>Ga0210017_1002738_pt1 | contig 15020 bp, 12 predicted proteins | sample CryGeyCG2014_020_FD_183966 | JGI IMG/M metagenome (GOLD analysis project Ga0210017, IMG submission 183966) | Groundwater microbial communities from aquifer - Crystal Geyser CG08_land_8/20/14_0.20 (SPAdes) (version 2) | ecosystem: Environmental > Aquatic > Deep subsurface > Groundwater | place... | reverse complement strand
GCCATGCATCATCTCCTGATAAAACAACGGGGCGCGACCCCAGTGGTGCGATAGTCGAGACGGCAAGGGGATGAAGGAATGGCTGCCGCGAGTGCGGGAAACCTGACAACGACACGAGCGTCTGATGTTCGCGGCGCGCACTATGTACTGAATCGCCGCGAATGGCAAATAAAATGTGCTTCCCCGGCGAAGTCTGCGCCGGTATGACGCAGTTTTTTCTAATGGGTTTTTGGAATGGATTCTTTGGGATAAAACCTTGATGGCGCAACTGTGCGAGAATCCACGCCTTGAATAGGGTGTTCACGAGGAACAAGCCATGACAGTCGCAGGGAAACCGGGTTATCCCGTCTTGATTATCGGTGCCGGCCGTGGTGGCACCGCCTTGCTGGAAATGTTCCTGGAGGAGCGTTTGGTCAATGTGGTTGCCATCGTGGATACCAATGCCGACGCACCCGGGATTCGCCTGGCGCAACCACACGGGATCGCCACTTTTACCGATGCGGTACAGGCGCTGGAGTACTGCAAACAATACCCGGACTGCATCGTGTACAACTTGTCGCACGACGATACGGTCGCCGATGCGGCGGAGCGCATCTTTGGCGACAAACGGGTGGCAGGCGGCACTGAAGTGAAGTTGTTCTGGCAAATGGTCACGAATCTGAAGCAGGTCAAACTCGATCTGGAGAAGAGTCAGAACCAGCTGCAGTCGATCATCCGTAACGTAATGGACGGCATCATCACGCTGGATGAATCCGGGCGGATAGAGGGATTCAATCCGGCGGCGGAGAAGATATTCGGATATTCGCAGCAGGCCATCCAGGGTCAGGACATCGGCATGTTGACAAGCAATCTGGCGCAGGATGCGGCACAGCAAGGTGTTCAGCGGACCGCATTGCTCGAACAACTGGGCCAGCGCGGGGTGGAAATGCAAGGGAAGCGTCAGGGCGGCGAGCCCTTTCCGATGGAGTTGTCGCTGTCGGAAATGCATCTGGGCGGCGTGCGCTATTTCATCGGCATCGTGCGCGACATCACCGAACGCAAACAGGCCGAGGAAAAGATCGCCCATCTGGCACACCACGACTTCCTGACCGGCTTGCCCAATCGCGCCTATTTTTCCGAAATCCTGGCCCACTCCATTGCCCTTTCCGGGCGCAGTCACAGCAAATTGGCGGTGATGTTTCTTGATCTGGACGGTTTCAAGAAGATCAACGATACGCTGGGACACGAAGCGGGCGACCTGCTGCTGCAAGGCGTCGCGCAAAGGCTGGGGGAGACCGTACGGCAGTCGGATGTGGTGGCACGCATCGGCGGTGATGAATTTATCCTCCTGCTGGAGAATATCGCCAGTCCGGAGAACGCGGCGTCAGTGGCAAAGAAAATCATCGCCAACCTGGCAACGCCATTTGACCTGAACGGCACGCCAGGCCGCGTCGGCGCCAGCATCGGCATCGCGCTCTATCCGCAACACGGCGAAAGCGCCGAGGAGTTGCTGCGCCGCGCGGATGAAGCGATGTATCAGTCCAAGCAGAGCGGAAAGAACACGTACCGCTTCACTTCGGACTGACGGGATTTGTAGGTCGGGTTAAAACCCGACCCACAGAGAACGGCGCGGGGTATGTCGGCCGGACTTTAGTCCGACACAACTTGGCAGATTGACGCGTTCAAACAGATGCGAGCAATCCCGCCATCATCTGCGTGGCCTGCCTGACATAACCGGTCGCCGGTACACAGTGGGGCGCAGCCCTCTGGTGTGGAAGGGCGACCGTGAGACTGCTCCCGCAATCGGCTGGCTTCGCCAGTAACGTGTCGCAGTCCTCTCTGCCGAACAGGTTGGCGTGGTTGAGCACGTGATACAGGTTGTACAGGTCGCGCCGCACGGCATAGCCTGCGTCCAGCGGCCAGGCGGCACGGTAGGCCGCATAAAAATCCGCCGCATAGCCGCCGAACAGTTCGGTCATGGCTATATCGCATTCGCGGTCGCCAAAATACACGGCGGGATCGAAGATGGCCGGTGTGCCGTCGGCGAGATAGCCGTGGTTGCCGCCCCATAGGTCGCCATGCAGCAATGACGGCTGCGGGGTATAGCCGTCGAATAAATCCGGCAACCTCACCAGCAACTTTTCTCCCGCCCTTTGCAGTTCATCGCCATAGCCGTTTTCTGCGGCAAGACGCAACTGGAATCCCAGCCGTTGCTCGCGCCAAAAATCGATCCAACTCTCTTTCCGCGCATTCGGTTGCGGCGTGCTGCCGATGAAATTGTCCTGCGCGAAACCAAAATGGTTTGCGGTGTGGCGATGCATGGCCGCGAGCTGTTCGCCGAGCAGGCGCGCATCGCCGTGCGAGCTCAACGCCAGATATTCCAACACCAGATAGCTTCGTCCTTCCATGCAGCCGTGCGCGATGACCTGCGGCACGCGCAGGGTCGTGGTCGCGGCGATGGCATCAAGCCCGGCGGCTTCGGAAAGGAACATCGCATGCCGCTGTTCAACGTTGAGTTTGACGAAGTAGCGCGTGTCGTCGCCACCCTCGAGGAGTAATGATTCATTGATGTCGCCGCCGCCGACCGATGTCGCGCGACGCGCCTCGAACCGGCGCTGCGTTGCATCACTGATGCGTTGGGATAAGCGGGCAAGAAGTTGCGGGTTCATGGTGCCGACTTTACCCGGCAGTCAGGCAATGAAGTTGCAAGGAGGGGGGCGACAGGTGGCAGCCCGATTTATCGGGCGAATAGGAGGGTTGTCATCGCCCGATAAATCGGGCTCCCGCAATGGCGTATTGGCCGACATGGCCGTTACAACGTGATGCGCGAGCCGAAATGATGCTGGTACAAAGCGGCCAGTTCGGCACGCGTGTATCGGTGGTTCTGTCCGCCACGGCTGGCGATCTTGAGCGCGCCCATGAGCGAGGCGAGGCGGCCCGCGGTCTCCCAGTCCCATCCGGCCTGGATGCCGTATAGCAGGCCGGCACGGTAGGCGTCACCGCAGCCGGTCGGATCGACGATGGCGGCCGGTTTGGGGGTGGGGATGGCGTATTCCTTGCCGCCGGCGTGGATCAGCGAGCCGTCGCTGCCCAAGGTGATGATCAGCGCCTTGACCCGGTCGGCGATCTGCTTCAGCGTCTTGCCGGTCTTGTCTTGCAACAGTTTGGCTTCGTAGTCGTTCACCGTAACGTAAGTGGCCTGCTCGACCATGCGCAACAGTTCCGGCCCGGAAAACATCGGCATGCCCTGGCCCGGATCGAACACGAACGGAATATTCTGGTCGGCAAATTCCAGCGCGTGCTGCAGCATGCCTTCGCGCCCGTCCGGCGACACGATGCCGAGCGAAACTTCATGCGCCATGGCGACGCTATTCAGGTGCGAATGTCCCATCGCACCCGGGTGGAACGCGGTGATCTGGTTGTCGTCGAGGTCGGTGGTGATGAACGCCTGGCCGGTGAAACTGCCCGGCACCTGGCGGATGTGGGTCTGCGCCAGGCCGAGGTTCTGCAGGCGCGTGGAGTATGGCGCGAAGTCGTCGCCGACCGTCGCCATGATCAGCGGCTGGCCGCCCAACAGATGCAGGTTGTAGGCAATGTTGCCGGCGCAACCGCCGTACTCGCGGCGCATTTCCGGCACCAGAAAAGCGACGTTCAGAATGTGGATCTGCTCCGGCAGGATGTGGTTTTTGAACCGGTCCTTGAATACCATGATGGTGTCGTAGGCCATGGAACCGCAAATGAGTGTATTCATGTCGTTGCCGGAAAGTGATTGAGAGGCGCGGATTATAACCGCGCCGCAATTCGTGCGCGGTTCGGCGTTACAATCATGCGCACCCGTCCTTTCATTCGAACAGATCGGAGTCCGCCATGAACAAACCGCAAAACATCATCGTTGCCACCGATTTTTCCGAGAACGCGAACCGCGCAGTTGAGCAGGCTTCCGCCCTGGCACAGGCGTGGCACGCGCAACTGGCTCTGCTGCACGTTTTCAACGACAGCGTGTGGGCCAGCCTGAAGGCGGTGTATGACTGGCCGGGCTGGGCCAATGCGGAGGATCCGGCCAAGCTGGCGCAGTCGCGGCTGAACGAATTGGCGGCGCGTATCGGCAAAGAGTACGCCGTACCGGTTGCGGCGCATCTGCTCAAGGGCCGTGCCTCGCAACAGATCGGCCAATTTGTGGCGGCACAGCCGGCCGGTTTGCTGGTGATCGGCGAGCACGGCGAAAACTGGGTGCGCGATACGGTGCTCGGCGGCACCGCGCTGAAGGTGCTGGAAGCGGCAAAAATTCCGGTGCTGCTGGTGCGCGGCGGTCATCGCGGCCTGTACCGGCAGATTCTGATCGCCACCGACTTTTCCGCCAGCGCGACCCGCGCCGCCCGGCTCGCGCTCGATCTGTTCCCCGACGCACAGCATCATCTGCTGCACGCATATGTCGTGCCCTTTGAAGCCAGCATGCGCATGGGCGGCGCTCAGGATGAAGATATCCGCCACTACCGCGAGAAGGAATACGAGCAGGCCATGCTCAAGCTGGAAGCGTTCGCGGTGGATTGCGATATTCATGCCGCAGCCGGTTTCAGCAAACTTGCACTGTACGGTTATCCGGCCTCGGTGCTGTTCGAGCAGGCACGGGGCATGCAGACGGATCTGGTCGCCATCGGCAAGCATGGCGGCGGCGCATTCGAGGAAAAGCTGCTCGGCAGCGTGACCCAGAATGTGCTGTATCACGCCGGGTGCGATGTGCTGTTGAGCGCGTAGCGCGCAACGAATGGAAAACGTTTTCTACGAATTTGCCTCGCTGTTGCTGGCCTCGGCGCTGGTCGGCCTGCTGGCGATTCGTTTGCGCCAGCCGCTGATCGTCGCCTTCATCGTGGTCGGCATCCTGGCCGGGCCGTCGGCACTGGACTGGGTGCGCGCGCACGACCAGATCGACCTGCTGGCGCAGATCGGCGTCACCGTGCTGCTGTTCGTGGTTGGTCTCAAGCTCGACCTGCATCTGGTGCGGCATATCGGGCCGGTGGCACTGGCGACCGGGCTGGGTCAACTCGGGTTCACCATCCTGTTCGGCTTCCTGATTGGGCTGGGCTTGGGCATGGATGCGGTGAAGGCGCTGTATGTCGCCGTCGCGCTGACCTTCTCCAGCACCATCATCATCGTCAAACTGCTGTCCGACAAACGCGAGATCGATTCGCTGCACGGGCGTATCGCGATGGGCTTTCTGATCGTGCAGGACATCGCCGTGGTGGTGGCGATGATGGCGGTGGGCACCTTGCAGAACCAGACCGACGCCGGCCTGTTCACCACCCTGCTCGGCATCGCCGCCCGCCTGCTCGCCGCTTTCCTGCTGGTGGCTTTGCTGATGCGCTATGTGTTGCCGCGCCTGCTGCACCAGCTTGCCCACTCGCAGGAACTGCTGCTGATCTTCGCCATCGCCTGGGGAACCGGGTTCGCCGCACTGGGCGAGCTGGCGGGTTTCTCGCGCGAGGTCGGTGCCTTCCTCGCCGGATTTTCGCTCGCTTCCACGCAATACCGCGAAGCGATCAGCGCGCGCCTGACCAGCATCCGCGACTTCATGCTGCTGTTCTTCTTCATCGACCTCGGCGCCAAACTGGAGCTGTCCACACTGGGCGGGGAGATGGGGGCGGCGATGATCCTGTCGCTGTTCGTGCTGATCGGCAACCCCCTGATCGTGATGGCGATCATGGGTTACATGGGCTACCGCAAGCGCACCGGATTCCTGGCCGGGCTGACGGTGGCGCAGATCAGCGAGTTCTCCATCATCTTCGTCGCCATGGGCATCACGCTGGGGCACGTCAACAACGAGGCGCTCGGGCTGGTTACCCTGGTGGGGCTGGTGACCATCGCGCTATCGACCTACATGATCCTGTATTCCCGGACGCTCTACGAATGGGTATCGCCGTGGCTGGGGATATTCGAGCGGCGCGACCCGCACCGCGAGCGGCTGGTGGAGCAGGGGCACAAGCACGGCGCGGAAGCGCAGATCATCGTGTTCGGCCTTGGCCGCTACGGTGCGCGGCTGATCGGCAGCCTGCATGACAAGGGGTATGCCGTGCTCGGCGTCGATTTCGACCCGGAGGTGGCGCGCACGCTGCGCCATCGGGGCATCGCGGTGCGTTACGGTGATGCCGAAGATCTGGATTTTCCGGAAAGTCTGCCGCTGGCCGAAGCGAACTGGGTGGTCAGCACCCTGCCGCAATTGCAGTTGAACCTGACACTGTTGCATGCGCTGTCACAACACCATTTCAGCGGCAAAGTCGCGGTCACTGCGCACAACGAAAACGACGCCGGTCAGTTGCGCCGCGCCGGGGCCGATGTGGTGCTCGACCCGTTCAGCAACGCCGCCGACTTCGCCGCGCTGGCGCTGGCTGTCGGGATCGCGCCGGCCTCCCCGGTGAATCAATCGCAGCGCTGATTGGCCGCCCGAATCCGGTTTGCGCGCCGACGGCGGCAGGCGAGCAGTATCTTCAACCGCCATAAACCCCTGACCAGCAGGTAGGCCAGCGTGCTCAACGCGCAAGCCAGAATAACCAGCCCCAGCAACAGCGGCTTGCCCATCGCGGCGATCCGCTCGAACCAGCCCTTGTGGTTTTCCTCGATTGCCGCGCCGGCGCTGTCGAAATCGGGCGGCTTGCCGTCCTCGCCGAGCAGTGCCGAGCCGATGCGGTAAGCGGCGTAATAGAGCGGCGCGAAAGTGACAGGGTTGGAGACCAGCGTGCTGGCGATGGCCGTCGGGACATTGGCACGCAGGGCCACGGCGGCGGCGGCGGAGAACGGGATCTGCGCGACGGGAATCAGCAGTCCGAAGAAGATGCCGAGTGCGACACCGAGCGCGACCCCGCGCCGGGTGATGCGCCACAGGCGCGGGTCGTGCAGTGCCGGCCCGATCCAGCGCAGCCAGCGGTTGTGGCGCACACTCTCGGCATTCGGCAACAAGCGCTGCAAACGATCTTTCATAACGGGGTGCTTTCTGCGGCATACGGTGCCGCCGCCGTCGTTTCTTCATTCAGCATGAGTGCGGCCTTGACCGCCTGCTGCGCGGCGCGGCGGGTGGCACCGGCGATACGCAAACGGGCATCCATCTCGGCCACGGGCAGGTGTCCCTGCGCGCCCGCTTCCAGCAAGCGAGATTTCAGCGACTGGTAATGTTCCTCCAATGTCTGCAAGGCGAGCGCCACGGCATCGCCGTCTTCCAGTTTCAGCGCCGGATCGACGGCGTCCAGCAGGGCTTCGGCCTGAGCGATGAACTTGCCGGATTCAACCGAGCTGTGCGGCAACGGCGTGTGCGTGGCGGAAGCAACTTCCAGCGCCAGTTCGGCCAGTGTTTCGTAATAGCGCGCGATGCGCAGGATGGCGGGCAGGCGTTGCGCGCCTTCCGGCGACATGCCGGTGCGGTTCAAACGCGTGATGAAGTCGGCGATGGCCAGATTGAGTCCGGCGACGATCTGCTGGTCGCGCGCCGAGCGTTCCGCCGTCGTGCCGATGATCGCCTCGCGCAGGGCGCGCAGGGCGATACCGCCCATGCGCCGCACCTCGCGTTGCAGCGCATCCAGCGCCAGCGCCGGCACCTCGGCCACGTTGGCATCCAGGAACTGCGGGCGCGCCTCGTCTTCTTCCGCCGTGCGGAAACGCCGCTCCAGAAATTGCGTCAGGCGGCCGACCAGAGGCCACATCAGCGCCACGCCGAGCAGGTTGAACACGGTGTGGAATAACGCCAGCGTGGCAGCCGGCGCGGCATCCAGTTCCAGCCACGCGCGCAACAGTCCGATCAAGGCAATCAGCCACGGCAACAGCAGCAAGGCGACGATGGCGGTCAGCAGGTTGAACAACACATGTGCGCCGGCGGCGCGTTTGGCGTTTGGCGTGGCGCCGATGGCCGCGATCAGCGCGGTCACCGTGGTGCCAACGTTGGCGCCGATCACCACCGCCGCCGCGGACTCGATCGAGATCAGGCCGCCCTGTGCTGCGGTCAGGGCGATGGTGAGCGAGGCGCTGGAAGACTGCATCATCACGGTCATCAAGATGCCGGAAAGCACCATCAGCAGAATGCCGGTGACGCCATCGAATTCCTGCAGCGAGAAGCCGCTGCTAAAACCGGAAAACGACGTGCTCATCAGGTCGATGCCGAGGAACAGCACCCCGAATCCAGCCAAGGCAAGGCCCAGCGCGCCGCGCCGGGTGTTCTCGCCGGACAGGCGCAGCGCCATGCCAATGCCGATCAGCGGGAGCGCGAGCAAATCGATCTTGAATTTGAGTCCGACCAGCGCCACCAGCCAGCCGGTCATCGTCGTGCCGACGTTGGAGCCGAACAGTACCCACAACGACTGCCCCAGTGTCAGCAGGCCGGCATTGACGAAACCGATGGCCGCCACCGTCACCGCGCTGGACGATTGCACCAGCGCGGTGATCAGCGCGCCGGAAGCCAGCCCGCGCAAACGGGTCTTGGTTGAACTGGCGAGAATGCGCACCAGCGTCTGTCCGGCGGCGAGTTTGAGGCCGTCAGTCATCAGCCCCATACCGAGCAGGAACAGGCCGATGCCGCCCAGTAGTCCGCCGTAGGTGGTCCAGTCGCTCAATTTTTCTCCGCTGTCCGGTCGTTGCGTTTTTTGATGCCGCGCAGCGCCAATTTCTCGATCTCCACGGCAATGAACAGTAGCGCGCCGAAGCCTAAAATTAACCCCCAGGCCGCCGCATCCAGCGCGACCACGCCGAACATCTGCTGCATGAACGGCACATAGGTGAAGGCCAACTGGATGACAGCCAGCACGGCGATGCTGAGCAGCACGTAGCGGTTGCCGCTGAAGTCATTCCAGCTGCGCACCGGTGCCAGCAGGTAGCGGCAATTGAACAGGTAAAATATCTCGCCCATCACCAGCGCATTGACCGCCACGGTGCGAGCCGTCTCCAGACTGTCGCCGCGCGCGATCTCCCACAGGAACAGCGCGACCACGCCCACCGCCAGCAACACTGAAACGAAGCTGATGCGCCAGATCATGAAGCCGGACAGAATGGGTTCGGCGGCCGCGCGCGGGGCGCGCTGCATCACGTCCGGCTCGGCTTTTTCGAACGACAGCGCCAGCGCCAGCGTGACGGCGGTCACCATGTTCACCCACAGAATCTGCACCGGCGTGAGCGGCAGCGCCATGCCGAACAGGATCGCGATCACCACGATACCGGCCTCGCCGCCGTTGGTCGGCATGATGAACACGATGGCTTTCTTGATGTTGTCGTAGATGGTGCGGCCTTCCTGCACCGCGTGCGCGATGGTGGCGAAGTTATCGTCTGCCAGCACCATCTCGGCGGCTTCCTTGGCGACCTCCGTGCCTTTCATGCCCATCGCCACGCCGATGTCGGCGCGCTTGAGCGCGGGCGCGTCGTTCACGCCGTCGCCGGTCATGGCGACGATCTCGCCGTTGGCCTGCAAGGCGGTGACCAGCCGCAACTTGTGCTCCGGGCTGGCACGCGCGAACACATCCACCTCGCGCACCGCGCGGTGCAACGCCTCGTCGTCCATTTCATCCAGCTCGCTGCCAGTGAGCGTGCGCAAAGGATAAGAAGACTCGCGTAGCGAGGGCTTACCGTACCCCTCGCCCTCCGGGAGAGGGGGGACGGGGGTGGGGGTATTGTTGCCGATGCCCAATTGCAGGGCAATTGCACCCGCTGTTTCGGCGTGGTCGCCGGTGATCATCTTGACGCGGATGCCAGCATCCTTGCAGTCGCGCACGGCGGCAATGGCTTCCTCGCGTGGCGGGTCGCTGATGCCGACCAGGCCCAGCAGCGTAAAACCGCTTTCCATGTCGGCGAACTTCAGTTCGTGCTGGTCGTGATCGACGGCCTTCATCGCCAGTGCCAGCACGCGCTGGCCGAGCGCGCCGGTCGCCGCCATCTGCGCGTGCCAGTATGGCAAGTCGATTGCCGCGTCATCGCCGATGACGCGCTGCCGGTGGCACATCGCCAGCACCTGTTCCACCGCGCCCTTCATGAAGATGAAGGCGTGCCCGGCGTGGTCGTGGTGCAGCGTCGCCATGAAACGGTGTTCGGACTCGAACGGGATATGGTCGGTGCGCGGCAGTTCGCCGTGCTCAAGGGCCGGGTCCATGCCGGCCTTCAGTGCCAGCGTGATCAGCGCCCCTTCGGTCGGGTCGCCTGCGATGTGCCAGTGCCCGTCGCTTTCCTTCAGTGCAGCGTCGTTGCAAAGCAGGCCGGCACGGAACAGATCCTGCGTGCAGGTATGCTCGGAGAGATTCACTTCCTGACCGCCGATGGCGAAGCCGCCGTGCGGCGCATAGCCGCTGCCGCTGACTTCGAACACTTGCGCGGCGGTGATCACGCGCTGCACCGTCATCTCGTTTTTGGTCAGCGTGCCGGTCTTGTCGGTGCAGATGGTGGTCACCGAACCCAGCGCTTCCACCGCCGGCAGGCGGCGCACGATGGCGTTGCGCTTTGCCATGCGCTGCACCCCGAGTGCCAGCGTGATGGTCAGCACGGCGGGCAAGCCTTCCGGGATCGCCGCCACCGCCATGCTCACGGCGGCGAGGAACATGTCGCCGACGCCAAAGCTATGCACCAGCCAGCCGAACAGGAAGGTGAACGCGGCCAGCGCCATGATGGCGACGGTCAGCCAGCGGCCGAATACCTCCATCTGCCGCAGCAGCGGCGTGGTCAATGTCTGCACTTCTTCCAGCATCGCGCTGATGCGGCCGATCTCGGTGTCGTCGGCGGTCGCCACCACCACGCCGGTGCCCTGGCCGTACACCACCAGCGTGCTGGAATACGCCATGCAGAAGCGATCACCCAGGGAGGCTGTCGCATCCACGGTTTCGGTGTTCTTTTCCACGGCGGTCGATTCGCCGGTCAGCGCGGCTTCCTCGATGCGCAGGTTCTTCGTCTTCAGCAGGCGCAGGTCGGCCGGCACCTTGTCGCCGGAGGCGAGCAGCACGATATCGCCCGGTACCAGCGTCTCGGCCGCGACCACCGCACGCTTGCCGTCGCGCAACACGGTGGCTTCGGGCGACAGCATGCGCCGGATCGCCTCCATCGCCTGTTCCGCCTTGCCTTCCTGGATGAAACCGATGAAGGCATTGATCACCACCACGCCGACGATCACCGCCGTGTCCACCCAGTGCGCGAGCAGCGCGGTGACACCCGCCGCCGCCAGCAGCACATAGATCAGCACATTGTGGAATTGCAGCAGGAAACGCAGCAGCGGCCCGCGTTTTGCGGAAGGCGTCAGACGGTTGGGGCCGTGTTCGGCCAGACGGCGCGCGGCCTCTTCGGTGGTCAGCCCGTCGGGCGTTGTTTTCTGTGCGGCAAGCGCATCGTCCGCCGCAAGTTGGTGCCAGGATTGCTGGATCATGCTTTTTTCCTCTCTAGCGTGCGTCTGCAACACGGGGAGCGTAACTTGACTCGGTGCGCACCTGTGGTTGTCATGGAGGCGATTTGTCTGGCAGCTGCTTCACCATGCGATCGAAGTCGGATTCGAAGTGCCGGTCATCCAATACCCGAAACTTGTCGAATTCCTGCTCCGCATGAGACTTGGCCAATTCGGCAGACACCCTGCCCGCGCCGTGCAGGATATCGCGGTCGTTCAGTGTCAAAAAACCTTCCAGTTTGTCGATCCAGTCCTGCATGGTCATGGCAATCCGCCGCGTCGCCTGGCCTTCGGCAAAGATCAAATACTGCTCGGCCAGGTTATTGAGGGCGCGCAACTCTTCCTCGTTCAGATAATTCTTGGCGATGCTCACATCGGCCTTGCGGATGCGCGCGCCCTCCCAAGTCGTCAGCCCCATGTTCGGCTGGCTGCTATCGGCACGGGTGGCGATCAGCTCGGCGGCAGTCTGGCCGTGGATGGCGTAATGCACCTTGTTCTGCACCGTGGCGAAGAACGTCTGGGTGAGCGCATGGCCGGCGTCGTAATCCACGCTGGTGGCGTAGATGTCGGTGATCTTCTGGTAAAAGCGCCGTTCGCTGGTGCGGATGTCTTGCAGGCGGCGGGTCAGTTCGTCGAAGTAATCCCGCCCCTTGCCGGGATTCTTCAAGCGCGCGTCGTCCAGCACAAAACCCTTGACGATATATTCCTTCAGCTTGTCGTTGGCCCACTGGCGGAAGCGCACGCCCACCGGGCTGCGAACCCGGAAGCCCAAGGCCAGCACCATGTCCAGATTGTAGTGTTCAACCTCGCGTGTCACGTCACGACCGCCCTCGGATTGAACTGTTCGGAATAACCGAACAGTTGCCTCAGGAGTCAGCTCGCCATCTTCATAGATGTGCTTGATGTGCTCGCTGATGGTGCCCTTGGCCTTGCCGAACAACTCGGTCAACTGCTTCTGGTTCAGCCAAAGTGTTTCCGCCTCCAGCATCACGTCGATGCGGGTGGAGCCGTCTTCGCTTTGGTAGATCAGGAATTGTTGGGGCTCGGTCATTTGATTCTCTTTCCCGTAGTGCTGGCGGCATTATGCGTTTCGCTGCTATGCCGATGCAGCGCCGCCTTGGCCAGCAAGTGCGCGGAAACCGGCGCGGTGATGAACAGGAACACCATCACCGCGATCTCGTGCAGGCTGAGACCGGGTTGGGTGGCGGTGAAATACACGGCGGAGGCCAGCACCGTCGCGCCCACGCCCAGCGTGGTGGCCTTGGTCGGACCGTGCAACCGGGTGAAGAAATCCGGCAAGCGCGCCAGCCCGACGGAACCGAGCAGCGCGAATACGGCACCGAGCAGGATCAGTGATGCGACAAGGAATTCGACGGTTGGGTTCATTTTGAAAGTACCAAATCAAGACAAAAATCATTTGCCACAGCAAGCGTAGGATGGGTTGAGCGTAGCGATACCCATCGAAAACCACCGGGGATTGCCCGGCAGCAAGTTACTTTCTTTTGCTTCGCCAAAAGAAAGTAACCAAAGAAAAGGCGACCCCGGTTTGCCGCCGCTTCGCGGTTCCCCCGATCAGACGCAAACGTGCGGGGCTGCGCAACTCGCACGATCCGCTGCGCGGCCACGTGCTCAAACAGTGCTCGCCTAACCCCGCCGCCCGTTTGTGTCTGGTCGAGGCGTCGCACAGGGGAGAGCGGAAAGTCGCCTTTGTGTGCGCGTTGCGCACGATCATAATTTTTCATTCGATGATGTCTCCGCGCAGCAGATATTTGCACAGGGCGATTGTAGCGACGAAGCCCATCGCGGCCAGGATCAGTGCGCCCTCGAAGTAGGCGCTGCTCGCCTCGCGGATGCCATACAGCACCAGCAGCGCGATGGCGTTGATGTTGAGCGTGTCGAGCGCGAGGATGCGGTCGGTGATGTCCGGCCCGCGCAGCAGCCGCCACAGGTTGAGCAGCATGGCGAGGCCAATCAACACGAAGCCGGTCTCGATGGCGAAACTCAACATCTGAATATCTCCTTTATCGGTTGTTCGTAGTGCTGTTTGATCTGTCGCACCAGCATCTCCGGGTCGGGCGCGTCCAGCGCGTGCAGCTGCAGCACCCAGCGTTCACGGTCTACATCGATAGACACCGTGCCCGGTGTCAGCGACACGATGCTGGCCAGCACCGTGGCGGCGAACGGATCGCGCAGATCGAGCGGCACTTCGACGAAGGCCGGATGCAGTTCGGCCACCGGCCCGACCACGCGCCGCGCCACCGCCCAGTTGGCGAGCAACATATCCCAGACGATGCGCGCTGCAAACTTGACGGCCACGCCGGGACGTGAAACGCGCAAAGCATCAGGCCAGAACGGCGACACGATGAACGGAAGCAGCAGTGCAAGCAGCGCCCCGAGCAGCAGGGTGGCGAACGAAGCGGCATTGGTCAGCACCGCCCACAGCAGGAACAGGGCGACCGACAATCCGGGGCGCGGCAGCAGACGGCGCATCATGGTCGGGTCTCCCGTGTGATGTCATGCGTGCCGAGTACGGCACTGATATACGCCTGCGGATCGTGCAACTGGGTGGCGGCGCGCGCGGCATAGTCCGAGACCGGACGCGCGAACAGGGCGAGCAGCAGGGCGGGCGACACCAGCAGCGCGACGGCGAGGTTGCGGCGCCAGCCGAAGGTATAAGGGCTGCCGTGCGGATGGCTGGGACTGCGTTCCCAGAACAGGCGCCCGCCGCCCTTTGCCAGCGCAAGCATCAGCAGCAAACCGGCAAAGAGCAGCACCGACCAGATCGCTATGGCGCTGCCGCTGTCGCGCAGCGCGCTCAGCAACATCAGCTTGCCAAGGAACCCGGCGAACGGTGGCAGGCCGACCGCTGAGGCAGCGGCCAGCAGGAAGGCCAATCCCAGCCAGGGGGTGTGCAGGCGCGGGCCGGGCTGGAAGGCATCGGCGACATCTCCGCGCCGCACGGCGACCAACTCTGCAATAAGGAACAGCGCGGCCGCGACGAAGGTGGATTGCACCAGGTAATACAGTGCGGAGGCGCTGACATCCCCCTGCGGGAAGACGGGTGCGATCAGCAGCGTGCCGGCGGAGGCCAGCACCAGCCAGGCCGTCAGGTCGCGCAGACGCGGCGCGGCCAGCGCGCCCAGTGAGGCAAAGACGACGGTCGCCAACGCCAGCGGCAACAGCCAGCCGTCCAGCAGATCGGCGGTGACGGTTGCCGGTGCAAGTGCGATGGCCTGCACGCGCAGGATGCTGACGATGCCGACCTTGGTCATGATGACGAACAAGGCGGCGACCGGCGCCCCGGCGGCGGAGTATGCGTGCGGCAACCAGAACGACAGCGGCAACAGTGCCGCTTTCAGCGCGAACACCGCGATCAGCAGCATGCAGGCGAGCCGCGCCAGCGCGACATTGCTTTCCAATGTTTGCAGACGCAGCGCGATGTCGGCCAGATTCAGCGTACCCAGTGAGCCGTACAACATGCCCAGCGCGATCAGGAACAAGGCCGACCCGGCCAGGTTCAGCGCCACGTAGGCGATGCCCGCGCGGGTGCGCGCCAGACCGCCGCCGTGTGCCAGCAGCGCATAGGAGGCGAGCAACATCACCTCGAAGAACACGAACAGGTTGAACAGGTCACCGGTGAGGAACGCGCCCTGCA
>Ga0210017_1002736_pt1 | contig 15024 bp, 14 predicted proteins | sample CryGeyCG2014_020_FD_183966 | JGI IMG/M metagenome (GOLD analysis project Ga0210017, IMG submission 183966) | Groundwater microbial communities from aquifer - Crystal Geyser CG08_land_8/20/14_0.20 (SPAdes) (version 2) | ecosystem: Environmental > Aquatic > Deep subsurface > Groundwater | place... | reverse complement strand
GCACCACAGAAGACATCATCCCCTTCTCCACGAAAACCTCTTCGCCGGCTCCGGATGAATCCATCACCCCGACAATGCCCTCATCCACATAGACATCGGTTTTTTTTGCCTCGTCCACATCAACCGTGAACTTTGTGCCCCTGACGGCGCAAACGGCGGCGGGGGTCCGGACGGTAAATTTTTTGGAGGGCGGGAGCTTTTCCACTTTCGCGTAGATTCTTCCGAGCCAGATGTCCATTTCCTTTAAATTTTCGCTGTTTTCTCTGAGAGAGAATATGGAATCCCCCATGATATCCACACTGTGCCCGTCCGACAATCTCATGCTGACTTCGGCGCCGGCTTCGGTTGTGATTGAGTCTCCGGATGTGACGAGCATGTCTTTTTTCAGGCTTGACCAGATTCCTCCGCTGTTGAGATGGGCTTTGCCGGAGACTTTAAGAACGAAAGCTTCCTGGGCGAAAATAGAAGTGCAGAAGGCCATGACCAAAAGTATTTTTTTCATTTTTTCATCCTCCAATTACAGGCATTGCCGCTTTCCGGTTTTGCTCCGTGGGCAGGGTTGCGCGCGGCCCCGCTGCACCAACGGGGAATTTTATCACTTTTGCAGCTTTCTTACAAGAAAACCGTATTCCTGAGATTTTGAGAGTATCTCGCCGCCGCGTCTTCCCCCTGTGATTTCTTTAGTGAGCGCGCCCAGCGTTTCGGCGGGGAAGCCCATTCTCATGAGTTCCGAGCTGCTGTGGAAAGGTTTTTTCCTTTTCAGGTGAAGGATGTAATCCATGACGCGTTTTTCGGTTTTCGCGAATTCGGCGGGATATTTTGAGGCGGAAAGCAGGACTGTGTAGAGGAGTTGTTCGTCGCGCAGGGAATCAGCTTCTACACGCCATACCGGGTCGTTTCTGATTATACCCCGCAGTATTTTATTTATCTTTTTTCCGGGAAATGAAATGACGGCGTTTTCTTTTTTCCCGAAATTAAGATCTTGCGCGAATTTCCTCCGCGCGGAGAGAGGAATATCTTTCAGCAGTATCAGGAGCATATAAAGGGCGGGGCTGAAACTCCCGCCCAGATAAATAAAAAAATCCAGCCATATTACCCTGCCCGTTTCCATATCCCGCACAGCGTTTTTTTTCACTCCCGGCAGGATTTTTTTCGTAAGTCCCAGAGCGCGAGCCATTTTCACGGCTTCAGGAGCGTTGATTTCCCCGAGGAGGAACATTATCTCCCGTTTGGCGCGGAAAGGCGAAATCTTTTCCAGCATCCCGTCTTTGATGGCCTTCTGAAGCAGCCGTCTTGTGCGGGGCTCTATGCGGAATCCGAATCTCGCGGCAAAGCGAAGAGCTCTGAAGATACGGGTGGGATCATCCTCAAAGCTTTTATCGTGAAAAACGCGTATGACGCCCTTTTTCAGATCTTCAAGGCGACATCGCTCCGAGCAGAGTTTTCCGAAATCCCGGGGGCGAATGGAAATATAGAGCGCGTTGATGCTGAAATCTCTTCTCATCGCATCCTGTCTGATTGTGGACAGCCGCACCGTGGGCAACGCGCCGGCCTCGGTGTATTTTTCTTCTCTGGCCGAGGCGATATCAATTGTCAGATCGCCCGTTGTTATTTTGGCTGTGTTGAATTTTTTGTTCAGGGAGATATTCCCGACGCCGAGTTCGGTGGAGAGTTCTCCGGCGAGTCCGCAGGCATCTCCTTCAACGACGCAGTCTATATCAAGATTGGGCAATCCCAGCAGGATGTCGCGCGCAAAGCCGCCGACGATATAAGCTCTCTCTCCGCGTTTTGCCGCCAGGGCGGAAATGCCCTGAATGATTTTCCTTTCGGCTGAGGTCAGGCCTGAAAGCATCGCGGTAAAAGCCGGTTTTTTCTTTGTTGCCATTTGAGCTAATTCTATCATACAGCAGAGGACGGAGCAAGCCCCGGTTGCCCTTGACCTGTGGGTGCCCTTATTGGTAAAATCCAACAGCGGCAGAAGTGGGAGAAGTTTGAGGAGTATTAACCAAAATTATGAAAAAAATTACGGTATTTGTTCTTTGCGGTTTTTTGGCGGCTTGCGGCGGTAAAAAGGCGATGACGGCCGAGGAAGAGGCCCGCCTGAACGCGAGAGACGCCATAATCAGGGCTGAGAAGATGATTGCCGTCTGCGCGGAAGAAGAAGTGCCGGTGGATGCCGCCGAAAAACTTTTGGGCGAGGCGAAACAGGCGCTGTCAGCGGGAGATTATGTCCCGGCTAAGGAAAAGGCGGACGCCTCGTATTCACTTGCTAAAAAAGCTCTGGACGACGCGCGCGAGGCGAGGGAAAAGGCGCTCAGAGAGGCGAGGAAGGAGTTTGATGCCGAAAAAGCGGGCTCCTACATTGTCCGGAGCTGGGCTGAAACGCGTGACTGCCTCTGGAACATAGCCAAACAGAGCCGGATTTACAACGACCCCTGGCAGTGGAAAAAAATATATCTGGCCAACAGAGACCAGATAAAGGATCCGGATCTCATTTACAAAGGCCAGGTTCTGAAAATTCCGCGTTAAATTTGCTGACAAAGATTATTCATATCAAAAATCAGGGAGAGTTATCCGATATATTCGGGCCCTATGACTCAAACATCAAAAAGATCAATCAGATGTTTGATGTGGGCGTGACTGTCCGCGCGAACAGTCTTGTCCTGCGCGGGCGGGCGCGTGATATTGACGAGGCCGCTAAAGAAATTGAGAATCTCCGCAGAGGCGGCGCCCTGAGCTCAAGGCGCAGCGAAGATGATAACAGGCAGGCCGCGGAGTATAGCTATACTTCTCACAGCGGAGCTAAGATTGAACCGTCTTCGCCCGTTCAGAAAAAGTATATAGAGTCTATGCTGAAAAATCCCGTGACGATTGCCACAGGCCCCGCCGGCACGGGCAAAACTTTTCTGGCGGTATTCTGCGCGCTCAGGTTTCTTGAGGAAGGGCGCTTTTCAAAGATAATACTTTCGCGGCCCATAGTCGAGGCCGGTGAGCGTCTGGGATATCTTCCCGGTGACTTTGAGGAAAAAGTGAACCCCTATTTCGCCCCGCTCAACAGCTCTTTTATAGCGCTTGCCGGGGCAAGGTATTACGGGAGGCAGAAAGCGGCGGGCGTAATAGAGATCGTCCCTCTGGCTTATATGAGGGGCCGGACTCTGGATGACGCTTTTGTTATTCTCGACGAGGCGCAGAACACGACCGTGCTTCAGATGAAAATGATTCTGACCCGCTTAGGCCCCAAGGGGGCGATATGCATTAACGGCGACGAGACACAGATAGACCTTGAACGGGGCGTGAAATCGGGACTTGTCAACGCGCAGGAGGTCCTCTCGGGAATCAAGGGCATAAAGTTCATCAAATTCAGTAAGAGAGATGTTGTCAGGCATCCGCTTGTCAAAAAAATAGTGGCGGCTTACGGGTCCGTTAAGAATAAGGGATAATTATGGTCAGGATAAAAAGTTTTTTTTCGCATGTTTTCAAAGGCTGGGCGGAAGCGCTGGATAAGCCGTCAAAAAGTAATATCCTGAAAAAGGACATCCCTTTTCCGTTCTGGCCTCTCGCCGCGCTGATTTTCCTGGGCGTTTTGACAGCGCTGGCGGCGGAATTCGGTTTTGAAGAAAATTTCATTGCCGGAGCGGGGTTATTCGCGCTCATATGGTTATATACCGCGTTCTCATTGATTAAATCGGAAAAGGAAATGAACCCGTCCAAAATCCTCTTATCGGGGCTTGTCATTGTCTCGTCGGTGCTGGTGACGCAGTTCGCGAAATCCAGAGAGATCAGCATGTATTTTGTTTTTACTCCGGCCGCGGTGAGCCTTCTCAATTTCCTTGTCTCGCGCAGGGTGGCCGAGAGCGCCGCCCTGCTGATCAGCTTGATAGTGTCGTTCATATATCTGGGCAATTTTGAGGTGTTTTTTATTTCTTTTGTCGGCGGCCTCGGCGCTATTTCTTTTCCCCGCAGAATAATCAAGCGTTCCGATATTTTCTTAAATGCGTTATCTATATTCGTGTTCCTTTTAGCGGCCAATCTTGCGCTCGCTCTTCTGGGCCTGCACGGCGGCAATCTGATATACGACGGCATAAGGGCGCCCTTTCTTGTATCGGCGGCGACTTTTATTTTCATCATCAGTTTTTTTCCTCTTTTTGAGTGGGTTTTCAACCTGACTTCTGATGTGAGGCTCATAGAGCTCGGCGATTTTAATCACCCGCTGCTTAAGAAGCTGATGATAGAGGCGCCCGGGACATATCATCACAGCCTCATGGTGGCGGCCCTGGCCGAGGCCGCGGCCGCGTCCATCAAATGCAACAGCCTGCTCGCGCGGGTGGGGGCCTATTATCACGATGTCGGAAAAATAGGCAAGGCGCAGTATTTCATAGAAAACCAGCTTGAAGGAAATGTGCACGAAACACTGAAACCGGAAATGAGCGCTCTTGTGATTCTTTCCCATGTCAAAGAAGGCGTCAAACTCGCCGCCGAAGCCGGTGTGGATGACTGCGTTCTTGATTTTATCGCTCAGCATCACGGCACCACGATCGTGCAGTATTTTTTCAGAAAAGCCGCTGTTTCCGGCGGCGCCAATGATGAAGCCGTTTACAGATATCCCGGGCCCCTCCCGCAGACCAGGGAGACGGCCATCGTCATGCTCGCTGACAGCGTTGAGGCGGCATGCCGCTCCATAGAGGACCCGAGCTTTGAGAAAATCAAAGACACCGTGCATAAGATAATCAACAATTATTTCGCCACAGGCCAGCTCAATGAATGCCCCATAACGCTGGAGAACATACAGAAGATAGGCGATGTGTTTACAAAAACGCTGATTTCCATACATCACATAAGGCTTGATTATTCCGGCGCTGATAAGCCGAGCGCTGACAAACAGCAGTAGATGCCCCGCGTGGAGTTTTTCAGCGAAGCGCCTGCCCGGGGATTGAGCATCATAAAATTGAAAGATTTTGCGGCCCGCGCGCTGAAAGAGCTGGGCTTCAAACGGCCCGTCAACATAGTGCTGACCGGATCAGAGGGTATCAAGAGGCTGAACCGGCGTTTTTTTTCCAAAAAATCCATGACCGATGTTATAGTCTTTGATCTTGGCGGAAGAGGCTGCGCTCGGGGAGAGGAATTCTGTGAGATATACATCTGTCTGGACGCTGCGCGGAAAGCCTCCTCTGATCTGGGGCACAGCACAGGTCAAGAGCTGCGGATTCTGATCGCTCACGGCCTGCTTCATTTAACAGGAATGGATGATTCCTCTCCGGAGGGGAAAAAGAAAATGCTTGAGGCCGGGGACGCGCTTGTGAGCAAATTGAGCCGATGATAGCCGTACCGCTTATCCTTCTGCTTGTTCTATCAGGGGTGTTCTCCTCCATGGAAACATCGCTTGTCACACTCAACCGCGCCCGCGTGAAAGCTCTTTTCAACCAGACCAAACTCAGGATATTCAGCGACTGGCTTTTGCGGCCGGGTTCGGTGCTTTCCACCATACTCATAGGGAATAATTTTGTGAACATAGCGTTCAGCTCTATCCTGTCATATGTTGTGATAAGAGAAGTCCTGTCGCGCGATTTCAGCGCGACTGCCGCGTCACTGGCGGCTCTTTTTGTCAATTCCTCGCTGCTTCTTTTGTTTGGTGAGATAATACCGAAGAACATCGCCACGACTTATCCGCAGAAGATCAGCGGCGCTTTCGGCAGTTTTCTGAATTTTGTGTCCTATGTTTTCAGGCCTCTCAGTCATCTCACCACTTATTTTTCCGAACTGCTCGCGGGAGGATCCGCTGAATCTCCGGACTTGCGCGTGAGCAGAGTAGACATAGGTGAAGTCTCAGAAAATCTTGAGGACAGAGAGAGTTTCTCCAAGATAATATCAAAGGTGCTGTCGCTCAACCGTAAAAAACTGTTTGAGGTGATGACCCCCCGCGAAAAAATAACGGGGATAGACCTGAATTCACCGGAAGAATCCGTGGAAGAGAGGATAATAGATTCGGGGATATCGCGTTTTCCTGTTTATTACGGCTCACTGGATAACATAGCGGGGATTGTTTATGCCCGTGAAATTGTAAAAGCCCGCATTCTTGAAGGCAGGATTGATATCAGGAAGTATGCCCGCCAGCCTTTATTTATAGACGGCTCTGTGACGGTGCTCAGCGCCTACAGGCGTCTTATAAATAAGAGGGTGCACATAGCGCTTGTGACGGATTCCTCGGGGATGATCACGGGCATCGCCACAATGGAGGATCTGCTGGAAGAGATTTTCGGGGACATTCTGGACGAGTATGACCTGAAGAGGAACGGCTCGGCGCAATGATAATTCTCCTGCTCATCAGTTTTCTGTTTATGTTTTATTTTGCCGGCGCCGAGACGGCGATATGTTCGCTTTCTCCTTTCCAGAAACAGTCTATCCTGGCCGGGTCGCCTGCGGCCGCCCGCGCGTTAAAGAGATTCCTTAGCACCCCCCACAGGGTACTGACCTCCATACTCATAGGCAACGCCCTGGCTGTTGTCGCATCCAGTGTGCTGACCCAGCTCATCGCGAGGGATATTTCTTTGAATTTTCAAGCGCCGCCCGAGAGGACGGCAGCGGCCGCGAGCGTGGTGCTGTTCGCCGCCGTGGTGATGTTCGGTGAAATACTGCCTAAGACACTCGCGAAAAAAAATCCCAAAAACTTTTCGCTCAAGACATTGCCTTTTCTGCCTAAAATGGTTTTTTTCCTCAGCCCGCTGGCGAAATTGCTCTTTGCGGTCAGCAGATTTCTGTCCGAACTTTTCGGGGTTAAACTTTCTAAAACTTTGCCCCGGACGAGTTCGCAGGATTTGACCGATGCCTCGGAACTGGCCTATGTGTCGGGAAAAATAAGCCATGAAGAAAAAACGATGCTCAAGGGCATTTTAGAATTCCCGGAAAAAGAGGTGCGCCAGGTGATGGTGCCGGAGGTTGATATTAAGGCGGTGGATATCAACTGGGGGAAGGCCCGTATTTTCAGGGAGCTTGCGATGTCCGGCCATTCCCGCATACCCGTTTATTCGGGGTCGCTGGACAACATAGTGGGTGTCATATACACCAAGGATATTTTGGGTGTGCTTAATATGGGCACACTTCTGATAGTGCAGGACATAATGCGCACGCCCTCTTTCGTTCCGGAGACGGCTCCGGTTAAAACCCTTCTGAAGAATTTCAGCAAGGGCCGCCAGCACCTTTCCATCGTGGTGGACGAATATGGGAAAGTGACGGGCCTCATAACGCTGGAAGATGTGCTGGAGGAGATAACAGGGGATATCTTTGACGAATTTGATAAAGAGGTGCTGTATCAAAAAGAGAAAGACGGCTCTTATATTGTTCCGGCCTCGGAGGATGTGGACAGGGTCAACAGCAAACTTTCTCTTTCACTGCCCGAACGGCCCGCGGAATCCATCGGAGGTTTGATCCTGGAACAGCTTGATTATGTGCCGCGCAAGGGCGAATCGGTGGAGCTCGGCGGTGTCGTGCTGGAGGTGCACAGCGCGGACCGTCAGAAGATCACGAGCGTCCGCGTCCGCATACCGGAAATATGATCGCTAAGTCAAAAGCGGTGATACTGGATAACAGGCCTGTCTGCGATAATAAAAACAGAGTGGTGGTTTTCACCGAACAATACGGGAAGCTTGTGACGGCTGTCTCCGGCTATGGAAAGCCGGTCAATCACTGGGGCGGCGCTTTTGAAGGCGGCAACATCCTTGAATTGAGCTTTCTGAAAAGGAATTCTTTTTACACGATTACCGGCTGGGAAATGCTCTATTCGCCGAAGGAGAAAAGCGTTATGGATTTTGCCGCCAGAGAGCTCGTTCTTGACGCCACCAACGAGCTCGTGCCCGCGCATGACCCCGAACGGGGCCTCTTCAAATGGCTCGTCTGGTGCCTCAGGCCCTTCAGAATCAGGAAGGTCTATGCCTATCTGGCGCGCCTCATCTATCAGGGCGGTTTTCTGGATTTCTCCGACAAGATGCTCCTCTCGGCGCTGGAGAACGGTTTTGAGAAAAATCTTGAAAAAAGCTCGCTGGAGGCGCTGGCGAGACTCCTGAAAAGGGAAATGGATTTCATACAGAATTTCATAGGCGGGCCTCTGAAAAGTTATGATTTTTTCAGAAATCAGAGTCGGGGCGGCGTGTAATTTTACGGTCTATCCGGCGATTGATGTTTCCGGTCCCGCCAGATCATACCGCCAGCGATACCCTGCGCGATATTTGACAGATGATCTCCTATTTTTTCCAGATTGTCCACAAGATCAAGAAACACCACGCTTGACTTCAGGTTGCACTCGCGCCTGTTTAATCTGTCAACATGCCCTTTTTTCAGGTCGGCCTGAAAACGGTTTATCTTTTCTTCATGCGCCAGTATTTTTTCCGCAGTGGAGTTATTGCGCCCGGCCATCAGGTCTCCGGTTTCTATCATCATGACATTTAATTCTGCCCACATAAGATTTAACGCCGTCAGCGCCCTGGCGGTTAAGGGGAGCTTTTCTTCAATTTTTCTTTCGGCAAGTTCAACGATATTTTCTGAATGGTCGCCGATTCTCTCTATGTCGTTGACAATGTGAATCAGAACAGGCAGCTGTCCGGTTTTATCCTCAGAGAGGCCTTTACCGGAGAGTTCAACGATATACTGGGTGATCTCCGATTGCAGATTGTCAACCGCGTCTTCCAGTTTTGCGGTTTTTTTTACATTGCTCAAATCGTTTTTTATAAAACTTTCAAAAGCCAGTGAAACAGATTCCGCCGCCAAACTGAGCATATATACTGTTTCCTTTTTTACCAATTCCAGCGCTATCCCCGGTGTTTCAAGGAGATGTTTTTCAAGATACTGGGTGCCGACCTTTACCGCGCCTTCTTTTTCCGGCACCAGAAGCACGCTGATTTTTTCAAGCCACTCTGTCAGGGGCAGAAATACCATTGTATTCACGACATTAAACAGGCTGTGCGCCACCGCGATATGGAGCATTATGTTTGCGGAAGATATTTCCCCGGGCACAAGTAAATACACAGCATTTTCATAAATTCCGGTATGCAGAAAAATCATCATGTAAGCCGTCCCCAGCACATTAAACATACTGTGCGCCATCGCTGTTCTTTTCGCCGCGATAGTTGTGTTCACCGCCGCCATCTGAGCGGTTATTGTCGTTCCCACATTATCTCCCAGGACAATCGCGATCGCGGCGGGAAAACTTAAGACCCCGTTAAAAGCCAGCATCTGAACAATGGCAATTGTGGCGCTTGAGCTTTGCAACAGAACCGTAAAAATTATTCCGACCATGACGCCTAATACGGGCTTCTGCCCCAATTCGGCAAATATGCGGATTGTGGCACTGCTGTTTTTTAGAGGTATAAAGGCGTCTTTCATGAATGAAAGCCCCGTGAACAGAAGCCCAAAGCCCAGAATTACCTGACCGGCCGATCTGCTCCTGCGGGTTTTCCCCGCTTTTGTCAAAAGGAAACCTATTCCTATCGCCGGCAGCGAATAGTCGGTAACTTTGAATACTGACATTGAGGACACCAGCCAGGCGGTGAAGGTGGTGCCGATATTGGCTCCCATAATAACGGGTATTGCCTGGCGTAGAGAGAGCAGGCCGGCGTTTACGAAACCCACCGTCATAACGGAAGTCGCGCTGGAAGATTGTATTAAACAGGTTACAGTTGCCCCGGCGATAACGCCTATCACCGGCACTTTGGTTGCGCTGTGTAAGAATGATTTAAGTTTTTCTCCGGAAACCTTTTTCAGGCCATCCGACAGCAGCTCCATACCGAAAAAGAAAAACCCAAGCCCGCCCGTCGCCATAAACAGCATTTCAATGGTCATGCCGGATTGTAATTTAAAAGATTTCCCGTTGTCAACGATATTTCTGTGGCACGGCGCCGGAATATATTGTATAATCAGTTCGTGGAAATTAAAGTCTATTATCAGGACACGGACTGCGGCGGCGTTGTTTATTACGCGAACTATCTCACCTACTTTGAGCGCGCGCGCACGGAATTCCTCAGGGAGATGGGCGCCGACATCAGCAAGTTGATGGAGAGGGGGATATTTTTTATGGTTCGCCGCGCCGAAATAGACTATGTAAGCCCCGCCCGTTACGGCGAGACGATAAGCGTCGAGGTGAAAGCCGGTAAAATGACCGGAGCGTCAATAGAACTGCTCTACGAAATAACGGAGAAGGAGACGCGGCGAACTATTGTCAGAGGAAAAACCATGATGGTGTGTGTGGGAAAGGACATGAAGCCGACGCGGCTGCCGGCGGAAATGAGGAAAAATTGAAAGATGGTTTTGACATCGTTTTTCAATTAAATTAGAATACAGCATGTCACATTTAGTTATCGCCAGAAAATACCGCCCGGCCAAATTCTCAGAGATCATAGGCCAGGGCCAGGTCACGGTGACGCTCGGAAACGCCATAGTCAAAGAAAAGCTGGCGCAAGCCTATGTCTTCTCCGGCCCCCGGGGCGTGGGAAAGACAACGGCCGCGCGGATACTTGCCAAGGCGGTCAACTGCGCGGAGTATCCGTCTCCCGAACCCTGCAACAAATGCGATTCCTGCAGGGCTATCCAGTCCGGCAACTCAATGGATATCATAGAGATTGATGCCGCCTCCAACAGAGGCATTGATAACATAAAGGAGCTTCGCGAGAACGCCGCTTTTGCCCCGTCCTCTTCGCGCTATAAAGTGTATGTGATTGACGAGGCGCACCAGATAACAAAAGACGCCTTCAACGCTTTTCTGAAAACGCTGGAAGAGCCGCCGCCCTATATTATTTTCGTTCTTGCCACGACCGAGCCGGAAAAACTTCCCGTGACGATACTTTCAAGATGCCAGCATTTTAAATTCGCTCTTGTGAATCCGGATGAGGTGATGACTGTTCTCAAAAAGATATGCGTCGCTGAGAAAGTGCCCGTTTCCGACAATGCCCTGGAAGCTATATGCGAGGAGGCGGCCGGTTCTATAAGGGATGCCGAAAGCGTTCTCGAGCAGGTGATATCGTCGGCGTCCGGCAAAACGGTGGAAAGAGAAGATGTGGAATTTATCCTCGGCCTTGTGGAAAGCGCGAAGATCAAAGAAACTCTTGCGGCGGTGGCCTCCGGAGACACGAAGGCGGCCTTCGCTCTGATAGGGGATATCTACAGCAAGGGCTTCAGCCTCCAGCAGTTTACGAGGCAGCTCATAACGGCTTTGCGCAGGGTTTTGGCGGAGCTCCTGAGCGGGCATGCGCATGAAGGTTTTACAGATCCGGACCGGGTTTACTGGATGCTGGAAGTCCTGTGCTCCGCCGAGCAGAAAATGAAATGGTCGGAATATCCTAAAATCCTGCTGGAGCTGGCCTTTTATAAAATAACATCGGATTTTGTGCCTATCGGCGACCTCATTGAACTGGCGTCCTCATCCGGCGCCGTTTCTCAGTCTCCGCCCGCTGAGAGTGTAAAAACGCCCGCCGCCGCGCCCCGTCCATCGCCAGCCGCTACGCCTCCCTCTGACAAGGGCGCCTCGGAGCTGGTGAAACTTCTGAAAAAGGAATGCGGCCCCGCGGGAAAAATATTTGATTTTGCCGAAGAGGTCATTGTTGACGGCAGAAAACTCAGCTGCCGTTTTTCCGGAGAGAACGAGGCGCATGCGAAACGCCTTTTGGCCAACAGTGAGGTCATGGAAGAGACGCTCGCCGCGGCGGGACACAAAGGAATGGCCATAGATGTGACCGTTGTAATGGACGAAAAGAAAACGCCGGAAGATGACCCGGAAAAAAAGCTCACCGAGGCCAGGCAGCTGGAAATAGAGGAGCCCATTATAGCGAAATTGCACAGCCTGGCCGGCGGTGAGCTGGAAGGCAAAGAGGATGAGTAATTTTTATTTCTGCCTGGAAAGGCTCAAAGAGGCTTTTTACACCCTCCCCTCGGTTACCCCTAAATATGCGGCCAAATTGGCCTCGGATTTTATAAAACTTCCCCCCGAATCAAGAAAAAAACTGCTTGAAGAGCTCAGGGAGGCCGAAGGGTCCATCAGGGTCTGTTCCGTCTGCGGCAACTATTCATCTGAGGAAATCTGCGATATATGCTCGGATAAGGAAAGGAATGCCGCTATAATCTGCGTCGTTGAGGAAGTGATGGATGTCAGCTCCGTGGAAGAGGCCGGATTTAACGGCAAGTACCACATACTCGGCGGGAGAATAGACCCCCTCAACAAGATTCTGCCTGAAAATCTGAATATAGACGGCCTCTTTAAAAGGCTTGAGGGCGGCGCTGTGGAAGAGGTTATTCTCGCGACAAATCTCAACAGAAAAGGCATCGCCACCGCCAGATATATATACAATGAGATAGCGCGCCGCTTCGCTAATGTTAAAATCAGCCATCCGGCCCACGGGCTTTCAGAGGGTTCGGAAATCATCTATGTCAATGCCCACACGCTCAAAGAGGCGCTGGACGGGAGGCGTTCTTTTGAGTGAGGCCCGGCTGCTGGCCGCGCTTAAAGCTGAACCCTTTCGCGCATGGGGCGCATCGAAAGGCTTGAAGATTAAATGATGTTTTTTGGAATTTTGATTAGGGGGGAAACGCTATGGTTATTTTAAACGATTCTAATTTTGAACAGGAAGTCATCAAATCGGAGCTCCCGGTTCTGGTGGATTTTTACGCTGACTGGTGCGGGCCCTGTAAGATGATAGAGCCGGCGATAGAGGAGCTTTCCTCCGAATATGAGGGCAGGGTCAAGGTCTGCAGACTCAATGTTGATGACGCCGGACAGACCGCCGCGAAATACCGTGTCAGCAGCATACCGTTTATAGGTTTTTTCAAGAGCGGCGATTTAGCCGACCAGATCATAGGAGCCGTTCCCAAAGGAACTCTGAAAGCCAAAATGGATTCGCTTTTATAAGTGGAATTTTTAAAATATTCTGCCTGAAACGAGATGTTTCCATGGCAGAAATGTTGTGTGAGAGCGGGTGAATTTTTCGTTTCCGCCGTATATCACGAATGATTTTTTGACGGAATTTCCGAATACATCCTTAAAAAAGTCGATTCCCTTATAAAAATCTTTAGACCATGTCTGCGCGGATTTTATTTCAACAGGAATCAGCGAGTTTCCCGCCTCGGCGACAATGTCTATTTCATTTCCCGTTCTATCCCGGAAAAAATACAAATTGCCCGCTTTTGCCTGATTGAAACGGCTTTTAAGAAATTCAATTATCACAAAGTTCTCAAATATGTTTCCTCTCAAAGGGTGAGATTTGAGCTGCTTTGTGTTTTCTATTCCCAGCAGGAAACACAGGAAGCCGACATCATGGAAATACACTTTGGGAGTTTTTATAAGACGCTTGCTGATATTTCTGTGAAAAGGCGGCAGAATATAAATAACGAAACCCGCCTCTAATAAGGACACCCATTTACGAACGGTCGGCTGAGACACGCCGAGGTCATTGCCGAGGTTGTTATAATTTAAGAGTTGTCCGGTTCTGCCGGCGAGCAATCTGACAAATTTTTCAAATACATGGAGATTGTCTATCTGGCTCAATTGTCTTATGTCGCGCTGAACATAAGTGTCAAAATAATTCAAATAAAAATTGTGGGGGTCAAGATTTTCATGGTAAATCCGCGGATAAAAACCGCATAGCAATAAGTCGTTTAGGGACTTCTTTCCGCAAAAACTTTTAATCTCTTTTAAACTGAAAGGGAGCAGTTTAATAACAGCCGTCCTGCCCGCGAGAGACTGACTTATGGAATGCGTGATTTCAAATTGCTGGCTTCCCGTGAGGACAAACATCCCATTTTTACCGGAAGAATCAACTATGGATTGAATGTATGACGGCAGTTCGGGCGCCCGCTGTATTTCATCAAGAATTACCCCGTCGGGAAAGTTGTTTAAAAATCCTCTCGGATCCTCAATAGCCGCTTGTCTTTTATCGGGCTCTTCCAAATTGATATAGGGCTTACGCGGAAAACACATCTTCGCGAGCGTTGTTTTACCGGACTGCCTTGGGCCGGTGATGGTGAGTACCGGATATTTTTTCGCCAGCTCCGCGCATTTCTTTTGAAGTTCTCTTTTAATCATGCCTGAGAATATCAAATTGCTAATTCAAAGTCAAGGTTTGAATTAGCAAAGGCGAAATAAAGCGGTCTGATTTGCGCTATTGACAGCATTATTGGTTAATTGTTAGCATTCAGTGCTAACCAATTTACATCTTTGCTAATCACTCTGCACCGGTACCGGCTTATGCGCGGCGTCTGCCGTCAAGCGGTACAGCATGGTTTTTGAGATATCCGGTAAAACGGATAGACGGAAGCGTAGCGGGGAGCGATGATAAAGAGAAAAACAGATTCGGTTTTCAAAGAGATTCAGATTTCAACACTTCGTTCTCATTTCAGTAACAGCCGGAGGATTATATGAAAAATAAATCATCATTTGTTTTGGCGGGTATTGTTATGTGCGCATTCATTCCCGTATTCAGCGGAAGCCTGCGGGCCGCATCGCTGAGGGATGTTGTGATAAATGAGATAGCGTGGATGGGGACGGCCGCGTCAACTTATGATGAGTGGATAGAGCTTTACAACACGACGGGCGACACGATAACGCTGACAAACTGGACATTATCCTCGGCGGACGGTACGCCTTCAATAACTTTGAGCGGGAGCATAGCGCCTTACGGATATTTTCTGCTTGAGAGAAGCGACGACAACACGGTGAGCGATATAAGCGCGGATCAGATATACACGGGAGCCCTCGGCGACGCAGGGGAGGATTTCAGTTTAAAAGACAGCAGCGATACTGTCATAGACAGAGTCAACTGCTCCGGCGGCTGGTTCGCGGGAAGCGGGGCCGCTAAAATAACGATGGAGAGGATAAATCCTGTTATAGACGGCTCAACATCAACAAACTGGGCGAATAACGATGAGGTGACGACAAACGGTCTGGACGCTAACAGCAATCCCCTCAAAGGAACAGCAAAAGCCCTCAACAGCGTCTTTGATGACATAGATCCCGCGACGATAGGGGATATCGCGGCCTTTCCGGGGATAGGA
>Ga0210017_1002735_pt1 | contig 15025 bp, 16 predicted proteins | sample CryGeyCG2014_020_FD_183966 | JGI IMG/M metagenome (GOLD analysis project Ga0210017, IMG submission 183966) | Groundwater microbial communities from aquifer - Crystal Geyser CG08_land_8/20/14_0.20 (SPAdes) (version 2) | ecosystem: Environmental > Aquatic > Deep subsurface > Groundwater | place... | reverse complement strand
ATTCCCACGGCTAAAGCCGTGGTACTCTGAAATCGCAGGTTCCCGCCGAATCGGCGGGCGACTTCGTCGAATATTTTTGAAGGATTCACCCACGGGTAAACCCGTGGTTCTCTCCTGCGATTATAGAGATGATGTTTTCGGCAATTTTAACCCTTCGACGAAGTTTATCCTGAAGTTCTTCGGCTCCGCTCAGGATAAACTCCGTGAGAAACTCAGGGCAAGCTTTTGACTTTTGCATTTTGAATTTTCATTTGTACTTCTCCATGCCCCGCCGATTCGGCGGGTTAGTCGAAAAATAAGAATTTATTGTTCGATCCGCCGGCTGGCGGAGAAAACTCCCGCTTAGTTTTGACTTTTGAGCTTTGAGTTATCTTGTGTCATTCCTACCCCCTTCGCGTCATCCTGAGGACCCCGCTTAGCGGGGGACGTGCCTGTCCGCCAGATCCCGTGAGATATAGGAATAACCCACGGGATCCCGCCTCCCACTGTTAGTGTTTTAAAAACTCAGATGGTTGTGCAAAAGATTCTTTTACACAACCGTCCTCAACTTTCAAAGTTCGCTCACCAAGATGGATTGGTTTTCTGGGTGGCCAAAAGGTTAAGATTAAATGAAACAGAGGCACCCTGATATTGGTTAGATGTTTCCGGATCAAGCCGGAATTCAAATCTCCAATCGTGAGTTTCCCCAACCTCCAAATTTCCCATCGCCGCACAAAGAGAAGGATTGACATCCATCCCCTTCAATTTCCCCTCAAAACAAGAAATCCACTCAGCATCTTCTTTCTTGGCGACTTTAACGTTCACATAATCGGCGTACATGCCGCTTTCACTTTCCTCAACCAAAGATTCAGTAAATTTGTATTTGGCGGCCAGATTGCTTTCGTCAGCATCATTGGTAGGAAAAAGAGTGTATTCTCCATTAGCCCCATACCATACCCCCGGCTCCATGGCAGTAAGATTGACAGAGGAGGCAACACTGCCGTTCCAATCAATGTTGAGTTTGCCGGCTGTGGCCGCGTTGCCTAGAATCTGCCTATGGCTGTTAAAATAAGCGGCGGTGACTCCGATAGCTATTCCCGTAATTACACAAAGCGTTCCGAGACTCAAAATAATCTTTTTCATCTTTTTCACCCCCTTTCCGCAAAGGATATATCTTTTTAAAGTTACATATTGGCCGAAATCAACACCATCCCCGGCTAGTCTCGGCATATATCACAGATGACAACCGACGGTTACGTTTTTGAAGCTATTCTTTTTTCTTTTTAATCAGGCTGAACTTTCGTTTCCCGGACGAAAAATCAAAGACTTGAAAAAGATAATAACAAAAATTATAAGCTAAAGCAAGGTGGTTTTTTTCTAAAGGTCTAACCTATTTTTGGTCTGCTGTAAACCATTTACTCCTACAGGTCGAACCTGTTTTTGGTCTGCTGCAAAACCTTTCGCAGAATTTTCCCCGTCTTGAAAACTCGACTATCTTTCCCGGCTGGTAGCGGAAACCTTTAGGTTTCCATCCAAAGAAAGATTAAAGTGAAAAAGTCAAAAGTCAAAGTCCAGCTTAAAGTTTAAAATCAAAAAGCTCTTTGCTTGAAGCTTGGTTTTAAGATTCGCACTTTGCACTTTAAACTTCTTTCTCATTTTGACTTTTCTGCTGTCATCCCGAGTCACTCGAGGGATCCCTTCGGTTGTCCTTCTAGTCTACCGGTTTTTTCTTATCCCCAAGGGATTTCTCCCGCCGATTCGGCGGGTCGGAATGACACCGGTTTTACTTTGTTCACTCTCTGAGTGAAGAAATCTTTGATCTTAGACCAAACATTTTAATTGCCAATTGTTAATGCTCAATTACTTTTGACTTTTGAATCTAAATATGCTATATTACTCTTCCTATAGGACATTAGGCCTCCCATTTACCCCTTTTAAAATCCCAGGTGTGGAAAACATGCTTGAAGGATCTTTTGAATGAAAATTGCTTTTATTGGACAAAAAGGAATGCCCGCCTCATATGGAGGGGTCGAACGCCACGTCGAGGAATTAGCAACTCGGTTGAGCAAAATGGGACACGAGGTATCTGTCTATTGCCGGCCGTGGTACGTTAGAATGGCTCAGAGCTCAGAGCTCAGAGCCCAGAGCCATAAAGGTGTAAATCTCATCTTTTTACCGTCTCTCAAAACCAAACACTTGGACACTTTGAGCCATACTTTTTTGGCCTCATGGCACGCTCTTTTCCAGAAATACGACATCATTCACTATCAATCAATCGGACCTTCGGCTTTGATTTTCTTTTTCCGTCTTTTCAAAGGGAAAACCAAAATTTTCTCCACCCTGCATTGCCCGGATTATGAACACCAGAAATGGGGCAAAATCTCGCAATTTCTCTTGCGTTTAGGTGAAAGCATTGCGGTTAACTTTTCCGATCAAACCATCACAGTTTCCAAAACTTATCAGAATTATCTGCGACGCCGCTATGGAAAAAATCCGATTCTGATCCCCAACGGAGTCAACCCCCCGCAGGTTAAAAAAGCTAATTTAATAACCAAAAAATGGGGATTAACTAAAAAATCATATCTTTTAGTAGTTTCCAGGCTTATACGCCATAAGGGTATCCATACTGTTATTTCCGCTTATCAAAAATTGAAAAACTGTAAGCAAAAGCTAGTCATCGTCGGAGATACGGCTTTTACGGATGACTATAAACGTGAGCTTTTGGCTCTGGCCGGCAACGACCCCAATATCATTTTCACAGGTTTCCAGACCGGAGAGACCCTGTCCGAATTGTTTTCCAACACCGCACTTTTTCTGCAGGCTTCAGAGTCCGAAGGTTTGTCCATCGCTCTTTTGGAAGCTTTAAGTTACGGCGTACCCATTCTGGTTTCCGATATTGCTGAAAATTTGGAAGTCGCCGGCTCCCTAGGCTTTTACTTTGAAAATAAAAATGCTGAGGATTTAAAAGAAAAACTTGTCTATCTTCTTTCACATTCTAAATTAATCAAACACAAGTCTCAAAAAGCTAAACAAAGGATTTTAATGGTATACGATTGGGGAAAGATAGCGCAACAATTTGGGCTGACCTATCTTAATCCTTCCCGTCTCCCACTAGAAAAAAATCCGATTCGCCTCATTGATTACACCTTAAGTTAAAAGTTCTAACTCAATCGTCGTATTTCATCTTCAATAAAAAGCAAAGTCTCCCCTTTGAGGTTATTCCGAATCATTTTAAATTTATCAAACGGTAAAAGAGTGTTCAAATCTTGGGAAATGACTTTATCTGTAACTTTGGATGCAATAAATTTTTTTAATTCTCTAAAATACTCTAAAGATTTTTTACCGGTCCGCTCTTCAAGCAAAACGGCCTTATAGCGATAACCGGCTAGGAAAAAGTGGTGGATGTCATACGCATCTCTCCCTGCAATTGAACCTTGATTGACAAACCTGTCTTGCAAGGCTACCAGTTTGTGCGAAAACATCGTCTCAATGGTTTGACATTGGGCAAAACGGTCTATTTCGGAAAGATAAACCTTTTGATATTCGTTGTTCTGATAATACTTATCCAACGCTTCAATTTTTAAAGTGTTGCGCAACCCTGTTTGTGACTCGTATCGTAAAAAAAATTGCAGAGCAAGCTTGCTTTCATCTTTAATCTCAAATTCAAGCTTTCTGAAAATCTCATCAAGTTTTTTTCTGGCTTCATTTTTATTCACACCTTTTTTGAGATCAAAGTCTAAATCAAACGAGAACCTGTCTAAATAATTTAACATTGAAGCACACGTACCGCCTTTAAAATAGAGATTTTGAGAAAGATAGGCATTATCCAGAATTTCTTTTAAAAGACGATACATTTGTATTTTGTGAATAGCGTCTTGAGGTTTTGGCAGAATCATTTAAAACCCACCCTTTTTTGAATTTCAGCTACCTTTTTCCAATTAATGAAATCTTTTTCATCAAAATAATAGCGCGGATTAAAATACAACATATCAGCTATCGCCCGCTCTAGAGTCGTTTTGCGAAACCCATTTTTTTCCACCACTCCTTCATTTTGATATAAGAATTTATCTCGCATTTTCCGCACCAAATAACTTTGTCCACCAAGACTAATTTTCATGGACTTTGCTGAAACCAATGTTATACACTCGGGCATTTGCAAAATTACCCCTTCCTCAAACAAAACCGTCTCAGTGCTGATATATGTATAATTATGAACCAAACTTAAACCCAGTTTTTGAGGATTAAGTTTCTCAAGAGAAATCGTAGCATAAAGACCTTTTTGGATAGGAATTAAGATCCCTCTTTGAACGTAACGTTTAATGGTCGTATATAAAGTATTTCTATTAGATATCTCCCAAAGCAAAGCTAGATCTTGGGTATGAAATATCTTTCTGTCTATTTTGAGTAAAACATCAAGTCGAGAGTTCATTTATTTAACCTGTACATTTTTGTACAGTATAAACGATAAGTCTGAAAATTTCAAGAGTAACTTACGATTGTCTATTCTCTCAATCCCACGAGTTTTATCGCGAACAAACATTTGAATATCTCTTTGACTATTCATAAAAGATCTCAAACCGTGAAAGATAATTGCTCCCAAATTACCTTAAAATCCTGTGATATACTCATCTTACCGAAAATTGCAGTTCTTAAAAGGTATTCGTATATACAAAACTTAAAGCGGGTGACGCAAGTGGAATCCGCCAGCTGGCGGACCGACAGCGCGCAACGATAGAGAGCACTGACGGGAGGGAAACTTGCGACAGGACTACCCCGAATTCTGCCATTTTGTTTTGGGTTTGCTATAATAACCGAAGGAGTATTTTTAAGGAGAAGGATCAATGTATAAACCTTTAGATGCTGTTGTCGCCATCACCTACCATTGCAATGCCCGCTGTGTCATGTGCAATATTTGGCGGAAAAAAGATCATCAGATGTTGGATGCCGAAATCTATCAAAAACTCTCTCCCTCATTGAGATATATCAATCTTACCGGCGGCGAACCTTTTTTACGATCAGATCTTTTGGAAATTTATAAACGTATTCAGGCTGCCGCCCCTCAGGCGCAAATTATCTTCTCCACCAACGGTCTTTTAACCGATCATATCCTCGAGATACTCAAAAAGATCATGGTTTTGAACCATAAAGTGGGAGTAAGAGTTTCCATTGACGGAATCGGAGATTTTCATAGTAGCCTGAGGGGAATCCCTCGTGCCTTTGAAAAAGCTACCGCCACTCTTGAGGGATTGAAGCAAATCGGCGTGAAAAATCTCGGTATCGGACACACCCTGATGGATGCCAATACCAGCGAAACGCCGAAAGTCTATCGTCTGGCCAAAGAATTGGGGGTGGAATTCTCGCTGGCTTTAGCCCAAAACTCGGAGCATTATTTTGAAAAGCTGGATAATAAGATCGAAAAAATTGATGAATTAAAGCAAAACCTTGAATTTTTAGTCCGCCATGAACTTAAGAGTTTTGCGCCCAAAAGATGGGGACGGGCCTTTTTTGAATACGGAGCCTACCAATTTGTGGCTAAAAATAAAAGAGTGCTCCCCGATGGTGCCGGAATCGATTCTTGTTTTATCTCACCCAAGGGCGATGTGTATCCATCCGACTATATCAATGAAATTATGGGTAATTTAAAAGAGAATACCCTGGATGCAATTTGGCGCTCAGAAAAGGCTTCCGCCATTCGGGATAGAATCAAAAGGGAAAAACCGATTGACGCCTGGATGATCTGTACCTTGCGCGGATCGTTTGTAAAAAACAGGTGGAAAGTTCTTGGGTGGGCGATAAAAAATAAACTTAAATTATATTCTGGGCGCCCGATTTTGGAGTAATTGCTTGTAAACGCTCATTAGTTTCCGATAGTGAGTTTCGGGATCGAATCGCCTGATAGCTTCTTTTCTGGCAGTTTCACCTATTTCCACTATTTTTTCAGGATTATCAAGACAATATCTTATTTTTTCTTCTAACTCTTTTTCGTTACCTGGTTCGAACAAGAAACCGGTTTTGTTATCTGCAATAAGTTCTGGTATTCCTCCCATTTTACTGGCAATGACAGTCTTACCTAATACCATAGTTTCCATCACTGAATAGGAAGCGTTCTCATACCATAAAGAGGGCGAAACTATTGCCCGGGCACCTTGAATAAGATTATAAAGTTTGTTTTTTTCCTGATATCCTAAAAATTCTATATTCTGATTACTTCCGGCCAGGTTTTTTAATTCCTGCTCTAAAGGACCGCTGCCTGCGATTTTTAGCTTAATTTCGGGTATTTTCCGAAAAACCGAGATCAGGAATCTCAATCCCTTTTCTTCACTTAATCTGCCAAAATATAAAAAATAGTCATTACTTTTTTGTCCCTTCAGCTTAAAAGATTGATCAAAACTCAAAAAAAGCGGAAGGTGAATTAATTTTTCTGGCGGAAATCCGAATTCAATAAATTTATTTTTTAAAAATTGAGAGGGTGCCAAAAATAAGTCAACGCCGTTATACAGCTTCAAAAATCTATGTACATAGGCTTCTAAGCAACCGATTGTTGAAACTGCTAATGATCCGTGAATACACCTTTGCAGCGGCGCGAAATAGAATTTACCTCCCCTGCATTTTTCACAAATCTTTCTCTGGGTAAAGAGGGTGGAATTGGGACAAATCAATTTATAATCATGTAGCGTCATCACAACGGGAATTTTGTGTTTTTTCAAAACGGGAATAATCGAGGGAGTGATATGACGATCAATGTTATGCAGATGGGCAATATCCGGTTTTTCTGCTGTGATGAGCTTTTCAAGTTTTTCTGCAGCTTCTTGAGAATAGACAGCCTGGGGAATTTTGCTGATTAAGTTTAATAAGCTTGGATTGGTCAGATTAAGGTTTTTGACAAAATATTCTTGGAATGCGCTTGATTCATTCTTTGAATCCTGCATGGAAAAAGGAATAATCGTATGGCCTTTTGAATTCAAAAGACTGATCAGATCAAAATAATAGGTTTCCGATCCACCTTTTCGATAAAAAAATTTGTTGACTTGAAGAATTTTCATGCATCCACCCTCTTCTTACGCTTTCTTTTACCCTTATCCCTTTCTCTATAAGAGATTATCTCATCGAAATACAATTTTTCATACCGACTAACCATCGTTTTTAACGAATACTTTTCTACGACAGTTTTCCTGGCAGTTCGTCCTATTCTCTGGGCAAATGGTCTATTTTCTAAAAGCATATTTATTGCCTGTGATAAGTCCTCGGTGTTATTCGGTTCTATCAGTATGCCGTTATATTGATTCCTAATAACTTCTGGAATCCCCCCAACTTGGGTTGCAATAACCGGTAAACCCGTTGCCATTGCTTCCAAGATAGAAATTCCTAAACCCTCAACCTTTGAAGTCTGAACATAAATTTCCGCCCCCCCCAACAGCTTTTTTACTTCATCGCGATATCCTAAAAAACTGACTGATTGAGAAAGATTTCTGTCTTTCACCAATTGTTTTAAATTCTGATCAGATGGTCCTTCACCCACAATATATAGTTTAATTTCCGAATGTCTTGTTTGTGCCTTCTCAAATGCACCAATAAGCACATCAAAACCTTTCTCTTCCACAAGCCTGCCAATGGAAATAATATATCTTGGGAACAGTTTTCTTTTTGAAGGTGAATAAAACTGTGTATCAACGCCATTCGGAATAACTCTTAGTCTGTCTTGGAAAATACTATCCATCTTTACCGAAAATTCTTTTACACTTTGAGAAATGGCAGTTATTCTCTTGGTTTTCTGGGAAAGGATTTTTTTAATAACTCTTTGCAACCTTGTTTCTTTTAAATTCGTACTATGTTCGGTGGTTATAATGACAGGAACTTTGGCCAGTATGGCTGCAATTCTCCCCCAGGTATCACCCCCAAAAAGATGGGTGTGAACAATAGTGGGATTGATTTTTCGGATAAAAAGGACGGTTTTTATCAATAATCCAATTCCTAAAGTTTTTGGCCGCCGGTAGATTTTTAATATAGGAATGTTGAGGGAGTCAAAAAAATTGGGGTCTCCGTTTTTGTTATAAATCACAAGAAGATGAGGCTTGAATCTCTTGCGATCAAGGCACTTAATTAGATTATAAAGCATCACCTCCGCCCCCCCCTTGGCGGCGGTATGAATAATGTATAGAATCGGGGTTGGTGTATCCATTATAGAGCTCAAACTCAAAACCCTATTGTTTGGCTATCCTTTAATTTCGCAGTATAGTTGAATTGACCGGATTTTGCAATTAACACGATTACGCTGAGGATAATTAAATGAAGCAAAAAACACAAAATTACGCTATAATGAATCTCTGTAGACTTGATACTCAAAACGTCTTCTTTTGTTTGTACAATGATTGATTTGAATATGGTCGGAAGAGGTATATGATCGAAATTGTTGCGCCCGCGAATAACTGCTTAACGTTTATCCTTTCTAGAAAGGGAGGCCTAATCTGAAAATCGGTCTTGATATTACCGCCTGGCTTCAACGAAGCATGGGTATCAGTCGCTACTTAGAAGACCTTATTAGAGGTCTGGGTAAGATTGACAATAACAATCAATATTATCTCTATTACCAACAGTTTTCATACCCGGGAAACGTCAAAAAACTTATTCATCGAGATAATTTTCATTTCGTAAAAAACTCTTTGCCGGGAAAAATAACTAGGATTTTTGAAAAAACACTTCAAATTTCTGCCTTTGAATATTACACCATAAGGAAGGCCGGCAAACTCGATTGCCTCCATTGTCCCAATAATTATCTTATAACAAAACATACTCCTGGGGTCGTTACTATTCTCGACCTTCTGCCGCTTATTAAAAACGATTGGTTTCTTCCCGGCTATGCTGAAAGCTTCAAACAAAACATCTCCGCTTCCCTTAAATGTGCCCAAGCAGTCATTACTCCATCCCATAATTCAAAAAAAGATCTTCTGCGCTTTTTTGACTATCCTGAAAAAAACATCAGGGTGATATATCCAGGTATAAACTCTGACCGATTTCAAAAACCACCATCCCCTTCGGATATCCAGAAGATGCGTCTTAAATATAAACTACCCAAAGACTTTATTCTTTTTTTAAATACAATCTCTCCGCGCAAAAATACCACTCGATTCATTGAAGCCTATTCGCTTATTGCAAAAAATTTCCCCAATATCTCTCTGGTGGTGGCTGGCAAAAATGGCTGGATGTATCAGGAAGTTTATCAGAAAACTGAAGAACTTAAGTTAAAAAATAGAGTGTCTTTTCCGGGTCTTATTAATGAAGAAGATATACCAAAGCTCTATAAAATGGCAGCCATCTTCGTTTATCCTTCCCTCTATGAAGGTTTCGGTTTTCCACCCCTGGAAGCAATGGCAGCAGGAATTCCTGTCATCTGCTCTAACACTTCTTCACTGCCGGAAATAGTAGAAGAGGCCGGACTTCTTTTTGATCCATTAAATGTGGATGAATTGGCAGATAAAATGAAGAGTCTGCTCAACCAGAAAGATCTGCGCGAAAAACTCACTCTGGCCGGCTTCGAAAGAGTTAAACAATTTTCTCTCACCAAAGCGGCTAAAGAGACTTTAGATATCTACACCCAAATCGCTTCCGCTGTTTGAGTTTGTCATTTTTTGATCAAGCATCGAGAGAGCCGAGACACCCAAGCCAAAAATAATCCAAAAAGCCACAATCAAAAAATTGAGTTCAAAATAAAGAGAAAAAAAAGCTCCGTAACAGTAAGCAAAAATATAGGCTCCTATTCCAACCAAAAACCCGCTTTCTTTTGGATGATCGACACCGTATTTCTTTATGATTTTAATGCTTTCAATAAAAAATGTCGTTAGGATAGACAAAAAAGAGGTTAAACCAATTAATCCTAATTGCACTAGAATAGTTAGATATGAATTATGTAACGCTGCTGCCTGTGTCGGAATCCTTGTCCAAAAAACTTCATAGTAGGGAAATATAACTGTTCCTAAGCCTCTACCCAACAATATTTGCCCCTTAAAAGCATTCCAGCCTTCGCTCCAAGAATTCAATCTCCACGAAATACTTATGTCGCCTTCAGGGTTAGAATATGACGATATCCGTTCAAAAAATGAACTGATAAAATTCAAGTTGCCTGTCAAGGCTCCCTTTAATAAAAAGAACAGGGCCGTGGGAACAACAATAAATAGGGTTGTTTCAAGCAAAAATTGGAACAGCCTTTTTCTTCCTAAATTGGGAGTAAACAATAAAATAAATATTAACCCAAAGATTGTTGAAATCCATAAATTTCGTACTAAAGAAAAAAGTAAGGCTGCCACCCATAAAGGAAAAAGTATATATTTAAGAATCGGCAAATCGCTCACCTTTTCTTGAAAAGAAGCCAAAAGCAAAATAATGCCTGTAGATATATATAAAGCATGTACGGATGAGATATATCGTATCCCAGAAGTAGTCAGGGGGGTTTTTTCTGTCCAGATCCCCTCTCCGCTGATCAATCCTATGGCTAAAAAAAGCAACCCAACCGCCGTTCCAACATAAATAATTGTTTTTGCCCCGGCTAGGTCTTCTCGTGTTTTCAGCATCTGAAACACTAAAAAATAAACCAAAGCATAAAGATGGTTTCTTAATCCGCCGAAGACTACATTAAGATCATTCTGAAAAGTGAAGATTCCTCTTGCCGCTGCCACTAAACCAACCACCACAAATAATAAAATAGCTTTATCAACGAAGCTCGTCCGCCATTGAATTGTTTTTTTAAAAACCCCGCCCAAAAGACATGAAAAAAGGGTTGCGCAAAGAAGAATATCCAACAGGTAGATTTTAAAATCAATCCTGGAGACAAAATTAATTCCATCTCCTCCAAATTTCTCTCCCCAGGCAATGATTGATAACAGAATCGTGAAAATTCCGCTCTTGGGGAAAAAGAGAATGCCTACTAAAACTGGTGATAAGAATAAAATCAGAAACAGGGTGCTTGTACTTTCCTGACTAAACAAAAGAATATATAACCCAATTAGGCCTGTTGAAACTATACTGATGACTATTTCTGGAGATTTTATTTGAATTGATTTCATCTGTGGTTTGATTATATACCGAACTTCAATTAAAATGTAGGGTAAATCAGCTAAAATAACGGAAGCTCGTGTTTTTAGGAAAAATCCGCAATGAAAAATACAAGCCAAGAATCTATATCTAATCCCACGGTGCTCGTTTCGGTGCTTAACTGGAACCGTCGAGATGACCTTAAACAAACATTGGAAACACTTCTACGGCAAACCTATGAACCCAAAGAGCTGTTGGTAATAGATAATGGCTCAACTGACGGCTCGCTTGAAAGGCTAAAAACTCATTTTCCTAGCGTAAAAACTATTTTTCTGCCCAAAAACATTGGCGTATCAGCTAGAAACAAGGCTTTCCAAAACACCAAAGTTGATTATATTTTTCAATTTGACAATGACTCTGCTCCCAAAAATCCTGACTATATCAAGAAAGCCGTCGATTTTTTAGAAAAATATCCGCACATCGATGCAATTTGTCCTAGCGTCTACAATACTTACACAAAAGCGTCAGAAACTAAAAACTGGGAACAATATGCAATTGATGGAAACGAAAAAGAGGGATATAAAGGATTATTTATTCATGCCTCGGGTATGATTTTTAAACGCGAACGATTTTTACTTTCCGATGGCTATACAGACGAATTTTTAATTCATGGTGAAGAGGTTGATCTCTCGCTTAATTTTTTAAAACATGGTTTAACGATTGTCTATAAACCTAATCTTGAGGCAATTCACCGACATTCACTTCAACAACGACAGCCAAATGAAAAGATTGAATCGGTGGTTAAACATTGGGTTTGGATTTTGTGGAAATATTTTCCCAATGCCTATGCCATATCTCTGACTTTTAAGTGGTTTTTGGCCAGTTCGCTTATTTTTCACCAACAGCTCTTCCCTTGTTGGAAAGGGTTTTTCAAAGGATTATTTACTCTTCCCAAGCACCTCTTGCATAGACAACTTTTTACTGCTGAACAAATCAAAAAAACTAAAAGTTGGCAAAAGATGTGGCAACGGGGTCTTTAAACAACATCCGGGAAAGATGATGTCCAAAACTCACTGCGTTTATATTCTCATCAACCAACGCCGTATCGTTTTTGATACCGGTATTACCAGCGATTTAGCCAAAAGAATTTGGGAACGCAAACAGAAGATCATTAGAGGCTTTACCTGTAAATATAACGTGGATGATTGGGTGTATTTTGAGGTTTATGAAGATGTAAATGAAGCAATTGTAAGAAAAAAGCAGATTAAAAATTTTCGAAGAGAAAAGAAAAGGGGACTGCAAATTCTTCCTGGAAAGACTTGTCGTCTTTTTTATCAGACTGTCCGGATGGGAATAAAAGAAAGCTGGGTTTTCTCAACCCAAGTTTTACTCTCAAAATTTATGCCTACCACAAAAGCTTCGTTGGGTTTATAGCTTTTGATAAAACTTCTTACTCCCGAAGAAACAGGCGGTGTTTTTTGCAAATCAGATCTTGTAAATTTGGCTTCATAAGGAATTACTTTTCCAGCTAAGTCGATTTTCACAAAATCAACCTCTTGCTTCAAAACTGATCGCCAGTAACGCAAATTATCTTCCTTGGTTTTCTGGGACAACATTAAAAAAAGGCCATTCTCAAAAAGCGAACCCGCATCAGTCCGCTTATCCAAGGGAAAAAAATTATTGACAATATAGTTGCGCAAGCCGGTATCGCAAAAATAGATCTTGGGAGATTTAGTAATTTCCTGGCGCCGATTGCTAAAAAAGGGTTTAAGCAATCTTATGATAAAAGTATTTTCCAAGATGAAAAGATATTTTTCTAAAGTTTTTCGGTTTAAGGCTGTAGCGTTGCTTAATTCGGCCAAATTAACAAGATTACCGATCTGAAAGGCTAAAAGCGATACCAGTTTGTTAAATTTCTCGGTTTCTTCAATCAGGGCTAAATCTTTAATGTCACGGCGCACATATGAAGTAAAGATTGATTCCAGGGCTGTTATTTTTTCATCCTGGCTTCGGCTTAAGACAACCTTGGGATAGCCGCCAAAAACGGCATATTCCCCAAAAGCGTTTTTTAAGTCTTCTTTAAGGCGCAATGGCAGATTCTGATTTCGATAAATCTCCCTCAACTCTGGGTGAGAGCTAAAAATTAAAAATTCCTCAAAACTTAAGGGAGAAAGAATAAAGGTTTTATGCCTTCCGGCCAGGCTGTCTTTGAATTTTTCTTTTATTTTTGTGGTGGAAGAACCAGAAACCAGAAGATGAAATTGAGGCAGGTGATCAAAAATTACTTTTAAAAGATTGGAAGGGTTGGGGTGATATTGAATTTCATCAATAAAAACATAAATCTCTTTTCCTAAGTCGGCGCCATAATTTTTGGCTATCTCTTCAACTGCCTCGGGCGTAACTTGCAAAAAAGTAGCCTCATCGGCAATAATTTCGAAATCAAAATAGAGGATTTGACGCAGATCAATTTTTTTCTCTACTCTTAAATCTCCCATTAAACGGCGCATCAGAGAAGTTTTGCCTACTTGGCGCGATCCCAAAAGAAAAACAATAAAGGGTTTGCCAAGATAAGATAAAACCTCATTCTCTATGGTGCGCGGTTTTAAATTGTTTAGCCAAGAAAAAAGCAGCTCGTCTTTCATAAAATTTGTACCCATGTATAATTTTTATATAAAGTAAAATACCATAAAGATAAAACTTTGTCAATTGAAATAACAGAGTACAGTCTATTTCCTCTTACCCAAGTTCTTGTTTAATCCGTTCTGATAAGAAAATTTTAAGCAGTGATTGATAGGGTACGTCTCTTTTGTGGGCCAAGATTTTCAGATCATCGAGTAAGAATAAGGGTAATCTTAGGGAAATAGCCTTGGTGGTTGGCTTCAAGTTAGGCAATTTTATCCTTACAAATTTACTCATATCAAAATAGTCTGTAACACTATGGGTGGCCCAAAATTCTCTTTCCTCGTCTTCATTTTTGAAACTAGGGAATGAGTTGATCTTTTTAGTCTTCTTTTTCATATTCTTTCCTCTCTTTTTTATCTTGATCCCGTGCTGAAATTACGCGGATTTTGCTGTTTCTGATAGTAAAAATAATTGTCAATAAACGGCCTACTCTTGTCTTTCCAAAAACAGTATATCTTTCTTCATCAGCAGAATGTTGGAGGTCATAATATATTTTAATTCTTCCATTTAAAAATACTTCTTCACACTCTTTCCAATCCACCTGATGTTTCTGCCAGTTCTTATCACGATTACCCTCATCCCATTCAAAACTCTTAATGTTGCGAAAGATATCTTCTAATTTCATAGCGTTTTAGTATACAATGATAATATACAGATATTTTTGGTTTGTCAAGGAATGCTCATCCCAGGGAACGCCAGCGACGAGGGATTCTGTTTGTCATCTCGACCGTCCGATTCGGACGGGAGAGATCCCGTCCGGAATATGGTATAATCATCAAAAAACAAATCCGGGAAAGATAATGTCCAAAACTTACTACGTTTACATTCTCACCAACAAACGCCACACGGTGTTTTATACCGGTATAACCAATAACCTCGAAAGAAGAGTTTGGGAACATAAGCAAAAGATAATTCAAGGGTTTACGAAAAAGTATAATATAGAAAAATTGGTATATTTTGAGGTTTTTGAAGACGTTCTTGAGGCTATTAGAAGAGAAAAACAGATAAAAGGTTGGGTGAGGAGAAGAAAAATCGCTTTGATCGAAAAGATGAATCCGGAATGGAAGGATTTGTCCGAGTATTTGTCATCCTGAGCGCAGCGAAGGATCCCGTCCGCTTAGCCACACTCCTTCGGGATTTCTCACCTGCAGTTCGAAATGACAGAACGCGGTGTGTCATCCTGAGGAATCCCGCTATGACGGGGCGACGTGAGCCTGTCCGCCAGCTGGTGGAGATCCCGCTGGACTTCCTCATTCCCTACGGGATTCTTCGTCCTTTCAGTCCTCAGAATGACAAGGCCACTAAAAAAAGCTAGAACCTTACCGTGTGTGAGTATGAA
>Ga0210017_1002732_pt1 | contig 15027 bp, 11 predicted proteins | sample CryGeyCG2014_020_FD_183966 | JGI IMG/M metagenome (GOLD analysis project Ga0210017, IMG submission 183966) | Groundwater microbial communities from aquifer - Crystal Geyser CG08_land_8/20/14_0.20 (SPAdes) (version 2) | ecosystem: Environmental > Aquatic > Deep subsurface > Groundwater | place... | reverse complement strand
AATGAGCCTCATACCGCCCAGCTTGCGGGCGGTTTGAATCGACCTGCTGGTCGATAGCTCAACAGCAGAGCTGTTGATGGCTCTTCGAAAAATCTGATTCCGCGAAGACCTTTTTCTTGACAGGATGATGGGCGGGAAAAAATCAGGGGTTTACGTAGACATTGGCGCAAATCACCCGGTGCGCGGGAACAATGCTTACAGGTTTTATGGAATGGGCGGGTGGCAGGGAATCAATATAGAGCCAACCGCCGAATGTTTCCGGCTGCTTTGCAAAATGAGGCCCCGTGACATAAATCTTAACATCGGGGTTGGAACCCAAAACGGCGTTTGCACGTTCAGCGTATTCGAAGACGACAGGTTGTCAACTTTTTCTGCCGGGCATGAAGCACAGGTCAGCAGAAGGGGGGGCAATCGCCTGGTTGAAAGGGTTTCCGTAACAGTAAGGCGGCTTTCGGATGTATTGGCAGCGCATGCCGGGGGCAAGGCAATAGACTTTATGTCCGTAGACACCGAAGGCCGCGATCTGGACGTGCTGATGAGCAATGATTGGGAGAGGTTCAGGCCCGGATTAATATGCGTTGAATCAGTCTCTTTTGGAGCTGGTGGTGTCGAGCTTCCTGAAATACGGCAATTTCTGGAAAAAGTCGGCTATAATTGGCTCTACTTCAACGGAACAAACTCATTCTATATTGATGATGGCCGCCGCTGACGTCGCTCAAGCATCTTCAGTATCAGAAGATGTGAGATAATCTTTAAAAAAGGTAAGCGTGTATTAAGCCCTTAAAGGCAGTGAGTTTTATGGCGAGATCATCCAACAGTAAGCAGGCAGTTCCCACGTTATCAGTATCAACACCATCACAAAAGCCGTCGCCTGCAATACCAGCAGCGGCATCAAACGTAAATCTCTCGGTCAGCAATGTCACCAAATCCACTGGCACCAACGGCTTTCCCTACCTTGTGAAAACAGTCGCAGACAATTTCATTGACCTGCTGGTTGCAAAGAAAGCAATCAACATCTCCGATGCCGCCAAGCAGCTTAACACAACGCCAAAGGCCATCGAGGAGATTGCCAAGGCATTCGAGGCATTCTCCCTTGTGGAGGTGCATTACCCTATCAATGTGTTTGAGCAGGGCGTTATCACCCTCGTGCATCCACTCAAGGAGAGCTACGAGCCGGATGAAATCAAGCTGCATGTGGAATTGGAATACATGATTGTGGCTGATGTTCCAGCCATTGTGCATGTGCTCTCCACCAAGACTGAAAAATTCTATCACATTATCATCCCGAAAATCGGCGTTGGCACCCAGTATGTGATCGACTATGTGAAGGAGGACCTCATAAAAAAGCTCCCATCCACCACTGAATCCGAGGTCAAGCTCCAGCTGGACAGCTACCTTAAGCTTATTAGCGACTATTTTGGCAAATACAATTTCGCGCCCCAGCACCATTCCCTGCTCACCGGCTACCTGGGCTACCACATGTTCGGCCTGGGCGAAATCGAAATCCTCATGCATGATGATTTTCTCGAAGAGGTCGTGATAAACGGCGGCAACCAGCCATTAGGCGTTTACCATAAAAAATTCGGCTGGCTCAAGAGCAACCTCTACATAAAGCGCGAGGAGGACATCTACAATTACTCGGCGCAGATAGGCCGGAAGGCCGGCCGACAGATTGCAGTCCTCACCCCCATCATGGACGCGCGGCTGGATTCTGGCGACCGCGTCTGCTCAACGCTCTATCCGATTTCATCTTCGGGCAATACCATCACTATCCGGCGTTTCTCCCGCGACCCGTGGACCATCTCCAGGCTTATCGATCCTGTCTACAACACAATGTCCCTTGATATGGCAGCCATAATCTGGCTTGCCATAAACTACGAGTTCAACATAATCGTGGCAGGCGGCACTGCCTCCGGGAAGACAAGCGCGCTCAATGCCATGCTCTCATTCATTCCGCCCAACCAGCGCGTACTGACAATTGAGGACACGCGCGAGCTGGTGCTGCCAAAGCACCTGTGGAACTGGGTGCCGCTGCTTACCCGCAGCGCGAACGTGGAAGGCCTTGGCGAGGTCACCATGCTTGATTTGATGGTTACTTCCCTGCGTATGAGGCCTGACCGCATAGTCCTGGGCGAAATGAGGCGCCAGCACGAGGCAGAGGTGCTTTTCGAGGCCATGCACACAGGCCACAGCGTCTATTCAACGCTTCACGCAGACACCAGCGTGCTTGCCATTCGCAGGCTCACCCAGGCGCCCCTAAGCATCCCGGTGAGCGAGCTGGAGTCGCTTCATCTGCTCATCGTGCAATTCAGGGACCGCAGGAAGAACGTCCGGCGCACCCTTGAGCTTTCTGAAATATCCATGAGCGGCAAGGGCGATGAAGTCTCACCCAATGTCATCTACCGATGGAGGCCCAGGACCGATGAGTTCACCAAGATTGCCGAGCCCCAGAGGTTCTATGAACATCTTAACCTCTACACAGGCCTGACCCAGCAGGAAATCCTGGATGAGCTCACCAAGAGGAAGAATGTGCTCGAGTGGATGGTGAAAAATGATGTCAAGCACATAGACCAGGTGAGCAAGCTGTTTTCAACCTATTATACTGATCCGGAGTTTGTTTACGACCTGGTTGCCAAGGGAAGGAAACCAGATGCTCTGGAGGAATTTCAATGAGGGTGCCGCTGCTTATTTTCCAGCCTGCCACGCTAGCTGCAAATCCAATGTTTGCCCGCGTGGGCAAGCCATTCCGCCACATGTTCGGCAATCTCCAGCTGGCGCTGAAAAAGGCAGAGATTGACATCCATGCCGAGGCCTATATCGGGGGAGCCATTGTTTCCGCCTTAACCTGGGCGCTCGTTTTCGGAATAATCATGAGTTTCTATTTCTTTTTCTATAAGCCGGATTTGGTTCTTGCCGGAGCTGAGCTGGCGCTCCTGCCATTTTTCCTGTTCTTTCTCCTGCATATATATTATCCCAGCATAATTGCAAATAAAATAAGCGAGGATGTAAACCAGAACCTGTTATTTGCCCTGCGTGACATGCTGATACAGGTAAGCGCAGGCGTCTCCCTTTTCGAATCCATCAAAAATATCTCCAGAAGCGGCTATGGTGAATTTTCCAGGATACTCCGGCAGGTGATCACGCGCGTGGAATCCGGCACCGATATGCTCAAGGCCCTTGAGGACGTCGCATTCTGCACCAATTCAGAATACCTGAAGAAAATTATCTGGCAGCTGGTCACCACCCTATATGCAGGAGCTAACCTCTCGGTTGCGCTGAACAGTATAGTGCATATGCTCGTGGACTACAACCGCAACCTGATTAAAAGTTATACCGCAGAGCTTAATTTCCTCATCCTCATCTACCTTCTTGTGGCAGCAGTCGTGCCCACCATAGGCATGACCGTCATGATTGTGTTCTCAGTGTTCGGTGCGCTGGAGGTCAACGAGATGATGTTCCTGGGGATTGTGGGATTTTCATTTGTCGTCCAGATGATGCTGGCCGGCTATATGCTGATAAAGAGGCCTCATCTTTACTGAGAGCCCTTTCTTTTCACAGAAAAGAAAGCCTTCGGGGAAAGAAAAGGTATAATTGTCACTGTCAGAAAAGAAAGAGCTGCGTATGTGAAAACATAAATTGGATAGGAATTGGATATGATATTATGGACTTGAAAAAGCGTTACATCTCTGTCAATATTATCGAGTCGCTGCCAGCCATGGCTGACATGCGCCTGAACCAGGAGCTCAACTACGCAGGCATTGAGCGCTGGCAGAGCTGGCTGGGCAGGCGAATCCTGCTCCTCCTGGGCATATTCAGTGTGGCATTGATATTCCCGTTCACCGCGCTCCCCCTTCTTGCCCAGAGCGGCATGCTTGGAACTGACCAGCTCCTGCTTGACATTGCCGAGCTTTCGCTGCCATTCAAATTCGCGGGAGGGCTCGGCCTGGCTGTCGTTGTCTCGGGCATCTATATCTCAGTGCTATATTTCTACGTGTCAATCAGGAAGGTAAACCGCAACAATGCAGTGGACCAAATCCTGCCAGATTTCCTGCTCATGATATCTGCAAATATCCGGGCAGGCATGACTCCCTTCCAGGCATTCAAGGCCGCAGCCAGGCCAGAGTTCGGCCCCCTGGAGATTGAAATCAAGCGCGTAGCCACACGCTCCCTGAGCACCGATTCTTTCACCGGTGCGCTCAAGCTTATTGAGACCAGCATTGACAGCAGGCTCCTCCGCATGGTCACCAAATTCTTTGAGCAGGGGCTGAAGAGCGGCGGCAGGATTGCCGAATTGCTGGAAGCATCCGCCTCAGAAATCAGGGACATGCAGGAGCTGAAGCGCGAGCTTGCCATAAGCACCAAAACCTACATGATATTCCTTGCGTTCATAGTGGTTCTGGGGCTGCCCATGATGCTCTCGGTTTCCACCCAATTCCTCAAAAGTTTTCCCAAGATGGATTCCGGGCCGTCGCTGGGCATCCTTTCTGCGCCAGCGCTCGCAATATCTCCTGAATTCGTGGCAAACGTAGGCTATCTCTGCATCCTCCTCACTACATTCTCGGTATCGCTGGTGATAGGCATCATCGGGGAAGGAAAATTCTTCTATGGTGTGCGCTATTACCCAATCCTGCTCGCAGCCACGCTTATTTCATACGCTGTGATACAATCGCTGCTGGGTTCGTTCCTGGGCGGGATGATGGTTGGGTAAGACGGTCTGGGGTCCAGGGTCTAGAGTTTCGGGTTGCGAGTTTCGAGACCCAAGACTGAAGACCCAAGACTGTTAAGGTGGAACTAGAGTCCAGGGTCTAGAGTTTAAAGTTTAAGGTTCAAAGTCTAGGGTTCCGAGTTACGGGTTTTGGGCACTGAACTCGCTCTCGCAAGGGTGTCTAGTCGGCATTGACTGGCGAATTACGGTGTGACGTTTAAAAAACATCCAAGCATAACATTAATCGGGGTTTGTTGTCAATGGCCGAAGATAGTATTGTTGCTCTAGTGCTTCAAGCATTCAAGAAGATAAATAGCGAAATAACTATCGACACACTTGAACACGATTTCAGCCCTAGGTTTGTTGAGCATTTCGTTAAGGAAGTTCTTGGCTATTCCGGCAATGATTATAAATTTGAAAGAGGCAGAACGGACATAACCCTCCTTGACGAGAACAAAAATCGCGTTGTGGTCATTGAAACCAAGCGCCCAAAGGAAGACCTGAATGCCGAAAAATGGCGCAACCAGGCCGGGAAATATGCGGACACATCAACCCGTTTTGTGGGCCTTGCAAATGGCTATCGCTTCCTTCTTTGGGAGGTTACAACGCAAGGAAGAGTTCTTCGGGTGGACTTCGACTTCAAGGCTCTGATTGATGCCAAAAGGGCATCTGAGAACAAGCTTTCAACCAAGGAAACAGAGCAAATCCTATTTCTCGGCAACCTAACCAAGCAGCAGGTCTGGAGCGAGGTCAAATACAGCAGGTTCGATGAATACTATGCCAAGATTGACGTTTTTGAGGAGGACGGCTTTGGCAAGCTGATTGAACAGCTGAAATATATTTCAAACGACCTTCTGCGGCAATACACCTATTCGGCTTTTGATGAGTATTACGCTGGCTATGCACAGTACAAGCAAACCAAGGGGGAGCTAGAAGAGATAAAAAAGATGAACGGCAACAACAAGAAGCAGGCTGCCGACATCGCAAGATTTGAGATTAAGACTGAGGGGAAATATAAGAAATACGCAGATTTTTCAGGCTACTATTACTGGAAGGCAGTTTCCAACAGACCTGATGACAAGGAGGAAGAAAATAAGCAGGTGTTTTGCAAAGAGTCAATTTATCTTCTCATAAACAGGCTGCTTTTCATAAGGATTTGCGAGGACCGCGGGCTGCTTGGCAAGAAAATATCCAATGGCGGCATTGAGAAGCTGCGCGAACAGCTTTACGAGCCGGTGCTTGGCGACACCGGGGTTTTCAAGCAGATAGTCCAGTTCTCCTACGGAGGTGCCAAGAATATCTATTACCACTTCTACGAAAAGGACAATCCGCTTGACTGGTACGAAAGCGGCGACGGCGAGCTTAACCGGGTTTTAAATAAGGTGCTCTGGATTCTGAACCAGTTCAATTTCTCCAAAGTGGACCGTGATATCCTTGGCAAGCTTTACGAGAAATACCTGCCAAAGGAGGAGCGGAAAAAGCTTGGCGAGTTCTATACCCCTGATGAGGTTATTGATTACATACTTGACGCAGTGGAATATTCCCCCTCCAAGGCGATTGAAGGCAAGGATTTGATAGACCCAGCCTGCGGCTCTGGCGGCTTCCTTGTGCGGGCTGCGCGCAGGCTGATTGCCAGGCAGGCGGTCAAATTCGGCAAGGCAACGCCAAAAGAGGCACTTGACAACAGGCGCTGGTCAGAGGTCTATGCGAAGCTCACCCCCAAGGAGTGCGAGGAGATAGTCAATTCCGTTGCCATGCACATACACGGCTTTGACATCAACCCGTTTGCGGTTGGCATAAGCGAAATGAACCTGCTTTTCCAGGTGATTGACCTTTATTCAAAGGCAGTTAAGGAAAACAGGGGCTTCAAGGTGCCCCGCTTCAAGGTCTACGAAACGGACTCGCTTGAGATGCCGACGGAGCAGACAAATCTTTCCCTTTTCTATGGAGCTACCGGAAAAAGCCTCGCCAAGGACAAGGATGCCAGCGACGAGCTGAAAAAGAAAAAATATGATTTTGTGGTTGGGAATCCGCCTTATGTCCGAATTCAACAGCTAGACCAAAAAAGCAGGGAGACTTACTCTAAAAATTACATAACCGCGAAAGGTAATTACGACATTTATATCCCATTTATAGAACTTGGTACAAAATTCCTTACCCCTAAGGGCAAGTTTGGGTATATATGCTCCAATCAGTTTTTCAAAAGGGATTACGGTCAGCCTTTAAGGAAGTTTATTCTGTCTGCTTTCCATGTCTTTCAGATAATCAACTTTAAAGATTCTGGCGTTTTCAAAGACGCAACGAACTACCCCACTATCCTCCTAATCTCTAACGAAGAACCGCAAGCAACGGAGGTCATTTCAGTCAATTGTCCGGACTCTAATACACTATCCGAGATATCGGATGGGAAAACCACTCAGAACATTAGTAGGTTTAGTATTGACCTACGAACGCTTGGGGAATCAGAATGGATACTAGAAAATCCAAAAGAAACTAAAATCGAGAAGTATTTTTCCAGTTGCAAAAAGCTTGGCGAATTATCAGAGATAATCTCCGGTATGCAGACCGGCATGGACAGATTGTTCTTGGGTAAGTTGGAAGCTTCGAGTAGCGAAATATTATCAGTAGTAAATTTCAAGACCGAAACCGCAAGAATTGAAACATCACAGGTTATTCCGTTCCTACTCGGTCGCCAAGTACGCAGATGGGTAGTAATAGATGAAGGTAAGGTCGCTGTTTTTCCGTATTTCACGAAAGATGGCAAATATTATCTCCCTGACGAGAGCGAGTTAAAGAAGGACAAGCCGCTTCTTTTTGATTACCTGTTGAAAAAGAAAACTGAACTGGATCGAAGGCTCTGGTTCAGGCAATCCGCGCAACAACTTCACGGCGCTTGGTTTGCTTATATGTATTTCAAATTAGATTCCACGAGAAACAAAATAATTGTGACTCCTGCACTCATAAACAAGGTTAGATTTGCGCCAACCGAAGCGGAAGCCCTCTTTGCTCTAGGAACTGCTGGGGTGTTTGGTGTCTCTCCCAAATCAGATTATTACTTGATTTTGGGGCTTCTGAACTCGTCGCTAATTAACTTTGTGATAAAGAGACTGGCGCCTGAAAAAAGAGGCGGATATTTCCAACTGAATTCAAAGGTTCTAAATAAAATCCCCATAAAGCTCCCAACCAACAAGAGCGAGGAGGCAATCGCTGAAAAGATAACCTCAACGGTGAAGGAAATCCTCAAGCTCAAGAAGAAAGATGCAAGCGCAGATACCGGCAAGCTGGAGAACGAAATTGACGAACTTGTTTTCGACCTTTATGGCATCACCCCTGACGAGCGCAAGACGATTGAGAAGGCGATTGAAAGATGAACGGCACAACCACAATCCTATCAACAAAACCCTTTGATGGGATTTCTTTCAGCCAAAAAACTGATCCAATTTTTTCTGTTTTTGCAAATCCTTTGCCTTCTCAATGTCTCCCAGCGCGTTCTGCACCCGTTCCTGCGAGAACTCATGCTCATCGCACAGCAGCCTGACAATCGCTCCCGAATCAATCTCAGGGAATTTGATTGCCGCCTTTGTGGCAGGCGGGTGCATGAAAAATTCTTTCACTTCTAGTATATACTCCTCGAACTTGCACCCGCTCTTTGCCTCTGCCTCGCCAATAAGCTTGCCAAAATCATCAAATTGCTTCACCAGTTTCAGCGCCTTCTTCGGCCCGATGCCCTTGGCACCCACATTGAAATCAGTGCCGACCAATATAGCCATCCAGACAAGCTTCTCCCTGGAAATCCCAAGCGCATCCAGTGCCGGCCCCAATTCCAGCACCTCTGGGTTTACCTGCACGTATTCATCCTTCCTGGGCACCTTGCGCCTGCCTGTTATGGAAAGGTTTTTCACCAGCCTCGGGCTGCCGAACACCAGCGAATCATAATCCTGCGAAGATACGCCATAGACCAGCCCATCCATGGCCATGGTTGCAGCCTGGGCCTCGCCCTCAGATGGCGCAGTGAGGCAGGCAATCCCCATATGCCCAAGGAGTTTTTTGCTTTCCTCTATCATTTCCGCGCTCACGCGGGAGGTTGCCTGGGCATACTTTCTCGCCTCGTCATAGAACCCTTCCTCAATTGCCAGCTTATATTTCTCCTCTGCCACAAGCTTGCGCGCCGCCCTCTCCTGGATTGTCCTGTCCTTGAACTCAGGCGGCTTTCCATCAAAAACATAGCAGAGCCTGATGCCGCCCTTAATCAGCTTGAGGTTCCTGTAAAAAAGCCCTGAAAGGTGGCTGGTGACCCTGCCCTTTGAATCCATGAGCAGCGTTCCGTCATACTGCCTCGTAGAAGCAAGGAACTGGTAAATCGTATTGAATGCATCCACTGCAAGGGTTTTTCCGCTGAAAAAGCCCAGCTCGGTTTCCTTTGCAGGGATGATATCGCCTAAATCAACGCCCATAACATGTCCTCAGGTCTTATGTTTTGCCAAAGGCAAAACTGTCAAAATGTCTTGCCGCGCGTCTGCGGACGCGCTAGTCTTCACGTCTTCCTTACTGGTCTTCTGGTCTTAATGTCCTAAGGTCTTCCCACACCTTCGGCGCTGGTCTTCCATATGTCTTCCAGCATTTGATTTAACGAACTACTAAGTTTAAAAATATGTCCATTTAATAAATATAGATTAAATATAACAATACTTTCTGTGGGTGGTTTTATGGTGTGCGAATTACATGCAAGGCTTCCGGCAGGTAGGGTTGGTAGGGCTAACTGTGCAAGTTTAAATGGCGTTACTCCTTTTCACAATGCACAAAAACAGCCCGAAGGTCTCTTAGGAGTGCCGCTATCGTGTGAACTTGATTGGACCACATGGACAGCACTGGGGTATAAATTTGGTTGGGATTGGTTTACTAACTCCGTTGCCCGCCTCCTAGCTCCAACTGCATTAGCTGAAGCCGCCACCCGTGAGATGAGAATGCGCTCATTACCATGCCGTCTTATAGTCCCTGCTGAATCATCCTCAAGGGTATGACGCAGCCTTAAAGATGATGGTGCTAATTTCACTCCAACCCTCATTACAAATGTCGAAGTTTCTGTTAGGATGAGTTCTCCTGAAAGAGGGGAAGACTTAGTTCATCGTGAAGTCGGCAGAGATACGGCGCCCTTCGGGCGCCGAGTGAATGCCGACAGCCGACTTCACGAGAATTTTGCGAATGAGCAATACCGCCTGCTTCACAGGCGGTTGAATGCACCTGCTGGTGCATAGCCCTCCCCTTCGGGTCGGTGGCTCTTCGCAAAATCTGATATCGGACATTGAAGAACATGATGTTCCTGTTTTCAAACCTTTAAATGATAGTGAACCGTCAATTATGCTGTCTTAAGGTCTTCACGTTTTGGACTATTCCTAGTCTTTTCCGAAATCAATCAAATCAGCCATGGTCACTGATTTCCTGCCGCCAAAGTTTTGCGGCGGTGCTCCGCCGCCGCTTCCAAATAGGTTTGTGTCAAGCTCGTCCTGCAGTTTCCTTGCCAGCGCAGTGGTGGGGGTGGCCCCGCCGCTCTCAATCCTTTTGATGAATGATTCCTTCTCATTCAGCCGCTCGGAGAGCACAGCAGCCGAAAGCTTCAGTCTTGCCATGGCTTTCTGGATAAGCTCTGCATAATTTTCAATGATCTCAGGCTCCTCAGCGCCTGGCATGGTCTGCTGGGGCCTAGCTGGAAAACTGCTGAAGCCGAATCCGCTGGGAGCCGGCGGCACATCTATTTTGGCGACCTGCGCGAGTATTTTTCCCATTTTGGAGCAGCCCAGGCATGCCATGAGTGCCGCTCCCTCAATGGATATGTTGTATTCTGCTTCCTCATCCCCGCAAATCTCGCAATCGGTCATGGCATCACATCAAAAAACAACAAAGAAGGTTGTTTATTCTATTCTATTTAAAAGTTTCCGATTTATAAGATTGCTTATGGAAGCAAAAAACCGGATTCTTACCCTGGCAATTTTCATACTATCCTATCTCGCGCTATATCTGCTCGTCGGCCTGAACATCGGAGGCATAGCCACCTTCGTCCTTGCAATCATCCTGTTTATCGTCTGCGGTCGCCTGCTTGAGAAAACCATGAAGCTTGAGCGCTATTCCATCTTCCACCTGGTCCGCAGCACGAAATTCCTGGGCATATTCGACATTCTGGCAAAGAAATATGCCGTTGCATCCATCCTTATCACAGACATCGGCCTGGTGGTGGGCTACGGCATATTTGCCTATCCATTGCTGAAAAATGTTTACAGCTGGAAGGCGAAAATCCTGATTTTCCTTGCAGGGTTTGCCATGCAGACGCTCATATTTCTAATTCTCATGCCAGTGGTTTTCGGACTGGTGTTCAATGTCCTGCCGAGTGTCCATGTGCCTGAGCGCAGCGCCTCGGCAATCGCAGGTCTTTCCAATTATTTCATCCTCCTACCGTTCCTCCTGTCCTATGCAATCGGGCTGGGCGGGCTCACCCTCCTCGCCCTGGTTGCCTACAGCTTTAATATAGCTGCTGCAGTCCTGGGTTCGCTGCTAAGCGGCAGCCCTGGTACTGAATTGTGCAGCATCACGCCAGGCGCAACGCTCATAGTTCCTGGAATAAACCTGCCCCTTGTGGAGGGCATAATCGCACTTTCGGTAATCCTGATAGCCCACGAGGGCGCCCATGCCCTCCTCACGCGCATATTCAAGGTTCCGCTTACCTCCGGAGGCATTGTCCTTCTTGGCACAATCCCTGCAGGTGCATTCATGGAGCCTGATGAAAAGGAACTGAACAAGCTGGACCCTGTGAGCCAATCGCGGATGCTTGTCGCAGGCTCGACTGCGAATATAATGGTTGCCTGGCTCGCCCTTCTGCTGTTGGCGGGCTTCTTCCTCCTGACCAGCAGCCTGCGCTCAGGAGTGATTATTACCCAGCCGTTCTCAGACCCCTGCAACAATACCACTATCAGCCAGGACCTCCTACCGAGAGGGCTTATCATCTCCGAAGTCAATGGCACGCCCATTGACAAGCTCGAGTCCCTTGTGTTTGCCCCGGGTGAAAATGTTTCGCTCACCACCCCCAATGGCACCGTCTATGTGGCAGCCGATTCCTATGGCCGCATACACAGCGCCCTCGCGCCCTACCGGCTGATAAGCAGCAGCGGTATCGGTGTGATTGTCTATTCATATGAAAAGGGTGTGGTGGATGTGGGCACCCCGCAGCTACTGCTCTATTATCCGGACTGGCTGGGCTCATTCATCCTGAACGTGCTTGGGCTGACAATCGTGCTCAATTTCATAATCGCAACCGTGAACCTGCTGCCGGTGCCCCTGTTCGACGGACATAAGATAGTTGCCCATTCGCTCAACTCAAAGACAATAATGTCCATCATCTCGGGTATCGTGCTGATTGCGTTCCTCCTGAACTTCCTGCCCTGGCTGTTTAGATGATGGGCGGATGCACTTTGCGCTGCCATGAGTTCTGACAAGCCACTGGGATTGACTGGCGGGCTCCCGCAGAAAGGGTTTAAATGTTCAAAGCCTGATTAATGACGGGAGAACATTATGCAAATTCCACCTATAGCTGAAAATGAGAGCCAACTACAGTATATTGAACGGCTTACGAATCACTACGCGAAAGAAAAAAGCAGAAAACAAAAAAAAGACGTGGGGCAGTTTTTCACGCCATCGCCCATAGCAAATTTCATGGCGTCGCTGGCAGATTCAAAAAAAGAGCACATAAAAATCCTTGAACCTGGTTCGGGGATTGGGATATTGTCTATTGCACTTATAGAAAAGCTTAGAAAAACTAATACAAACTTAACGAGTATAGAGCTGGCGCTTTATGAAAATGACGCATCTCTCCTGCCCTATTTGTCAAAAGTTATGGAAATGACTAAAGACCGGTTAAGGAAGGATAATGTAGAATTAAACTACGACATAAAAAATGAAGATTTCATATCTTCGAATCTCAAATACATAACTCCACATTTAATGCCATTTTTTGAAGGAAATCCCCTAGCGCATTACGATATTATAATTTCCAATCCTCCTTATTACAAGTTGAATAAGAAAGATATTGAACGGTACAAATCAGGCGAAATTATACCGGGGCAACCAAACATATACTCCCTTTTCATGGCTGTATCGGCAGGAATGTTGAACGAAAATGGGCAGATGGTCTTCATTACTCCGCGAAGCTTTTGCTCAGGGCTTTATTACAGTACATTCAGAACATGGCTAAGCAGGAGAATACACTTTTCACGCATTCATGTTTTTGAATCAAGAAATAATATTTTCTCCGAGGATGGCATATTACAAGAGAACATAATAGCACACTACACCAAGAAAAAACCATCTGGAATTTGCATTTCAACAAGCGAAGGAAAGGAATTAACCAACATAACAAAAATACATGTAAACGAAAATGACGTGATTTACAGAAGCAACGGGCATATCTTCTTCCGGTTGCCGGCCAATAAAACTGAGCTGGAGATTATTAGGGAATTGGATAAATTGCCTAAAAATTTCTACAAATTAGGGTATAAAATTTCAACCGGAAAGGTTGTGGCTTTTAGGAATAAAAAGTATCTAAAAAAGGACATCAGCAACAAAAATGTCCCGTTTATATGGATGCACAACATAAAAAACATGAAAGTCAACTGGCCCGTTGAGAAGAAACAGAAAGCGAAGGCTATAGAAAGAAACAATGAAACCGAGCGTTTCCTGATTAAAAGCGGGAACTACGTGATTCTGAAAAGATTCACAACAAAAGAGCAGAAGAAGCGATTTGATATGGGGATTGTGTTTGATAGTGATTTTAGCGAGTACCATTATTTTGCATTGGATAATATGCTAAATTACATTTATGACCCGGGCAATAGAATGACAAAAGAGCAGACCTTTGGAATAGCCCAGTACCTCAATCTACCCATAGTCGACAAGTATTTTAGAATACTTAACGGGCATACGCAAGTCAATGCGAATGAAGTTTATGCATTACCGTTTCCAGATTCAAAAAAGCTAGGGGAGATGGGAGCGTTATTAAAGGATAAAGCAGAACTAACCAGTAACGAACAAAAGGGGTTGATGCAACTAATTGGTATAACTCAGTCTAGGGTTGAGGCATTCAAATGAAAAAAATATTTGAAGCTTTGGATATACTAAAACAGCTTGATGCCCCCAAAAAACAACAGAATGAACGTTCCGCCCTAACTCTTCTTGCGCTGCTATCCCTTGGGAATAAGGATGTCTGGAGCAGCTCAAAGAAAACGCTGATTCGTATCCATGATATAATGATTTTCATAAAAAAGCGATACAATAAAGCATACGCCGAGAACAGCAGAGAAACTATCCGGAGGCAAACACTCCACCAGTTTGAGAAGGAAGTGGGTATAGTTGAGAGAAACTCAGATGATTTATCTAGGCCGACAAACAGCCCGAATACAACCTGGTCAGTTACAGATGATGCACTTGAAGCTATAAAAAAATATGGGACCGAAGAGTGGAGAGCAAGCATAGATTCACTAATGAAAAAACTTGGGAAAAAAGTAAAGGCATTCGATAAGAATAGGAGAAATACCCTACTCAAACTGAGAATTGGCGGAAAAGAATACCAGTTGTCTCTTGGGAAACATAACGAGCTTCAGATAGATATCGTTACAACGTTTAAGGCGCATTTTTGTAAGGATGCGAAAGTCCTTTATCTGGGGGATACCGCGCATAAAATGCTTTTTTTGGATAAAACGGAAATGAAGGCGATTGGTATCGAGGTGAGCAAGCACGATATACTTCCAGATATAGTCCTTCTGGACCAGACGCAAAGCAGGCTATACCTTATTGAAGCAGTAACGTCCCATGGCCCGGTATCCAATAAACGACTTATTGAATTGAATGAATATTTCTCTGAGGTGCGTTATAAAAAAATATTTGTGAGTGCGTTTCCGGACCTTAAGGAGTTCAAACGGCATGTTGATGATCTAGCCTGGGAAACAGAGGTATGGATAGCCGAGATACCGGAGCACATGATACATTTCAATGGAGATAAGTTTTTGAAAGCAGATTAATGGGGTCTACCTGGCAAGTACCCGACGTAAATTTAAACCCATGTGAGTTCAATAATACTATTGCATCCCTCTGGTTGCGGCGGGCTTTCGGGTTCGTTGCAAACACAGGCTTGATTTTGAAGTAGGCAATAAATCAATATCAAAATCTAAGTAAAACTTTCTGTTCCGAGCCTATCCCAATCGCAGCAAGCTGCGGGGCTTTACGGCTCGGTAAAGTCCACTAATCTCAACTGACCACCTTTTCGCCCTTGCATGATACAG
>Ga0210017_1002730_pt1 | contig 15028 bp, 9 predicted proteins | sample CryGeyCG2014_020_FD_183966 | JGI IMG/M metagenome (GOLD analysis project Ga0210017, IMG submission 183966) | Groundwater microbial communities from aquifer - Crystal Geyser CG08_land_8/20/14_0.20 (SPAdes) (version 2) | ecosystem: Environmental > Aquatic > Deep subsurface > Groundwater | place... | reverse complement strand
CCCCTCTTTTGTAAATATTCTAGATATTCTCGGCATAGTTATAATTTATCGCCTATTTTATCTTCTGTCAATATAAATAGAACCGTCCCCTTTACGGGTACATCAAACAAATCATCAGGCATAATCCTTCTTCATCATCCTTATATTTTCCCTCCCTTTAGGCCCTCAAACCAACTCACATATCCGTCTGGCTTCAGAAGGTCAAATGTGTAAAATTGTTTAATGTCTTGCTTATATTGCCCGTCAAAGTTCCCCGGGAGCGGTTCAAGCAATTTTTCGTTAACAGCCTCAAAATGGGCCTTTGCCCACTCGGCTTTGGCTGGCGTAGCCTCATCATCATCTTCATCAGATTTAATTTCTACAACTCTAACGATGGTCTCAATACCTTTTTCTTGCAGATCTCTTAACGCATCTAAATGTTTTACCGCACCCTTCTTTTTCAAAAGGGCAATATAATCATCCAAGTTAATCTTAATGAAAAAATCAGGGTTAAATCCGCGGCGTACCCGATCCTTGCCGCCCTTCCAATATTCATAATCAATTGAGTAAAAACCTTTGTCCGGCGATTTGATCCAAGCATCCAAATATTGGGAATGCTCAAACAACCGAAAAACAAATTCTTTTTCCGGATGATGAGAAACAAGAACTGTGCTTTGGGGCGTCTTAAATACTGACGGGTTTACGATATAAGGAGGTCTATCATCATTCACAATTAATGCTCGAACATAATCTTTGTGTATCCCAAGCAAACCAGTTGAATCATAAAAAGCAAGTGTTTGCTGTTCAGCCGGTTTTCTACTATCCGCGAGATGTTTAAGTAACGCTTTTGTTTTCTCATCTACTTCCTCTTGATACGATTCACTGATAAAAGCCGTTGCGTCACGTTCCAGCTCACCGACTCTTACTGACTCGCGTTCTAATTTTTGCGTACTGATTGGAACAATATCACCCTTAATATTTTCGAATACGCGTTTTTTATTACCCCGAGGCAGGAACTGATTAAAAAAAAGGTCTATCTGTTTTTTATTATCCTCTGTCAGTCCTTTTTCCGAAATTTCAGCTTTCTCCATGGCAGCAAGAATGGTATTCCTGATTTCATCTTCTTCGGGACAACGCTTATAATCTCCATTACCAAAATCAAAATGTATCCCCTCATATTCTCTTCCTTTAAAACGACGATAAAGCGCGTCTACTAAGCTATCTACAGAAACTGTCTTTTTTTTAAGGGCATATTTCTCTGTGCCCTTAATACGTTCGATAATGACATTTTCATCAACGTCATACTTTGTCAAGACGAGTTCTCTGGTAGGTAGAGGCGACTGCTCCTCTTCGTCAACATCTTCTAATTTAACACCTGAAAGATAATTGAGATTAAAAAGCGAGAAATGATGGTTACTTCGCCAATTTTCCTTATCAACTATTGGAAGGGGTTCGGACAAAATATACATATCCGAATTGGTAACAGCATCCATCAATTCTTTAATGTGCTCGGCAAACTTTTCGTGATTCGTTACGGTAAGCCAGGGGTAAGTCTGTTTAATATCAACATAGAGGACTCTTCGCGGTATACGTAACCCGCGCCCAATTACCTGCGATATCAATAACTTTGAATTGAAAATCCTCTCTTCCATCGGAACGATCTGAAAAACATTATCTACATCCCAACCCTCCAAAAGCATACCTACAGAAAATATGAATTCGACTTTCCCTCCAATCTTGGCAGGTTCAGTTTCTTCAATATTATCAAGCTCCTTCTTGTAAGACTGCTTTGCTTCAGCGCCAGAAACGCATATAACCTTCCCCCGGGCAATTTGTTCAATTTCTGACTCCGACCCAACTGCACCCCGTTCTTCCTTCTCCCATTTTGCAAGAAATCGGATAAACTCTTCTGATCGTGTTTTTGCGTTTGCCTGTGTAGGACAATAAAAAACGGTTATCGGCTTAACTTGCCGCTTCCCATTCCTCTCATACGAATATTGTTTGGAATTCTCGATATGTTTTTTCAAAACAACAGCAAAACGCTTCTCTGTTGTCCACTGCATCGCGCCATCTTCTGTCTCCACATTAATGATGGGATTAATATCTTTGATATATTTTTCATTAATAGCCGTGCGGATGTTGTAATCAAAAATAACATCCGCGAAGTAATCATCTTTGTTGTAAGGTGTGCCGGTAAATCCGATATGGCGGGTGATTTCTCTGTTTTTTTTAAGGAACTGCATCCATAGCCGCTCGACCTTCTCCTCTGACTCCTTGCCCTTTTCAGCATCAACTTCCTGATCCATCTCAAGTGCTTTTCTTATCGCGTTAAAATTTAAATGCGAATAGGCATGGTGGATCTCGTCCCCTAAAACCAACACCTCATCAGCTCCCTTAAAGAGGGTATCCCGAATGCCTCCTACCGAATATATGGCATTAATATTCTCGATGGTAATGCTCCCATCTTCAATCGCATCGTTATTTGTTAAAAGGTCTATCGCTTTGCCCTGATAGTCTTTCGGCAACCTATCATTCCATTCTTTTTTATTCATGAAATCTTGGAATTTATCACGAAGCCCTTCTTCGATAATCGTCGATGAAGGCCCTAAAACCAAAACCCGTTTAGTCAGTCCCATAACAAGAGATAAATAAGCAACCGCAAAGATAACATAAGACTTGCCTGTGCCGGTCGCCATATGCACGACTCCGGATATCCTGTCGGCAAGCGGCAGGTGACCAAGCATAATTTCTTCGGATCCGAACCGTTCTCTTAAATGCTCTTTTTGAGCGAAGTTTTCATTTGCCAATGCGACAACACTCTTATATCCACCACCCCACAGGTATATCATCGTATGTTTTATGGCCTGATACTGATATTCTCTGCCGCCGGACACCGCACGAACATAATCCTCAATATCAGAAAACCGGAATTTATCGTAATTACATTTACGGACATTGATATCCAGCGTATGCTCGGAAAGGTTCAGCTTTTCTACCGTCTTTATTCTCTTTGTCTTAGCCATATTTATTCCAACTCAAATGGTTTTGATTCATTGCCATGCTTATCGATCGCAATAAGCCCAACCTTTTTAGTTAGCGCATCGATTTTAACCAAGCCATCTTCCTCGATCTCCTTTGCGAAAACCGTCACATCCATATCAAAAGGCTTCCCGGGCTCATAATCCAAATCGATCAACAACATCGCGATCCCTGAAAAACCTTCAAAACGTTTTCCTTCTTTATTGAGAATTTTGGTATCAAATTTTGTTATTTGAAGGCCGCCTTTGAAACGCTTTGCTTTTAATTTCACATCTTCATTAAAATAAAAAGCGGTTGAAGTGATCAGATTATTCACATTATCCTGCGAGCTCGGCTGTTCCTGAAGCTCCAATGTCCGTGATATATCTTCCAACACCTTGTATGGAAAAGTCAGCATCTGAAAATTAACATCTTTGCCGTCACGATTCTCAACAACAGTATCGCCGATATTGGCACAGGATTCAGGCGTGATGATAAAATAATCGCCTTTTAACTTTCCGCCAGATTGCGCAATGATCCCGCGCAAATATTCTTGATCAATCTTGACCTCTTTTAAGAACTGGTCGTCCCAGATAGGATAGACTTCCACTGGATCGCCGTCTTTAATGGCGTATATGTTCGCTAATTTGTATTTCTTGACTTTGTCGTCATCGCGCGAAAGCTGGAATAAACCCAGCACAAAATCAATATATGTTTCCTTATGTTTACGCAAATCCATCACGTGCGAGAAATCGTAAGCTCCGGAAGATATAATACAAAATGGCTTGGGCGTTTTCTTGTACAGATCTCCTTTTTTGACAATGACTTTTCCTGATTTATCCTGCTCATCCACCGATGCCTTTGACTCACCAATACGAAGCATTCGCCTTTGCATGGTATAAATAGCGTGCTTGCCAAAATCGCAGGCTATCCATCGGCGGCCGAGTTTCTCGGCAACAGAAATTGTAGTGCCAGATCCAGCAAAAATATCCATAATGAGATCCTCTTTCTTAGTAGCCACTTCTAATATTAGCTCTAATAATCCTTCTGGCTTCTGGGTGGGGTATCCAGTTCTTTCTGAAGAAAGATTTAATACCGGTCGAGTATTGTATTCCATAATAAGATCATTTCTAACTATGTTGATGTTCCCTTCCAAAACATCTCTCAAAAGTGTATCAACATAAAATCTTCCATTTTTATCAATTTTAGAACCCATAAATGGCTTATTTAAATATTGCCGTTCGTATTGAGTTTTTACTTCGAATAAAGAACTCTTAGCATAAAATAGTAAATTATCATGCTTTCTTGGCAAAGACTCCTTTTTCGAAGCACCTCCACTTCTGTATGACCAAACAATCTCATTTCTGAAATTTTCTTTTCCAAACACCTCATCCAGTATAATCTTTACATAATGACTCATTTTCTGATCTAGGTGAACGTAAACACTCCCATCATCAGCTAATAATTCTCGTAAATATATCAATCGTTCCCGTAAAGCTTCAGTAAATTCTGCGGCATCCACCTTATCCGCATAACTCCTCTGACCCTCTTTGCCTCCAAAATCACTCTTTGTCGCAAATGGCGGGTCTATATATATGAGTTTGACCTTGCCTTTCACCTTATTTTTGATAAGCGGGTCAACATTTTTATAACAAGCCTTCAAAAACTGAAGGTTATCTCCCTGCACAATAAGATTTCGCCACCCGCCATTCTTAATATCCCCGAAGCAACGAACATTTTGAAGCGGCGCGGCGCCGATACCAGCTCCCGCTTCTGCCAGAATCGTTGCCTTGGAGCGCTTGCCGGAGTATTCCAGAGTGGGGATCTTGGCTCTATCCAACGCCTGCACATCAAACTTCTCGGCAGTCCCGGGAAAAAGCTTGGGCAACAGGTTCAGGGATGGCTCCACACCCTTATTCAATGCATCGATCAACTTTGCCTTATCATCAGGGGTTAAATTATTTTTTGGCATAATTTTGTAGTTTCTCCTCTAATAAACTGTTTAAGACATCAGCCTCAGTTTCACCTTGAGTCCTCGGCCGTAGATTAAACTTGTTTATACGCAAGAAAGGGTATCCATAACTTTCCAGCTCTAACTGGCGCGCGGTATCATAATCCAGATAACTTTGTGAAAAATTCAAGCTATTGACTTCATGCGGATCCTTAAAATGAAACTCCAGCCCATCGTACTCTAAAATAAGCGTCGCTTCTTTACCGCCTTGAGCATAAGTCAAAAGAAAGTCCGTGCGGTATTTTGGGATATAAACCTTGTACTCCGCTGAAATATATTTGCCGATATCAAACTGCGGAATGATTTTTATATGTTCCCTGTGCTCTTTTACAAATTTAGTCTCTAAAAGCAGGGAATATAATTTCTTTTCCATTGGTGACCCAAACACGGATTCATCTTCCACAAAGAAGTCGTTTTTCTTATTGGATTCCAAGACTGCGTAATAATGTTTAAGTGCCGCTCCGAGGCGGGTATTGCTGAATTGTTCAATAGGCTGGCTACAAACAAATACCATGGTATCTTTAGCACGGCTAAATCCGACATTAAGCCGTTGCATCTTGAGGCTTCGAATGTTATCCGCCGTCCCATCAATAACCGGATAGATGCTGGCCAGATTCCCGTTCTTCAAATTCTTATCTTCGACAAAAGAATAATACACGATATCGCGCTCTTCGCCCTGCACATCACCTACAAACCAAATAACAAGTTTATGGTCGCGCCGGAGAGCCGCCATATTGAATTTTTCATTAATCAACTGTTCCATCCGCGACTGCTGTTCCTTGAATGACGTAATAATACCAATGGTTCCCTTAAACCCGGCATCTAACCGATTTTTTATATCAGTACAAATAGCCTCGATCTCATCGAGATTGGTATTAGGCCCAGCGATCCCCTGCGTAGAAACGGAAATAAACTGCAATACCTCTCCGATTGGTTTTGTGCGTATACGGTTAACAATAAGCTCCATCTGCGCTTCTTTGTAAAAGAAATCATTTGAGTATCCGATTATTTCCGGGAAACTACGGAAATGCTCTTTAAGAGAGGTGGTATAGTTTGCTATCGCCTTTGCGAACGTCAGCGTGGAAGTACGGATATTAAAGGTTTTTAACCACAAGACCGTCCCATCCTGCGGCTTAAGCAAAACATCACTTTCCTGCTCATCGGCAGAAACTTCCTTGGATACTTCGTCAACAAGCTCTTTCTTGGCCGCTTCCGATACGATCGTATGGTAATCATCCGCATAAGCCGTAATTATTTCGCTAAAATAGCTGGCGGAATATCGCGAGCTGACATTGGTTGCGCTCACAGCGCCATACTGATATTCATCCCCGAATATTACGACTTGTTTAGCACGTAAAATGAGCGATATGGAATCGGCAATGGAAACCTGCGAAGCTTCATCAATAATGAGCACATCAATTAAACCCTCTTCCATAGGAAAATGCTTCGAGATGGTGCTGGGTTCGGCAATGATACACGATATGCTGTTTAAAAGAACTTTTGCCTCGTCTATCGTGAATCGTTTTCCACCCTCATATGAAACCTTGATTCTAGCCATCTCGCCAAGGTGATTATTTAGATTCTTCAGTCGATTATCGTTTTGATGTTCAATATCTTTTTGCTTAAGTTTGTAATAATCCTGTATGTCTTGCAAATTGATAGCAGATGCGCGGGCATTTTCTGAAAGAGAATAATGCAGTTGAATCCACTGCCATGTTTTTTTAACCTTTTCGTCATGCCCTTCCAGCTTTTTAAGTGTATCGAGACTTCCTTCGGATATTTCAAAGTGCCGTAGTATCGCGCCATAATGCTTAAATAATGCCTGTAACGCTTCATGCACCTTGTCATTTACCAGATCGTGCGCTTCGCCGTACTTTCTGAACACTTCATAAACATCGCTGATCCCTTTAGCTTTGTTACCGGGCAATGCCCGATACGAAGCTAATAATGTTTGATATTTACGCATTGACACCGCGAAACGAATCTTATCTACTCCTGATGAAAGATCGGCAATTGTTATGCTGTCCTTTTCAATACTAAGAATTCTTGAGGATTCCTTCAAGACGCTGGCAAACTTCAGACTGGCAAGTTGCACCAGTAGCGATTTAAGCTCTTCTTCTTTTGGCACCTTACCCAATATCTTCTGGAATAGACCAACGGTCGTGTGCTTTGTGGTTATCTGTGAGATCTTGATATTTTGTTTAAAGTTTTTCTTTAGGCCATCTAACAATATTTGAAAATCGGAAGGTATTTCCGATAAAGTCGTCTCAAGATTCTGTGCATCTTCAGGAATTTGGTTTAGCTTCTCACAAGCCTCCAGAAAATTCGGTATTTTATCCTTTTGGTCAATCAGGTATGCATATTCTTCAAGACTGGTGCGTAAAAGCTTTTGCAATGAGCCAGACGTTATAAATCCAATAATCTTTTCAAAGTTAATGTTTTCTGAAGGACATGCAACGGTTGACAAAACATTTGCAATAGCTGGATCCGCCACAAGCGATCTGTCGAGGCAGTCAAACTCAACGGTTTGACGGATCGTCTCTTCATATTTCCCCGATTGCTGTAACTTCCGCGCAATTGTCTCAATCAGCTTAGACCCGAGTTTTTTCTCGTCACTTTCGGTTGCTTCTTTATTGTACTCAAGCGCGCGCTCATTGGCGGCGCCGACAACCGCATTTTGCAAAGTATTTTGCAGATTATTCGCCGATCCTGTCTCCTTATCCATTCGCACTATTGACGGCTTTGCTTGCGGGTGAAGCGTTTTATATTTATCCGTAAGCATCCGATCGATAACATCAAGTGCCTCTTGCTTATGAGACGTAACAACCACGGATTTCTTTTGTTCATTAGCCCAATATGTAATGGCGGCAATAGTATGAGATTTGCCTGTTCCCGGGGGCCCGTCTACAACAATGATGTGATTCTTTTCATTCGCCAGAGCCAACAAAATACGTTTTTGAGAATTGTTGACCGGAATCGGGCTATTAGAAACGTATCGTGCGGGGCTTTTTTGAGAAAATTTTTCTAGATACGTTTTGTCAACTTCTTCCTGATGATTAGGAACCTTTCCCTGCACGTATTGATCAATAAAATCAGCGAACCGGCTTGTCTCGCCCAATTCTATCTTGGTCATAAGCTCGGAATAATCTAACAATTTCTTGTCTTCATTGGTGACCGTCTGAAGCCCTATCCGATTTTTGATTACCGGAAAACTTTCATTCGCGTGTGTTATCCGAGAAAAAGTTTGTTCCAAAATAAAAGGTTCCTGAAACCCATATTGTGTCTGAATAAAGGTTTCCATAGCTCCTAAATGGCTTTTGGTAGTGACAATTGAAGATGCGCGAGGCACTGTTAAAACACTATCAAATTTAAAGTAATTAACAGCCGGGGTATTTAAAAACATCAGATTTCTAGGAAAAGAAAGTGTCACCTCTGAATTAGACGTTCGATACTCAACTTCTACAAAATACAACGGATATGCCTCTGCTCCCCTCTCCATCATGTGAAAAAACACAAACAGGGAACCGAGCTGTGCAAAATCTGAATACTTTTGAAAATTGTAATACAAATCGTAAATAACGATGTCTTCGGTCGAATCAGAAAAGTATTTCAGCACGTCTGCAATATATTGATGACATCCAGAGAAATTACTACCGATCCTTTTGAGTTGCTCCAATTGTTGAGTTACATAGTTAGCTACACCAAAAATTGATGCAGGCGCATATTCAATATTAAGCTCATCCTTCTTTTGGTTAACAATCTTTTCCTGAAGCTTGTTTAGCAACCGTTCAAGTTGACGTCTAAATGCGATATTAAAAGTGCGGATACCTTCCTTTTGCGACAATTCCTTTTGCTGTGCAAGCAATGACTTCCCCTCATCGTTGTCTTGAACAATTTTCAGATCCCCATCATCACTAGCAATGAACATTTTATTTTGCTCGGCAACTTGCGCATATTCATCAGCGATACATTTCTCGAGATAGTCCTTATTAAATTTTCCTTTCAAAAGCTTTTCTATCTCAACAAGCAGTAAATCCTTAGGAATCGAGATAGTATATTCGCCCTGTTTAATAACGATGGGTGATAAATTACCGTCTTTAATTTTCTGAAGCAATGTTAATTGAAATTCCGGGAAGAGAGAAAGGTCAAGCGTGAGCTCATTATTCGTCCATTTATAATTAATAAGACGCCTAAAGTTAAACCGCGTCTCAGTAAACGTGGCAAAATAATTTAATATTTCTTTCGGTAGATTTTTCATGCTAGTTAATATTATCCTTCTTTATTGGTTCTTGATTTAATGAACTCCTTCAAATCTTCCGGCTTTACACGCCATTGGCCTATTTTTGTCGCGCGAATTTGTTTTTCCCGTATAAGCTCACGCACTCTATATTCAGACAAGCCCAGCTGTTCAGCGACTTTTTCTACTGTTAGATATCCTTTAAGTAACACCGGAAACACTCCATTTTTTTGCTATACAACATTATCCCACATTGCTGAATTTTATTCAACCTTGACTACTTTTCTAAAACTCGAGCAACCTCATGCCCGCAGGTACTGCAAAATCCCCGCAGGACCACAACCCCACCATCAAAACCAGCGTTGTAATCACATATAGTCACCGCAGTCCTGCAATTTGAGCACCAAACATTACTCAGAATCTTACTTCTGATATCAGCAGGAAGCCCCATCCATATTTTTAACGCTTCATTTGTCATTCTTCTCTTATAGATGCCGAGCCCATTATGAACCAATTACGCCTTCTTCAGCCAAAAGCCATTTCCAGAGAGGCGCTATCTTTACCGTATGGCCGTTCAGCTTTTCTTCGCCTTCCACAGCTTCTGTGATTATTGTGGCCGTAGAAACATTTAATTCTTTCATGGCTTTTTGGAGGCTGCGAAATTCCCTGTTCTTTATCTTCTCATCCTCCATATTCCAGCAGACTTGAATGAGACGATTGATTTTAAGGCCGTCCTTGACAACAAAATCAACTTCACTGTGATGAATGTCTTTCCAATAAAACAATTCCATATTCGGATTTAAACTAAGCTTGCGTTTAAGGGCCACAAAAACAATATTTTCAGCAAGCCTTCCATAATTCTCGGAAAATCTAAACCCGACAGCGTTGCATAAGCCGGTATCAATCGCGTAAATCTTACGCGGGCTTTTTTCCTGCTCTCTTACTTTAAATGAAAATCTCTGCAATGGAAATATCAGATATGCCTGCTCAAGGTATCCGGTGTAATTCTTAACACTCGTTATCGACATACCAAGCGAGCGTTCTATTGACTTAAACGTTGAAAGCGCGGCGACGTTAGAAAGATAATACTTTACAATAGATCTTAAGTTCTGAGCTTTTTTGATTTTGTATCTTCGCAAAAGGTCCTTAGTGATAACATCTTCAAAATAGCTTAACAGAACCTCTTTTTTCTGCTCTTCCAGGGCGACCTCAGGAAAAGACCCATATTCAATATATTTTCGCAAAGCGCCTTTTATTTCAGATTCTCTTCCGATCAAATCTAAAGTATTTGCAAAAGCGATATTATTAAACGAGAGGAATTCGCTAAAAGATAACGGAAACACTTCCATATCAATATGCCTACCGGTAAGCAATGTCCCCAGCTCCCGGCTTAAAAGGCTTGCGTTTGAACCAGAGATGATAATCTTTGCCTTGGAAAGTTCATGCATCATCCTGATCCACTTCTCGAAGCCCTCAATCTCCTGTATTTCGTCAAGAAACAAGATCGGAGTATTTTGGGGAGATACATATTCACGATATGTCTGAAAAATCTTCTCTAAAAACAAAACGCCGGATTCAGTAAACCGCGGATCCTCAAGATTAACATGCATTATATCCTTTGAATTCTGTCCCTTATTAATCAGTTGCTTTATCATCTGGCGCATGACAAATGATTTGCCGGCACGTCTCGGGCCTGTTATAGTAATGACTTGATTGGATGAAAAAAGCTCGGTGAGCCTTGAAATATAGATCGGCCGCGGAAGGCCTGTTTTTTGATCTCGATTCCAAAAATTCCAGTCTTCAAGTATCTGAATTATCTCATTTTTTGTCATTTACAACCTCGCTATATAACAGAATTTCTAAATCCTGTGATTTATATAGTAAAATATACACCAAAATTGCCGTTTTGTCAACCATTTTCAATTCCCCGTAGTATTTGTGCCACAGGCTGTGGCACAATTTCTCACTTCTTATAATCTCGCAAATCCTGGAAAGCGGCGTGGATGGTTACCCGATTGACATTAAATCTCTTAGCGATAGCAGGCTGTGATATAGAGCCTATGTCTACCCCTTCATCTTTGAGCAGGGCCTTTATCAGAAACAAGAATTTTAAACGCATAGTGAGTTCTTTATCTTGTGGTTGAATAATTTGATCGGATGAGATAGTAAATGCCTCGCCCGGAATATCTATGAGGCGGACAGCGGCATCCCGCCCGTGAAAGAATTTTACATTGATTAGATGGTAGCGATTTTGCAGCTTTTTTAAACTTTTAATTACTTGCCGCCTCAAAGCGGTATCATCCCAAGAGCGGGGCATACCCAGGCTTAAAGCCATTGTCTCTAAACTTACAAAGAACTCCCGCTTATTTATGGCCTGACTATGGGCTAAAAGTAATAGATAAAGATCCAAAGGGCGGTTATCATACCTTGTAACCATATTAGAGAAGTATTCTTTATTGGAAAGAAGGCCTTTAGGAATAATTAAACTTTTGGGCAGGTTTTCTATATAAGCCGGCGTATAGGTTTTTTTGTCATCAGGCCTGGAAATTATAAGGAGATTTTCAAACCGCGCAAGCTTTGCGCGGGCAAGGTCTGGTGAATCAATGAGCGTAGAAGATTCAAAATTAGCCCTCAACGCGGATATCGACCAATTTGCGCTGCCTTCCACTACATACCGGCTATCTACCACTATAAGTTTATCATGAAGCGTGCGGTTAGATGGCATAAGATGGATTACGCATCCGGCGTCCTCTAATTTCTTAAAGGCAGGGTTTTCTACAAAAAAAGCGCCGCCTTTGCCAACATCCCGAAAACGAGTATTAAGATACAAGGTAACACTAACTCCCCTTCCTCTTGCTTCCAATAAATCATTAAGCAAAAGTTTTACCGGATTATTAGTCTTTGTCCCCAGGCTTATGTTGTACATAGACATAACTATGGAAACCTTCGCGCCGTCTAAAAGGCCGATTACGGCTTCCTCGTAGTTGCGGTCTGATATATCTTTAACATTGGAAGCCGGAAAATCATCCGCGGAATATGTAACGCAGGTGATTAAAAATACTGCGAGGATTATTATAAGGGACGGGAAGAATTTACTTTTTTTTATCATAAGTTTCCTTAAAGGACGAGCGGGCTAATTATTCTATATCCTGTCTCATAGATGTCCCATATGTCCCATATAAATTGCCATTCATGAGCCATTTGAGCCTATTATGAGCCGATTACCTATTGACGCCAAACAAGTACAACCCATTATTTCTTGCCTTGCTTCTTTAAATACTCCATACCCTTTTTTGTCAGACGATACTTTTGTAATCGACTATTAGGTTTATCAGGAATGGTAAACTCAACCAACGAATCTGATAGAAGTTTTTTCAGGACAATCTTAAGCTGGCCGGAGACCCTTTTTTGCCCTAATCGCTCTGACAAAATAGAAACTGGCAAGGAATCTTCTTTTAGCAAGGCCAAAATACGTTCTTCCAATGACTGGTACTGAACTAGCACCGAACTGGTACTGGACTCCGGCTGCGATTCAGGCTTCCCTATGGCCTGTTTACGCCATACTGTTAAAATAAAGAAGCCGTTTTCTAAGCGAAACACAGGCAACCTCAGCCCAGCTTTCCGACAGTTATCAAAAATATCGACTGTCCCGGTACCGGCTTTTTCTATGTATTTCGCCAAGAAAAGCGGTTCGGCAATCAGCGGATTTCCGGGTTGAGACGAATGAGTCTTTGACAAGCTCTCAATCGTCAACGATGGCGGCAATGTTCCGGGATTCCATATCTCAAGGCGGTCCGCGAAAAGCATCACTTCGACGCTAGCATTGCTTGTATAATCGCGGTGAGCCGCGGCGTTGACAATCCCTTCCATAACTACTTCTTCCGGAATATCATATTCAACCGGCGCCTGCGGGCCATGCTTGCGAGTACCAACAAAACGATTCAGTTTTGACATCACGAAATCAACCGCCTGATCAACCATATCAAAAACTGTACCTTTATAAATTTGATATGATGGGATCGGCTTTAGTTTTTGCGCGCCATGAAAATGCATACATTTCACTTCTGAAGTGATAAGAAAACGCTGAGGCTTAACCCCGAATAATAAAATTGCTGTATGGTTCGGCTTTTCATTATCCAGCAGATCTAAATGTGTCAAAACGTCGAGAACAGGCGTGTTCTCCTCTACTGCATAATTACGAGCCCGTCGAGCGCGGGAAAGAAACCAACGAATCTTGTCTTCGGAAATATCAAAAATCTCCGCATTACGGCATACCGTCGCATCAAAGGGCCCTGTTATCTATAAGTGGATATCGAAGTTTGGCGGTATGGAGGTTTCAGACGCATAACCCCTGAGGGCGCTTGAAGATGAAAATATGCGCCTAAAGCATATCGTGGCAGATCAGACGCTGGATATACAGGCGCTAAAGGCTTTAAACTCAAAAAACTTCCTAGGCCCAAAGTAAAACGCAAGGCCGCTCTTCGGTTACAGGAGCGCCTTGGGCTGTCTATATCAAGGTCTTGGCGTATAGTAGAGCTTAACCGCTCAAGCTTTCACTATAAGCCTATTGAGGATAATGACGATACGAAGGTCCTTAATCGTATAAAGGAACTTATAGCCAAGCATAAGAGCTGGGGGCTTCCAATGCTCTACGATATACTGTATCGCGAGAAGCTTGTGATAAACCATAAGCGCACTGAACGCATCTATAAAGAGAACAGTCTGACGCTAAAATTGCGCAAGCGCCACAAAAGGGCATCGGCAATACGCTTGGAGCTCGCCCAACCCTCAAGGCCCAATGAACACTGGGCAATGGACTTTGTATCTGACGGCTTATGGAACGGCAGGAAGTTTAAAGTACTGACGGTGCTTGATATATTTACCAAGGAGCGCCTTGCAATAGAAGTAGATACATCAATTAACGGCGAGCGCGTGACAAGAGTTCTTGATTGGCTTATTCTGACAAGAGGATGTCCGGATGTGATTACAACTGATAACGGCCCGGAATTTAGCGGTATTGCCCTTGACAGATGGGCATATAACAATAATGTACAGCTGGATTTTATCAAGCCCGGCAAACCCATACAGAACGCGTTTATTGAGTCGTTTAACGGACGGTTAAGACACGAATGCCTTAATCAACATTACTTTGTAACGCTTGAAGAAGCAAAAAAGATTATCAAAGACTGGAAAGAGGAGTATAATACGTTCAGGCCTCACGGCTCGTTAAACGGCATGACGCCGGAAGAATTCAAAAAGGCCTGGAAAGAACAAAAACAACAACAAAAAACACCAGAATCTCAACTTACGAACTGTACAGCGTAAGGGGTAAGGTCAATGGCATCTGGCAGCTTCAGTATAGTTTTTACGTTCTTGGCTCCCTAGACCTGAGAAAGAACGAAATTATTAGCTATTAAAAAGTGTAAAGGATGTACCCGGTCTAAAATGTAAACGATGTTTCACTTGCACATAAAGTGTACAGTTTTAGGGGGTAGGGTCAAATCTGATTTTCATATATTCTACTTACTCCTTCTCTGCCAATATTATCACAAAACTGCCTTTGCCGAAAACCGGTTTTTGGACTCTCGATCGCTTTTATCTTACTTTATTCCGAATTTTCTCAAGACCCACATCATGGGACACCAATTCGTAAATACGGACTGAAAGAGACTAAAACCAACAAAGGCAGTAAACCACAGCCACTTTGGGCTGACCAAATAAGCTAATACGAGACTTGTCAAAATGAAAAATCCTGCAATTCCTCTTAAAGCTCTCTCTAGTGT
>Ga0210017_1002718_pt1 | contig 15052 bp, 21 predicted proteins | sample CryGeyCG2014_020_FD_183966 | JGI IMG/M metagenome (GOLD analysis project Ga0210017, IMG submission 183966) | Groundwater microbial communities from aquifer - Crystal Geyser CG08_land_8/20/14_0.20 (SPAdes) (version 2) | ecosystem: Environmental > Aquatic > Deep subsurface > Groundwater | place... | reverse complement strand
CATCCAATATTTTAATGATTGTACTGTATTGCACATAAGTTCCCCAAAAGAAATTCAGAAAACCCCTGGTTATTTAGCAACAATATTGTCTATACTAGCAGAGCAAAACATCAATATAATTGAATTCTTTTCATGTTATGCAGAAACAATAATTGTTGTTGAAAGGTTTGATGCTTTGAGAACTTATGAAATATTATACAAACTAATGGGATAATTACTTCTTTTTCTTAAACCATTTCAGCTTCTTGTATGGCTTTTTCCAGATTACAAATATGGCTATTACTGCTATAAACAAAATCAGAAGGCCGCTTTTTGAACTAATACTTTTCCATGCAATATTCTCTTCTTGAGTATATTCTTTATTGTCAGCGCCTTTAAAAGATAATTTAACTACACCCGTTGTTTCTTTGACTGGTATATTGAATTTAATGATAGATTTCTTATCAATATTAACCTGCGTGATGTAATCTGTATCAAACAGCTTGTCATTAACCCATAACTCAGCTTTTATTGCAACACCTTTTGCTGTTCCAGAATTAATCAATTCAATTTCTAATTCCCCATTACCCGCATTTATTTCTGATTTAATAACATCGAAATGTGGTTCACCACTGACAAGAACACCAATATTATATGTGCTTGTATGATTGCTTCCAGACTCATCATTGTATTTTAATAAAATAGTCCCTGTATATACACCATAATCTGCATCTTGATCAACAATAATATCAAATTTGATCCAATTTTTTTCTCCTGCCTTGAATTCACTGATATAAACACTTCCCCCTGAAAAAATTGGTGTAATAACATCAGAGCTTGAAGTGAATGTAGCTGTCATTCTTTTTGCAGTTCCTGTCCCGACGTTTTGAAATTGAATATTCAGGCTTTCCCTATCACCGGGGTTTATTTCATTAGTTTTTACATCAAGTATTTCAAATTGTGGTGTCCCCTGAACTCTTATTTTTATGTTTTGTATGGATGTTGAAAGTGAACCATAAATAATTTTGACAGGGACTTCATAAACTGTTGAAACTGCAGAAGAATCAATAAATAAATTAAATTCAATTATTTTATTTCCCCCGCCTCCTAAATTGCTCACACTTTTTCTCGAATCTTCCAAAACCGTGAATGGATAACTTGAATCCAATTCAATATAAACAGTATCCACTTTTTCATTGCCTTTGTTTGTCACCTGAAGAGATAAGATAAAATTTTGCCCTGGTTCAACAGGATAAGGATCTGTATAAGCAGTTTCAACGTCTATTGTAAACTGGTCTGCTGTGGCTATAGGTATAATCATTAACATCAAAGTTACTAAAATTAATTTTTTCATCATTTTACCCACTATCATCCATTATTTTACCATCTTTTAACTTTATTTGCTTTTCTGCTATATTTGCAACATTAGAATCATGAGTAATGATAATAAGAGTGAAATTCTTTTTGTCTATATTTTTTAATATATTTATTATTTCTTTTCCTGTTTTTGTGTCAAGGTTTCCTGTTGGCTCGTCAGCTAAAATTATTTCAGGATTATTTGCCATTGCCCTTGCTATTGCTACACGTTGTTGTTCACCACCAGACATTTCCGAAGGACGATTATTCAGCCTATTTTCTAATCCAACTTTTTTAAGTAAATCCTCAGCTCTTTTTCTTGCAGTCAATGCATCTATTCCGTCAAGGCTCATAGGCAATTCAACATTTTCTAAAGCAGTTAATAAAGGAATTAGATTGAATTGCTGAAATACAAAACCAATTTTTTTCCTTCTTATTTTTGTTATCTCGTTATCAGAAAGTTCAGAAACATCCTGCCCGTCAAAAAATGTTTTACCGTGAGTAGGCTTATCTAGAAGCCCAATCATATGAAGCAATGTGCTCTTTCCGCTTCCTGAATGACCTATTATTGCAATAAAATCCCCTTTTTTAATGCTAATATTAACCTTATCTAATGCCTTGACTTCGTTGTGCTGGCTTTCTCTGTAATATTTACAAAGACCTTTTGTCTCGATGATAATATCACTCATATTTCAACGCCTCCACTGGACTTAATTTGGATGCTCTTTTAGCTGGATATAATCCCCCGATTATCCCAAGGAATAATGCAAATAACATTGAATATATTGCCAATCTTGGCGTGACTATACCTTCTGCTTGGCCTTGAGTTACAAATCCCAGGCCTTTTGAAGCAAAAAAGCCAATTCCCAGACCAAGCAACCCACCAATAAAACTAATCAACGCAGATTCAATTAGTATCAACTTGATAATATAATCATTTGTTGCACCTATTGCTTTTAACACCCCGATTTCTCTTTTTCTTTCCATAACAGACATAATCATTGTGTTCATTACGCCCAGTCCCCCGACTATTGCAGAAATAGCAGCTATACCAATAGTAAAGAAACCAATTTGATCAACAATCTGCCCTATCTGTTTTGCTAACTCTGCTGTTGTAAATGCTGAAACACCTTCCACCGAATCTTCTATTGCATTGGCTACTTCTTGAACTTCTCCAATATCATCAGGATAAACTATCACCGCTGAATATTTGTCTGTTTCAAATAAATCTTGTGCAATATCCAATGGTATTATAACCCCAGAATCAAGGCCTGCATCCCCAAACTCTTCGTATACCCCTTTGACCATAAAATCTCTTTCTTCAATTGTTATTGTATCCCCGACTTCCAAGCCAAGAGTTTCAGAAATTGTCCATCCAATCATCGCATAATCATTATCCCCTTCTTCAAGCAATTCTCCTTCTGATAATACAACACCTTCTGTTGTGAATAATTCAATATCTTCAGGTTTAACTCCTGACTCAAAGAGCGTAGGTTGCCCAAATCCGCTATCATCTTCTAAATACCCAACTTTGTATATTATTGCTGTTGCTTCTTTTATGCCATCAACTGACATTATTTCATTAACAGTTTCTTCAGAAAGTTCACTGCTGCTCATTGACATAAATATATTGCCATTGGAACCTTCTATAACTGTTATCAAACCACTCGATTGCTCTAGGGATTTTGATACCTGCACTCTTAACCCTTCAGAGATTGAGCCTAATGAGACAACTGCTGCTATACCTATAAGTATCCCTATTATTGTCAGAGCTGTTCTTGTTTTTTGGCGGGTTATATTTTTTATAGCTAAGGCGAACATAAATATCTTTTAGTTCTTTAATTATAAAAGTTAAATTGTTTTGGCGTTTATTTTTTAGAATTGTTAGTGACAAAAAAGAAATATTTTTAACGATCAATTATAAAACTGATTTATGAGCAATACGGATTCTAAAAGTATATCAGGACTTCTTGATTATAGGATACTCCTTTTCCCTATGATGAGAAGATATAATAAAAATCTTGTTTTATGTGTGAAACGTACATGCGATAAAGAACAACCAGGATATTTTGAAACTAATATTAATTTAAGTGATGGTGTTTTGTTTTATGTCTTGAAACGGAATGGAGAAAATTGGGAACTAGAAGGACCAGAATATGTAAGCAAGGAAGAGGTACGACTAGTCGGTTAATTTTTCCTTAGTGAACACATTTCTTAGATTATTCAAAGATATTTCAAAAAATCTTTAATCAATACTCACCAATTTATATTTTCAATCCTAATATAGCCCAAACATAAATATCTCTTAGATTTTTGATTAGAAAAGTTAAATTGTTATATTAAGAAAAAAATCTTGATCCCTTCTCGTATACTCATTAAATGGAACCACAATGTATGGTATATTTCCAGATTGATTGAAAACTGGTTTACCCATTTGTATATATGTTCTTTTATTTGGTGAAATAAGTCCAAAAAATTCATTAATTTCTCTTTCCAGTCTTTTATGTGGATAATTTTCTGGTTTACCTTTTTCTATTATAACTAAAGCAACTTGTGGGTTAGGGGTTGACAATTGTACCCCTTCTTCATCTTCTGTTTTACCTTCGAGTCCTGATTTCCCATAATAAACATCTAAAAGAAATCTCATACCTTAACTTAATGTTATTTAAATTTTTAAATCTTTGTTTTATTTTTTATAGCAATTAAATATAATCATCTCTTCACCAATTTATATTTTCAATCCTAATATTAACTTATGCCAAACCAAAACCACTACAATAAAAGAAAAATCTCAGAAATCAATCCTGAAAATGACTTCAAAGTAAAAGTAATTGGAATTATAGTAGATAAAAAAGATGATACTATATTAATAGATGATGGGAGTGCAAAAATACAAGTATTTGTAAATCTACCTAATATAATAGATACGATTAACCTAAATCAACTGATAAGAGTATTTGGATCAGTAATGCCAACTGATGAAGGCTTTGAACTGAAGGCAGATATTGTTCAAGATTTATCTGACCTAAATGTTAATTTGTACAAAAAAGTAGATGAATTATATAATAAAATGGGGGTGTGATTGATGTTCAAAATTGCAATGTCAAATCCTGATATATTTAGGGATTCTATTACAACTATTGGTGAGTTGATAGACGAGGGTATTTTTAAAATAGATAAAAATGGAATGACTTTAATAGCTGCAGATAGGGCAATGGTTGCAGTTGTTGATTTCAGGCTTCCTCCAACAGTCTTTGACGAGTTCAAAGTTGAAGGAGAACAAAATCTTGCAGTCAATATTTCAAATCTTGTATCTGTTCTTAAAAGGATAAAGCCAAAAGATAAATTAATCATGGAACTGAAAGAAAATAAACTGGAGATAACTATCGAAAATTCCTCTAGCAGAAGATTTGTTATTCCTTTGCTTGACATCTCACAAGAAGAAATTCCACCAATCAGTGAATTAGATTTTAAAGCTAAGGTAAGAATTAAGACAGATGTTCTTAAGAGTGGTATAGAAGACGCAGATATTGCAGGGGATTCAATCATCTTTGATGCAAATAATGAAAAATTTAGTATGCGAGCATCTGGAGATATAACTTCTACAGAATTAACCCTGCAAAAAGGAAATAAAAATCTGGTTGATTTAAATATAACAGGTTCTGTATCTTCAAGATACCCATTAGAATACTTGAAAAAAATGCTAAAAGCATCTAAGCTTGCTGAAGAAACGAGTTTAAAATGGGCCAAAGACTATCCTATGAGGCTAGACTTTTCAACTTTGGACAAAGTATCTCTTGGATTTGTACTGGCGCCGAGAGTATCAGAAGATTAACTTAGCTTAAAACATAAAAAAACTACTCTTAGATAGAAGTAAATTCAGCTTAAACATTTAAATTTAACTCCCCTTAAATGATATAGTTTGTAATAACTGATTGGAGGTAAATGTTCATGGCTGTACCAAGAAATAATGGCGGAAGATTATCTAAAGTTGATGAAGAATTAAGGAAATTTTTAGATAAAAAGAAAGCAAGCATAAAGATAGTAGGTACTGGCGGTGCTGGAAACAACACTATTACCAGAATGGTACAGGTAGGTGTAGAAGGTGTAGAGACTATTGCCGTGAATACTGATGCTCAAGATCTTCTTTATTCTGATGCTGACAAAAAAATATTAATAGGCAAGGAAATCACTGGTGGATTAGGAGCTGGTGGAAATCCAAAAGTTGGCTGTGAAGCAGCAAAAGAAAGCAAGGAAGAAATCAAAAAAAGCCTTGAAAATTCTGATATGCTTTTCATTACTTGTGGTTTGGGAGGGGGAACAGGTACAGGTTCTGCTCCAGTTATAGCTGAAATAGCAAAGAAAATGGGTATATTAACAATTGCTGTTGTTACTCTGCCTTTTGCAATGGAAGGAAAAGTAAGAGGAAATAATGCAAAAGAAGGGTTAAATGAATTAAGAAAGAATGTTGATACAATCATAATTATTCCAAATGATAGATTATTAGAAATAGTTCCAGATGTTTCTTTGGCGACTGCATTTAAGGTTGCTGATGAGATTTTAGTAAATTCAGTAAAGGGAATAGCAGAATTAATAACAAAAGCTGGCCTAATTAATCTTGACTTAGCAGATGTTAAAGCAGTAATGACTAACGGGGGGTTAGCAATGATTGGTATGGGAGAATCAGACACAGAAAACAGGGGAATAGAGGCTGTAGAAAAGGCATTGAGCAATCCATTATTGTCTTTGGATATAGAAGGTGCTGAAGGTGCTTTGATCAATGTTACAGGTGGGCCTGATATAACCATTCGTGAAGCCCAGCAAGTAGTAGAAGCAGTTTCAGGAAGATTAAGTGAAGACGCAAAAATAATCTGGGGTGCTCAAGTAAACAAAGACTTGGCAGAAACAGTCAGAGTATTGATAGTAATAACTGGGGTTAAAGGAGGTGAAGAAGTGATTGAAGAAAAGCTCCTAAGGCCAAAAAAAACATTTGTTGAAGAAGAATTAGGGATAGAGTTCATAGAGTAAAAGCAACCTTTTATATCTTTCTATTTATTAATTTAAAAGATAATTATTTTAGAGTTTGATGTAAATATGAAATTCAAGTTAAACTTTAATTTAAAAGATACATTGAATACGTATAAAAGAGTATTAATTCTCGCTAAAAAACCAAGTATGAGCGAGTTGAAGAGAATTTCAAAAATATGTTTCACTGGTTTTTTAGTTATAGGATTGATATCATTTGTATTTTACATGATTTCAGCAATAATTGGTGTTTAGAATGATATATGCGGTTAAAACAATAATTGGAAGGGAGAATGTAGTTCTTGATGGTATAGCTAATAAGTCTAAAATTGCAGGGCTGAACATTAAAGCTCTAGTTCATCCTGAAGAGATTCGAGGTTATATTTTTGTTGAAGGGGATTTAAAAGATATAGAAGATGCTGTTAAAGAGATAAGCCATGCCCGAGGAATAATAAGAAATCCTGTTTCTGTCGATGAAATCAAAAGGTTTTTGCAGCCAAAGAAAATTGTTATTGAAATTAATGATGGTGATATTGTTGAAGTAATAGGCGGTCCATTCAAGGGAGAGAAAGGTAAGGTCAAAAGATATGATGAAGGTAAAAGTGAAATTACTATAGAATTGATTGAAGTTACAGTCCCTATACCTGTTACTGTTAATGCTGGGCTTGTCAAAGTTATTAAGAAAAAGGAGTAATCTGAATGTTTTAAATATCTTAATCCTACTAATTATATGAGTTGATAACATGTCAGACACAGAGGTAATGGACCTATTGATAGAAGGTGGAAAAGCAAAGCCTGGGCCAGCTACAGCACCAAGATTAGGGTCTTTAAAGGTTAATATGGGTCAATTATTCCAGGACATTAACACGAAGACCAAAGATTATGATGGTATGAATGTTCCTGTTAAGGTTTTAATCAATAAAAAAGATCATTCTTATAAAATAGAAATTGGTACACCACCTGTTTCTTCATTGCTTAGAAAAGAATTGGGCTTAAAGAAAATTGCGGCAGAAATTAAGGCAGAAGAGTTAGAAGATACTGCAAAAAAAGCTAAAGAAGAGATAAAAGAGGAAGAAAAACCAGAAGAAAAAGTAACAAAGAAAGAAGAAAAAAGGAAAAAAGCAGAGAAAGTAAGAAAGACAAAAGAAAAGGGGAACATCAGAGAAATAGTGGCTGATGTTAAAATGGAGCAATGCTTAAAAGTAGCAAAGATGAAGAGGAATTCTCTGTTGGCAAAAACTTTCAAGGGGGCTGTCAAGGAAATTGTAGGAAGTTGTTCCAGCATGCCTGTTACTGTTGACGGAAAGTCACCCAAAGAAATATTAAAGGATATAGACGAAGGAAAATACAACTCTGTTATAAAAGAGTAGATTATTTTTATGAAATTTAACCAATATATTTTGTTGGTGGATCTCTTCCAAGTCTAATATACCCTCTTCTCAATGTCACCCCTCTTGAGCATTTCCAAATTTCAAGATAACCCTGTTGTGTTATAGAAATAAGTTCTTTCTTAGGGTTAACATCTAAAACAACATAACCTCTTCTATCAGGAAAAGGTTCTTCGCAAAAAGTATACCCTTTAGACTGGCCACTCATAACATAATGTCTTGATGCACATAAATCACATCTTGGACTATAAGATGGATAATAAGTTGAATAATAAACCATAACTCTTTCCGTTTTTTCTTGTTTAACTCCTCTTTCTTTATGTTTTTCAATAATTCCTAAGGCTTCTTCTGGAGTAAGACCCCACTTCTTGCAACTTTTTTAAAACCAGGACTTTTTGGATCCAGGGGCATTAATTGACCAATTAATGTTGTTGGTGATTTTGTCATAGATAAACACGATATTATACATTTTGATACATTAAATTCTTAAGTTTTTGTTTACTATTAAGTAATAAGTTGATGAAATGATAGAAATATTGATTCTTGGGTTAGTTTTTATAATTTGCCTATTCGCCTTGGGCGCTTTTACCTATTTGTATTCTGTAGAAAGGGAAAGAAACAGGAGAATAATGGAAAGAGTCGATAAGGTAAATATTAAGCCAATTGAGGATAATGTCATTAAAATCAGGGAGGAAGAGAACAATTACTTCACGAAATTGTTTGAAATGGAGATGCTTCTTGAGAATTATAGGAAAGCTGCGATGATAATAGGCGAAAAAGTGGAGAGCCTTGAAGAGAAGATGAAAGACCTCGAGAAATTACCCAAGGATTATGAAATGACTTATCGCGATGTTGTGAGAAAGCTTTTGGAGCTGGATAACAAATTCACTGACAAGTTCAAGACGCTTGCCGAGGCTGTTTTGAAGCTGAGAAATGGAAAGTGAAAATTAAAATCTAATATTTTGGGGTATAAATTTCATGGGTTTTTCTCTTTCAATCCAATCTGAATAACATTCTGAAAGATCATAAACTCCATAACTTTTTACAGAAAATCCATAAGAGGAGGCTAAATCTCTTGCTAGATCTCTTACATTTTCATATGTTGGTTCTCTGAAATCACATTGATTCCCAACTGAGCCTAATTTTCCACCTTCTTTGTAAATGAAAACCCAATGCCCGTAGTCTTCTTTCCAATCTAAATCTAAAACAAGAGGCGGATAACCATCATCACTTAGCAAAGCAGCTATAGCAATAGCTCTCCCTCTACATTCAACGGGACAGCTCCCTTCATGGGTTCTCCTGAAACTATAACCATTTATTAAATTTTCTATTCTTTTAAATTTAGAATAATTTTCTATTCCTTTAAATTTAGAATCTCTAAAGTATGTCCAATTAACATAATCTTGTGCTTGTGGTGGTGTTTTAACACATCTTATAGCTTGTTCGTATGTCATATTTTTAAAGTCTGGAAGTGTCTGAAAAGGCGTTGCTGTAGGCAGTATGTTTACAACACTTTGGACTCTTTTCGTATCAACTTGTGTTGGAGAAACATAAAATGGCTTAGAGAAAAACTTAATCCCAATAACAATTGCTAAAGGTATAATGTAATCTGAACAAATAGAACGTAAAAATCTCTTTGACATTTTTTACTCTTAAAATTGAATACATTTAAGGTTAATCTTCTGGTAATTTACAATCTATAAACATCTAAATCCCTTCTTCCAGTAAGACGTTCTACATATTCTTCTCCGATTTTCCCAGTTTCATCATGAGTTGCAACAACTGCTGCTCTATACCATCCTCTTGGGCACATCCAACCTGGTTCATATCTACTTGCTTCATCAACCAAAATTAGGCCATTTCTTGGAGGAAGTATACCTCTACCGACTACAAATGGATCATTTATTTCAGAAACATGATTAACTGGTAAATTCAGTTTACTGGAAAGTTCATTTAGTAATGTGGTTTTCCCGGATCCAAAGCTTCCAGTAATTACTGCAGACCTACCTTCTCTTAAGCCTAAAATAATAACTTTTATTCTATCAATCTTCATATTATAACCTTTTATTAATGTGGAATAGAAGTCTGTCTATATAACTATTTCTATTATTGAGTAGTGACATTTTAATGTGAAAAACCTTTATAAATCTTAACATTCAATCTAATCTAGTCCCATTTGTACTGCTTAATGCAGGAGGGAGGAATATGGCAATAATAGAACAAATCCAAAAACTAAGGGAATCCTCAAAAAAGAGAAAATTCAATCAAAAATTTGATTTAATTATAATACTCAAGGATCTAAATCTTAAAAAGGCTGAGAATCAGGTTGACGAATTGCTAGTCCTTCCTAAAATTCCAGGAAAACCAGCTAAAGTAACACTTTTTTCAGAATCTATCAAAAAACTGGAAAATGCAAGAGTAATTGCAGGATTAGACATAGAAAAACTCTCAAAAAACAAAAAAGAGCTCAAATCAATAATCAAAGGAACATCAATATTTCTTGCAGAACCAAAACTAATGCCTGTTGTAGGTAAGCATTTGGGTAAATTCCTTGCGCCTGTTGGAAAAATGCCTAAACCAATTACAGGGAATATAGAAAAAACTATTCAAGACTTTTCAAAAGGAATAAATTTAAGGACAAATAAACAACCCATGTTTCAATTATGTATAGGTTCTGAAGATATGAAAAATGAAGATATTGCTGAAAATATAACTTCGATACTTAACTTTCTTAAAACTAAACTTTCCAAGGGCAGTAACAATATTTCTATTGTTTATCTTAAATTATCAATGAGTAAGCCTATCAAACTTGAGGGATTATAAATGGTAAGTCAAAAGAAAATAGATCAAATAGAAAAACTGAAAGAAGAAATTAAGAAATATTCAGTAATAGGTTTGCTAGATTTGTACAAGTTTCCATCCAACCCCTTACAATCAATAAGAAAAAGCCTAAGAAATCAGATGAAAATATTCATGAGAAAGAAATGTATTATAGAGCGTTCTTTGAAAGAAACAAAAGACAAGAAAGACCTGAATAAACTCACAGAAATAGAGGTCAATGAACCCGCAATTATTTTTACAAATATGAATCCATTTAAACTGTTCAAGATTCTAGACCAAAACAAGTCTTCAGCATATGCAAAACCAGGGGATATAGCACCAAACGATCTAGTGATAACAGCAGGCCCGACATCGCTTCCAGCAGGTCCAGCAATAGGTGATCTTCAAAGGGCTAAAATACCCGCAATGGTTCAGGACGGAAAGATTCATGTAAGAAAAGACACTGTAGTCGCGAAGGAAGGGGAAGAAATAAGTCGGGATGCATCAGATATCCTCAAAAAACTTGACATTCAGCCAATGAAAATAGGAATAAATCTTCTGGCAATATGGGAAGATGGAATAATTTTTGGCAAAGATATTCTTGCAATTGATGAAAAGGAATATCTCGACAAGTTACAAACTGCTTACAATCATGGGATAAACCTATCTGTGAACACAGGCTATCCAACTAAAGAATCAATAGAATTAATGATAGGAAAGGCTTTCAGAGAGGCAAAAACCCTTGGGATAGAATGCAATATTCTTGATAAGGGTGTTGTTGAAGATTTGCTTAAAAAAGCTCAAATTTATGCTCAAAACCTTAAAAATGAATCAGATATTTAAATATACTAAAATCGTCGATTTCCTACTTGTCAACTCTAGATAAAACGTTAGATCATCTGAATAGCCATGGAATTGATATAATTAATGATATAAAGATTAACGTTCAAGAAATAAGATATAAAAATGGAAGAATTAAAGATATATGGAGGTAATTGATGTGGAATATATATATGCTGCTCTTATGCTTAACTCAGCTAGTAAAGAAGTCAATGAAGAAAACGTTAAAAAAGTAATAGACGCAACAGGTACTAAATCAGATGTTGCAAAAGTTAAAGCATTAGTTGCTGCATTGGATGGTGTAAATATAGGCGAAGTTATTAGCAAGGCAGCGATGCCTGTGGCAGTAGCTGCATCAGCACCAAGTAAAGAATCGGCATCAAAAGAAGAAAAGAAAGAAGAAGAGTCAGCAGAAGCACAAGAAAAAAAGGCCGAAGAAGCAGCAGGTGGACTGGCAAACTTATTTGGTTAGTTCTTTTTTTAATACCAACTTTTAGTTAGTATTTTTACTAAAATTGCTTAGATTGTGTTGAAAAACATCGAACCATAACCTACAAAAACTTTAAAAGCCTAAATTATCTTTAAGTTGGTATGATGAGTCCATTAATCGAGCTTACAAAATACATAAAAAATAAGGAATTAAGGGAAAAAGTAGTCAAATTTATCGAAGATACAGAATTATCAAACAAATATTTCAAGAAATATTCCAGGGAGAAATTAGAAAGAGCAGGCAGTGTTTTTGGGGTTTCTAGCTCGTCTATGGGGCCAGTTGAAAGGGATATAATCACCCACACAGTTCAAGTGACTGAAATGTCAATAGAAGCGGCTAAACTTTTTGAGAAGAATTATGGCTTGGAATTGAATGAGGATTCTCTGGTTGCTGCTGCAATAATTCATGATTTGATGAAAGCATATGAATTTCATAGGGATGAAGATGATGATTTGGTTCCAACAGGCATGCCTTTAGATCATACAATGCTTGCTGTAGCTGAACTATATCATCGAAATTTCCCGGAAGATATTATTCATATAGTAGCATCTCATCCAGGTGAGGCAGGAACAGTTTCACCAAGGTCATTTGAAGCATTGATATTTCATCATATAGATTCGACGTGTTCTGTTATTGAATACTATCTAGAAAACAAGAAAAAAATGGAGCAATTAATGCTTTTAAAAAAACAGGAGTTGTTAAGGTTAAATGAATCCAAAAAACCTGGATGAAATGTTTAAAGAAATTGAGAATTTCTTAAAAAAAATTGAGTTAAATGATGATATATGTGTAATACATCATGATGATGCGGATGGCTGTACTTCGGCAGCTTTATTTTCTATATTAATAAAAAATATAACAGATAGTTACCCAATTCTTTTTCCAATAAGAGGGGAAGAGAATGTCAGTAGAAGAATGATTAATCAGATGAAAATAATTAATCCCACTTATGTATTTGTTTTAGACGTTTCTGTTGATCCTAGAAAACTTAATATTTTCAAAGGATTTGTTCTTGATCATCATATATTTGATGAAATACCAACCGATTCAAGTATTTGCTACTTTAACCCAAGATCATTTGAAAAAGATGACAATAAAATAGTTCCTGTTTCTTATATGACTTATAGATTACTTAATGATATGTTTCCTGAAGAAAAAGTGGCATGGATTGCTGGTATAGGAATAACTGAAGATCATAGGGTAGAATTATGTAAAGATATTTTTGAGAAAGTAAAACAAGAAAATTCAGATATATTTAATTATGATATTATAACACAAAAAATAGCTGAAGATTCAATATTTGATCAGTTTTGGGATATGGTAAGATCTGGGAGGATGATTAAAAAAATAGATGGTGCAAGAACAGCTGTACTAGCTTTAATCGAATCCAAAGACAGACCAGATAAATTCATAAATGGATTGACTCAGCATTCCTTTGCTTTGAGGAAATTTTATGATAGAGTAAATTATGAAACAGAAGATTCTTTGATTGACGTTGAGAATAAAGCAAAATTTTATCATGACAAGAAAGTAATTGTTTATGAAGCTAGAAAATCTGGGATAAGTGCATTAACTTCTTTTATTTCTGATAAAATTAGGCAAAAATATCCTGAGTGGATTGTATGTGTTGTTGGAAGAGAGTTTAGTGAACAACATAAAAAAATAAGTATTAGATTAGAACAAACTGAAAGGAGTGATGATTTAGTTTCTATTCTTGAAAAAGTGAAAGAAAAAGTTGATACAGTTAAAGGGGGTGGGCATAAATCAGCTATTGGAGTTTCTGTCAGTCAAGATAACTTGGATGATTTTTTTAAAGAATTTTTAGCTTCTATTTGATTGAAATAACAATTATTATACCTATTTTTCTTGATTCATTCCAACTATACCCTTCACAAAGGTAGGTATACTTTTATTGTTATTTATTATGCAGGTGATAATTGTGCATTGTATAAAATGTCATTCCCCGAGAATAATTAAATTTTTGGATGGATTTGGGAAAGATAGATTATTTTGTAAGGATTGCCAAGAAAGTATGCTTATAAATGATGTTGTTTTTGCTCAAAAAACTATGGTGCAATTTGTTCATCCAGATATAATTGAGAGGTGGAGATTTTATGGAGATAGGAAGATTGGAAGCTTGCCTAATTCAAGATAGAGATATTTTGAAATGGAGAGTGAACATGGTTAAAAATGGATTAAATTACGGGTGGATTAGGCCCGTTTAATGCTCATCCTTTTTTTTCTTTTTTTTGAAACTAATTAACGTGTTAAGGTATGAAATTAGAACTTGAAACAAAAATGAGAAACATTAACAATTCTCTATGTTGTACAATACCACATTATTTCTGTAAAGAACACAAGATTGAATTAAATGATTATTTTTTAGTAGGAATTAATGACGGTATTTTTGATGTAAAAATATGTGGTACATCTTATAATAAGATAATTTTTATTCCTGTTTATTTTAAGAAAAAATTAAATTTAGAAAAAAATCGAAAAATTAGAATAATTTTTGTTAAGAAGGTAGAAAAAAGAAAAAAAGAAACTAAAATCGTTGTTATGGATAATTTACAATATCTTGATATTTACTATTCACTTCAAATTCAACAATTTCATACAAAAAGGAAACTCATAATATTCAAACTTGATAATAATAAAATTCTAATATGTGGGAAAGGTTGTGCTAGAAGAGTTTTAATACCAAGATACCTTCTTCTTAATGAATATGTTTTCGAAGTTTTTGGGTTATATCAAGGTGAAGGATATAGAAAACAACCTAAAGATGCGGCAAGAGTAGAATTTGTTAATTCTGATTTGAAAGTAATAAAATTCTTTTTAGAACATTTTAGGGAGATTTTTAATCTACATTTAGATTCGTAGTCTGCTTATATAGGTTTAATGGCTGCTGATGGTTCAGTTGATCTATTCAAATACTCAAAAACAACATCACTTCGGGCGGTAGAACTTGCTTATGAAAATAATAAAGAATTGGATTTTTATGTGAATTTATTCAAAAATTTATCGATAGAAACGAAAAAACATAAAAATCAAAGAAGAATTATAATAACTCATTGGAAAAATTTTAGAAAATTAGCCTCTTTTGATGTATTCAAATTACATTCTATGAAAAATAAAAAATTTTGGTTCGGTTATA
>Ga0210017_1002714_pt1 | contig 15057 bp, 12 predicted proteins | sample CryGeyCG2014_020_FD_183966 | JGI IMG/M metagenome (GOLD analysis project Ga0210017, IMG submission 183966) | Groundwater microbial communities from aquifer - Crystal Geyser CG08_land_8/20/14_0.20 (SPAdes) (version 2) | ecosystem: Environmental > Aquatic > Deep subsurface > Groundwater | place... | reverse complement strand
TTTTGTATAAAGAAATTTCTTTTTCTCTTCCTTTTAAAGTATCTTCTAAAGGAATTTTCATCTCAATTTCAATGTCTTTGCCTTTCTTCAAATCTCTTTTCCTCCGAGGAGCGCCAAAGCCAAACATCTCTTCAACCATATCTCCTAAATCCTCAAAGCCAAAATCAAAGTCCATATCAGGTCTTCCCCAGGCCCATTGGAAATCAAATCCCGGCTCCCCAGCTGGGGCTCCTTCAAAAACTCGGCCAAACCTATCATATTGAGCTCTTTTTTCTTTATTAGAAAGAATCTGATAGGCCTCGCTTATCTCTTTAAATTTTTTCTCATCTCCCCCTTTGTCTGGATGATGTTTGTGAGCCAGTTTATAATAGGCCTTCTTAATTTCGTCTGGGGAGGCATTTTTCTGGACGCCTAAAATTTGATAGTAATCCTTTGCCATAATTGTTATTTTTCTTTATACTCGCCTTCTTCGGCTTTTGGGCCTTCGCCTTCTTCCGGTTTTTTCTCGCCGGCAGCTCGATACAATTCCGCACCGACTTTCTGAATTGCCAGGGATAATTCGGAAGTTTTACTTTTTATTTCCTCTATATTATCACCATCTTTTACTTTTTTCAATTCATTAATCTTCTCTTCAATTTCTTTTTTCGTCTCTGGCGAAATGGGGTGCCCACCTCCGGTGGGTCCTCCCGCCTCTCGCAATGTTTTCTCACTAGTATAAACTAAATTATCGGCTAAATTTCTAACCTCGCTTAACTCTCTTTTCTTTTGGTCTTCGGCGGCATGAAGTTCTGCATCTTTTTTCATTTTTTCTACTTCTTCTTTTGACAAGCCGATCGAACCTTCGATTCTAATTGATTGAGATTTGCCAGTGGCTTTATCCTTGGCCGTGGCAGTTAATATACCATTGGCGTCAATATCAAAGGTCACCTCAATCTGGGGAATGCCCCTGGGAGCCGGCGGAATCCCATTTAAAATAAATCGACCCAGAGAGCGATTATCAGTTACCATCGGTCTTTCTCCTTGCAAAACATTTATTTCAACTGAAGTTTGGTTATCAGCCGCGGTTGAAAAAATCTGGGTTTTGGCAGTAGGAATGGTTGTATTTTTAGCAATCATTTGAGTGTTAATTCCACCTAAGGTTTCAATTCCTAAAGAAAGTGGTAAAACATCTAAGAGCAAAACGCTTTTTATTTCCCCTTCTGGCGCTCTGCCTTCTTCTTTTGCTCTTAAAATTTCAGCTTCAATGGCTGCACCCATGGCTACTACCTCTTCCGGGTTAATGGTCTTATTGGGTTCTTTACCAAAAAAGTCCTTGACTGCCTCCCTGACTGCCGGAATTAAAGTTGTCCCGCCAACTAAAACCACTTCATTAATCTCATTTTTGGAAAGTTTGGCTTCTTCCAGGGTTTTTTTCACTCTTTCAATCGACCTTTCGATTAAATCTCTAACCAAATTCTCAAACTGAGCCCGATTAATTTTGTAAAGAAGATGTTTGGGGCCCGAAGCATCGGCTGAAATGAAAGGCAGATTAATCTCAGTTTCCAAGGCACTCGATAATTCAATTTTGGCTTTTTCAGCCGCTTCCTTTATTCTTTGTAAAGCCAGAGGATCTTTTGATAAATCGATTCCTTGCTCTTTTTTGAACTGCTCGACTATAAAATTGATTACTCTCTGATCCAAATCTTCTCCGCCTAAATGCGGTTCTCCACCTGTTGCCTTTACTTCAACCGTATCAGGAGATAAATCCAGAATGGTGACATCAAAGGTTCCACCACCAAAATCATAAACTAAAACTTTTTCTGGTTTTTTCTTTCCAAAACCATAACAGAGAGCAGCAGCCGTCGGCTCATTAATAATTCTCAAAACCTTAAATCCAGCAATCTCTCCAGCGGTCTTAGTTGCTTTTCTCTGGGAATCGTCAAAGTTGGCCGGACAGGTAATCACTGCTCCTTCCACTTTTTCACCCAATTTTTCTTCGGCATCCAATTTTATTTTCTGTAAAATCATTGAAGATATTTCAATTGGCGTATACCATTTTCCTTGCCCTGAGCCTGTCGAAGGGTCTCCCAATTTTATTTCCACCCCACCATCACTTCTTTCTCTGGTTTCATATGGTAAGCGCTTCAACTCTTTTTGAACTTCTGGGTCTGAAAATCTTCTGCCAATAAATCTTTTGACGGCGAAAATAGTATTTTTGGGATTGGTCACTGCCTGTCTTTTTGCCAAATCCCCAACTAATCTTTCTCCGTTTTTTGCCAAAGCAACAATAGAGGGTATTAGCACCTGACCCTCTCGACTTTCTAAGCACTTTGGCTCACCTTGAAGAATGCTCGCCATTTTTGAAATTGACGTGCCAAGATCAATGCCTAAAATTTTTGCCATAGATTTATTTTATTTACTTATTTTTACTTTGGCGGGACGCAATAGCCTGCCGTTTATTTTATATCCTTTTTGGATTTCTTCAATAATAATACCGGACTCCTTGTCTTTGACTTCTACTTCTTCTATAACTTCGTGGAAATTCGGGTCAAACTTCTCGCCTACTGATTTTATTTCTTCAACTCCCTGATTTTTCAAAAAGTCCAAAATTTGATTTTTTGTCTGTAAAATTCCTTTGACATTCTCATCGGTTTTTAAATTTTCTGGCAAATTTTTCTCTGCCAATTCAAAGTTATCCGCAATTGGCAAAATCTTCAAAATCAAACCTAAATCCCCATATTTTATAATCTCTCCAATTCTTTCCAGTTCCCCCTTTTTATAATTCAAAAAATCCGCTCTTTCTCTCTGCCAACCAGCCAAATATTCTTCTTTTAATCTTTCACATTCCTCAAGTTTTTCCTTTAATTCTTCGACACTTAACTCCTCTTTTTCTTCTTGCATCTTAATATTATAGAAAAGTTTTAAACTTTTTTCAAGACCTTTGTTATGTTTATCCGACTTTAAATTTTTTGTTACAAAATGGACATATAACTTCTCCACAATTTGGCTCACCTAAAACAACGATCTCTAAATTCTTAAGCCTATTATCATCCACTATTTTATTTTTATGATGAATAATTTCATTTAGTCTTAAATATCTACCTATAAATTTTTCCATTACTAACCTATGTTCTAATACGTATCCTTTTTTAGTACAAGATGGATGGTCAGGACTATAGATCCAAACCCGGCCAGAGGTATTGTCTTTATATCTTCCTCCTTTCCAATAACCAGCTTCTGGTCCTCTTCGGGTATAACCGTATGATTTTATCTTTCTAATTCCGAATCTATCTAACCACCTTGTAATAGTCTTAAAACTCACCTCACATTCCTTAGCGATTTCTGAGACAGATAATTTTTCTTCTTTATATTTCACCCGAAGCCATTTTTTATTCCAATGTTTTTCCATGAATATCTATTATTGGATAAATTTATTTTAGCAAATTAACAATAGAAGTCAAGAGTGCTAATCCAATATCCACAAGGTATCTTTTCCGAAAATATGTTAAAATAATTTAATAACCATGAGAAAGGAAATAGTATTTTTATTGGTCATTTTAGCCATTGCCTCTTTTTTCAGATTATGGCAGTTGGATTCTATTCCACCGGGACTCTATCCTGATGTGGCGATTAATGGGAACGATGCCTTAGATTCCTTAAAAACCGGGAATTTCAAGGTATTTTATCCAGAGAACAACGGCCGGGAGGGGCTGATGATGTGGTCAATTGCTCTTTCTTTTTCAATTTTCGGAGTCAGTATCTGGTCTATCAAAATTGTCGCCGCCATAATTGGCATTTTAACTGTCCTTGGTCTCTATCTTTTAACCAAAGAATTATTCAATTACTACGAGGCCCGTCCTCGTAGTATTATTGCTTTTTTGTCAAGTTTCTTTTTGGCTACTTCTTTTTGGCATACTAATTTTTCCCGAATCGGTTTCCGAGCAATTTTACTGCCTTTTATTTTAGTTTTCGGATTTTATTTTTTATTTAAGGGATTCCGCGAGAAAAGAATTTCCTATTTCATAATTTCTGGCATATTTTTCGGCCTGGGTTTTTATACTTATATTTCCTATCGTTTTATCATTTTATTACTGCCTCTAATTCTGATCTGTTGGTGGTTTATTTACCAAAAGCAAAATTTAAGAAAAATCTTTATACTTAATACTCCATACTTAATACTGGCTACTATTATCATTGCTCTTCCTATCGGCTTTTATTTTCTCCAAAACCCTCAAGATTTTATCAGCCGAGCTACCGGCATTTCAATTTTTGCTACCGAAAATCCAATCAAAGAATTCGGAAAATCTCTAATCTTGCATCTGGGAATGTTCAATTTTTACGGCGATCCTAATTGGCGCCATAATTTCGCCGGCTCCCCCATGCTTTTTTGGCCAATTGGAATTTTATTTTTAATCGGCTTTGCCTTGTCAATTAAACATATGAAGTGGTTGATAGCGTGGTTTTTCGTAATGTTGTTGCCAGGGATTTTAACTTATGAAGGTATCCCCCACTCCCTTCGAGTTATTGGAGTAATTCCGGTAGTTTACATTTTTGCTGGGATCGGTGGTTATTCTGTTTATCAATGGTTTAACAAAAATATTAAAAATAAAAAATTATTAGTTACGGCATCTATTATTTTTTTACTAATGGTGGGGGTTTGTGAAGGTAATAAATACTTTGTTAAATGGGGGGCTCGCCCCGAAGTGGAAGGTGCTTTTTCTTCAGATTATGTTGAAATTGGAAATTATTTAAATTCCCTGCCTCAAGAAACTCAAAAATATGTTATTGTCAATATGCCAGGAGTCCCTGTTCCCTGGCCAAATGGCATTCCTATGCCAGCCCAAACTGTAATGTTTATTGAAAGCACTAAATACGGTCAGCCTCAGTCCACTTATTTATTGCCTAAAGATTTAGATCAAATTAAAATAGAAAAAAATGCAGTAATAATACCAATGCAACATGACTAATCGCACTACTAATATTATTGCAGTAATTCTTTTAATTTTTGTCTTTTTTATATCCGTTTTCAGTATGAAAGATGATTCGGCGACTATGGATGAAATGGCCCATTTGCCAGCCGGTTACAGCTATTTGACCCAGAAAGATATGAGATTAAATCCTGAGCATCCTCCCCTGATAAAAGATTTAGCGGCTATTCCCCTGCTTTTTATTAATGGTTCGACGGGCTCACCACAAGGCGGAATAAATTTTCCCGCAGAGATAAAAGACTGGAAAGATGACATCAATGGTCAGTGGGGTTTTGGCTTTAATTTTCTTTACAATTCAGGTAATCCGGCTGACAAGATGATTTTCTGGGGTCGCCTGCCAATGATTTTAATCTTAATTTTGCTTGGGTTTTATATTTTTAAATGGGCAAAAGAATTATTTGGTAATAAAGTGGCCTTGCTATCTCTGTTTCTATTCTCTTTTTCTCCGACTTTTTTAGCCCATGGAAGATTAGTCACCACTGACGTTGGAGCTGCTACTGGAATATTTATTGCTACTTATTATTTTGTCAAAGCCCTCAAATCTTCTACCAAACAAAATGTTATTTTAGCTGGGGTTGCTCTTGGTTTAGCTGAGCTTTGTAAATTTTCGGTAATACTTTTGGTGCCCTTTTTTGTTACTTTGGCTTTTATTTGGTGGTTAATCAAAGCGGCAAGCTGGCAAAGGGTTTTAAAGGTCTCCCTTTTAGTTTTTTTAATTGGCTATATCTTAATCTGGCCAATTTATCAATATCACGTTTGGAATTATCCTCCGGAAAGACAGGTTAGGGATACGGAATTTTTACTTTCTTCTTTTGGCAGCCGACCCCTGGCAAATTTTGTTACTTGGGCAGCTGATAAACCTATCTTAAGACCTTACGCCCAATATGCTTTAGGGCTTCTCATGGTATTACAAAGAGGGGCCGGTGGCAACACCACCTATTTTCTTGGCGAAGTTTCGGCTGCTGGATGGAAAAATTATTTTCCAGTTGTTTATTTAATTAAGGAACCCTTAGCTTTTCATATTTTAACTCTGATTGCTCTTTTATATGCCGCCTTTTTGATTAAAAAGCCATTTTGGCAGGAAACCCGGCTTCGGATCTCTGGTTGGATAAAAAATCATTTTCCAGAATTTGCCATGCTGACTTTTATTGCTATTTATTGGCTAACCTCTCTAACCTCTAATCTCAATATCGGGGTCCGACATCTTTTGCCGGCTTTCCCATTTACTTTTGTTTTAGCCAGCGCCGGAATAATAAATTTATTGAAAAAACCTGCCTTGAGATTAAAATACCTAATTTTAGGAGTTCTCATTTTGTGGCAGGCTGTTTCAGTAATTTCTATTTATCCCCATTTCCTTGCTTATTTTAACAAATTAGCTGGCGGACCAAATAATGGATGTATTTATACTGTTAACTCCAACCTTGATTGGGGTCAGGATTTAAAGAGATTGAAAAAATGGGTTGATGAAAATAAAATTGATAAAATTTATGTTGATTATTTTGGCGGCGGTGATGCTAAATACTATCTAAAAACTAATTATGCCCCTTGGTGGGGACAGAAAGAACCAAAAGAATTTCCTAAAGGAAATTATTTAGCGGTCTCAGCCACTTTTTTACAAGGCGGCCGAGGAATACCTGTTTCTGGTTTTAACCAACCCGCCGGGTTTTATCGTTGGCTAGATGAATATACGCCGGTAGAAAAAATCGGCTACTCTATTTTTATATATTACATTGTTCAATGAATTAAAATTCATTGATATTTGTAAGGGGCGAAGTTACCAAATCTTAGCTCAATGTATTGAAGATTTCCTCTTTTTTCGAGAGGAATTTCTTTTTCTAAAACTTCGCTAAGTTTTGTTAATTGCCAATCTACATCTCCTTTGGGATTGAGATAAATTTCCCAGCCTTCGGAAGTTTTCAGGTTTATTCTCTCATCGGAAACTACCAAAACTTCCTCTACGGGAATTTTTAAATTATTTTCTAATTTAGATTCTGTATCTAAAATTGAGGATAAAAATTCCTTCTCAATAACTTTATTCCCCAATTTTAGTTCTTCATCTCGAGTTGTTTTTTGAATTTTTAATAATGGATTTTCTACTGAAGCATCCTCAAAAATTACCCCTTCTTTATCGAGAAAAAAATAGAGGTCTTCTTGGTTAAAAACAGCTGCTGGTTTCCTTTCTTCAACCGTAGCCGTTAAAGTATCTGGAAATTCCCGTTTTAAATTTATTTGGGCAATTTGAGGGAATGTTTCCGAAATTTTTGCTTTGATTTGAAGAAAATTAGCTAAAAAAATACTTCTTGAAGTAAAGAGGAAGAATTTATTTACTATTTGCTCTTGAATTAAATTTTGAAGTGCTTGCGTCTGAATTTTTTGATTACCAGAAATTTTAATTTCTTTAATCTGAAACGGGGAAGAAAAACAGATTAAATAAAAAATCCCTCCAAAAATTAAAAGAATTAAAATCCCCAGCCAAAAAAATTGGTTTTTAAATACTGATCTTCTTCTTTTAACTCTATAAGGCTTTCTATATTTTTTAATCATAAACCCCTCTTTGTTTTCCTTATTTTCTCAAAAAGATAGGTTAAGCAGTATTTTTTAGAAAGAGGAAAATCTTGAGTTTTAACATATTCATACGGCCTACCACCAAATCCCATTTTAAAAAGAGTCGGACCTGCCCAGGGATGCCGAGGATCTTCTTTTGGATTAACATAACCCCAAAAATCATATAAAGTGCATCCTCTCTTTTTTGCTTCTTTGATTGCTTCCCATAAAAGAGAATAAGCAATGGGAATTTTATGAAATTTTGGCAATAAAGCGGCATGATGATAAAAACCAATTTTTGACCAAAAAAGGACAAAAGCTGAGGCAATGATTTCTCCTTTGTATTTTCCAAAAAAGAAGGAAGTTTGATTATCCGGCAGAAAAGCTAAAAATTCGTTTTTTAGATAATCCAAAGAAAATGGAATAAAATGCTGAGACTCAACGACCCCTTGATAGAGTTTGTTGAAAATTGCTACGTCCTCAATTTTAGAACTTTGGAAAATTTCAATGTCCCTATTTTTTTGGGCTTGACGGATTAGATAACGAGTGGTTTTCCGCATTTGCATCAAAAGCTCTTCATCTGAAATTCTCAAATCCAATTTCCAACTGGCTTCAGGATGCATGTGGAGTGGCGCCTCTTTAAACTTTAAACTTTTAAACACTTCGTTATTTTCTTCATTCCTTTCCCAGATAGGATTTATTCTAATAAAATCCACCTTCTCCTCTTTCGCTATCTTTTTTAGTTCTTCTAATAACGTGTTTAGAGTTTGGAATTTGGAATTTGGAACTTGTTTGGGATTTGGAATTTGGACTCCAACCCGCCCACCCCCCTCCCAAGCTTCGCTTGGGCCCCATTTGGAATTTTTCAGATTTGGCCCGTGAGGAACAAGCAGGAACGTTCCTCTTTTGGCAACAATTTTTACAACCAAAACCACTGCATCCAGATATTCAACACCGGGTGTTGAATAGATTCCTAGCCGCCAAATCTTATTTCCCATCATTGAATTCGCCTCTCCCCAATTCCAAGAACTCAAAAAAGTCTTTTCCTCACACCCCAAAAGAAAACTTTCCCATTCATCTTTATTTTGAATCTCTCTTATTTCCATAATCTTAAAAACTCGACAATTTTTTTAGCATCTTCTAGTGAAATATTAATGTGGGTTGGTAAATTTAAAGTTTCTTTAGCTAATTTTTCGGCTCTGGGACAGCTGCCAGGAATGTACTGCATTTTTTCTAATTTTGTATCATGAGGAGCAATCACTTTATCATACCAATCCCCTATCAAAATATTTTTTGACCAGGCTTTTTTAATAATCTGGTGAGCATTGGGGTGTCTTACTGTGAACCTTAAAAAAATTTGTTTTCTATCGCTTGGATTCGGCGGCAGCTCAAAGAAGCTTAGCACCTTTAATTCATTGTAGTAAAAATAAGCAATTTTTTGACGATACTCGTTAAATTTTTCCAATTTTCTAAATTGATTCAAAGCTAAAACGGCTAAGGCCTCAGGAAGACGTTTTGGAAAATAGCTAGGCTTCCTTCCTCTTTTTTCTTTCCAATGAACGGCCTTAGATAAGATGTGAAACCATTGGAAAAAAATTAAAAGATATTTTCCTAAAATTCTGTAGGTTGGCAGAATTAACCAGTTCATTAAAATCGGATGTAGTAATTGTTGTAATATCCAACAACAGCAAGGATAATCAATTTTTTCTTGGTATTCTATCAATTTTTTCGCCAATTCATCGTCGTTGGCAACCGCCATTCCGCCATAAACCGAAGAAATTACTTTATCTCGGGAAAAACTAAAAAAGGCTGTCTTACCAAAAGTCCCCACCTTTGCTTGTGGTGAGCTTGCCGAACCATAAGTTGCTCCCAAAGAATGAGCACAATCCTCAATTAAAATTAGGTTATTTTCTTGGCAAATTTTCAAAATTTCATCTATATCCGCCGGTAAACCAAAAGTGTGCTGAACCATCACCGCCCTACTCTTTTTAGTAATTTTCCTTTTTAAATCTTCTATATCAATGTTAAAAGTCTTCTCATCGCAATCGACATAAACTGGTTTTAATCCACTCCACAAAATTGGATTTACTGCCGCATTACAAGTAAAAGCCTGAAGTAGAATCTCACTATTCTTTTCTAATCCCAATGAATTTAAAATCGCCATCAAAGCCGACCTCCCAGAATTAAAAGAAATCGCATACTTTACTCCTAAACATTTCTTAAATTCCTCTTCTAACTGAAATTGTGAGTTGACATTTTGGACACCTGTCGATTTTGTCAACTTTTTTTTCCAGTGCCAGGGCTGAAAAATTAATTTCAAAGCCAGCCGAATATCATCTTTTTCGGTATTGGGCGATAAAGATATTGAGATTGGTTTAAAAGGATTCATTGTAATAATTGTTTAATTAACTGACTTGGGACCCTGCTTTCTAAAAGTACCACATCGCCTTCTTTAGAGAATTCTTTTATTTTTTCAAAAATTTCTTTTGGATTCTCTATAAATACTGCTTTTTCGCCGGCTCCCTCTTTAAATTCCTTAAATCTTTCCTTTGTGGTTATTATTGCTAAATCGCAAACTTCAGCGATTTTTTGGCCAATTCTTTTGTGAACTTCGATTGTCGCCTTACCTAATTCAATCAAGCAAGGCATTACAATTACCTTTCTTCCAGGTAAGGTCCTTAGGTATTCTAAATGAGAAATGACACTATCGGGATTTGCCGAATAAGTCGCGTCAATGATATTTAAACCATTAATTCCTTTTTTTATCTGGATCCCGCCAAATTTGTTTTCAATTTTCTGGCAAGCTCTCAAAATTTCCTCTTCGCTCATTCCTAATTCTTTAGCAAGGAGCTTAGCTCCTTCTAAATTTTCCAAACCAGCTATTTTAACTTCTTCTCCATAAAGAAATTTTTTAATCCTGGTCTTATTGTAAAGTTCTAAACAATATTTATTTTTTCCATTAAAAAAAGCTATCCCATCCTCTGGTAGGCTTTCTATTAATTCGTATTTTGTTTTGATAATATTTTCCAAGGAGCCGAAAGTGGCCATATGCTGTTCGTTAATTCCAGTTAAAATGCCAATTTCGGGTTTTACAATATCGCAAAGCAATTTTATTCCTCCACGATTATAGGCCCCCATCTCAACAACAAAGATTTCATGTTCGGGTTTTAAATCATCTAAAATACATTGAGAAATTCCCACTTCCGAATTTTGATGCTCTTTGGTTTTTAAAACCCGAAATTTTTCAGATAAAATTGAGGATAGGAATTCTTTGGTTGAGGTTTTGCCATAAGAACCGGTAATACCAATCACTAATAAATCTTTAAACTCTATGCGTTTTTGTTTAGCTTTTTTAATAATCTGCGATCTTACCAAAACCGCCAATGGCTGAAAAATGAGGAAAATCCCGGATGCAATTAAAGGAGTTAGAACGTCAAAGAGTAAAAGCCAAAAGACAAAATTAACAATATTGTTAATATTAAGAAAAAGAGTTAAAAGAACTAAGATTTCAACCAAAATACCAATTAAAATTAAAAAGGTAGTTTTTTTAGTTAAAACTGGCCTTTTCAATTGTCTCATTAAAAAATCGATTAGTGCTTTAAAAAATTCAAAAATATATAAAACCGAGGCAACAAAAAAGAGCAAAAGTGGGACTGCCGGAAAAGTTAAAAGTAAAATTATTTTAATTAGATTCAGTTTATTTAAGATAAGCTGCTTTCCTTTTGCCGTCCGAAAATGGTCGATGAATCGGCCAATGTGATATTCTTTTAATTGCCAAAGATAAATCCAGAATAAAATATGTTTGGTGGTCCGAATAAACCAGAGAAAGCTTAAAAAAGAAAACATATTTTTATCTCAAAAAGCTAAGTATAATTTCGGATAATTTTTCTGGAACTTCTAAATGAGGACTGTGGCCGATATAGGGCAAAATTTCTAATTGGGAATTGGCAATTTTCTCCTGAAAAATATGGGCGTATTTTACCGGAACTAATCTATCAGCACTTCCCCAAACGATTAGAGTTTTTGTTTTTATTTTTGGGAGATCATCTAAAAGGTCTTCATCAAGAACTTTTTTAATGGTTTCTTTCATTACGCTGTTAGCTTTGACATAATCATGATGTCGTAAAAAAACATAAAAAAGATTCCTGGCTCCATCTCTAAATCTAACTAAATGCCTGGGAGTAAAAATCGCGTTGCCGATTTTAGATAGGCGGTAAATGAGCCTTGTCTTGAATCCTGATTTTGGTTTTATTCCGGCTGAAGCGCACAAAATTAAACTTTTCAGTCTTTCTGGATATAAAGTAGCAAATCTAATCGCCACTCTTCCGCCGAAGGAATGAGCTACGACAAAAAAATTATCAAGATTTTGAGAATTGGCAAATTCAGCCACCCAATTAGCATAATCCGTTACACTCCAGGGGCAAAGAGGAGTTTTACTTTTTCCAAAACCCGGAAAGTCAGGGCAAATTACTTTATAACCTCTTTTAGATAAAATTTCCTGAGCTCGAATCCAGGAACCAGAAGAACCACCCCAGCCATGCAAAATCAAAATAGGCTGGCCCGAGCCAGCAATTTTATAATCAGCCCTTAGCCCATTGATGTAGATTTCTTTCTCAACCATATTAATTCAAGAGATTTTTGATTTTCCTCCCAGGTATTTCTGCAAAACCTCTGGAATCTTGATACTACCATCCTTTTCTTGATAGTTCTCGATTGTGGCAATTAACATTCTGCCAATGGCAAAGGCAGTGCCATTTAGAGTGTGAACAAAATTTAATTTTCCTGACTTCTCGCGGTAGCGAATATTTAATCTCCGGGCCTGGAAATCAGTACAATTACTTGTTGAATGGGTTTCTCGATAACGTCCCTCTCCTGGCAGCCAGGCTTCGATATCATATTTAGCAGCTGCCGGTCTTCCCAGGTCGCCGGTACACATTTTGGTTACTCGATAAGGAATCGATAATTGCTGCATTAATTTTTCTTCCATTGACAAAAGAAATTGATGTTCTTCCTTCGATTTTTGAGGTTCAGAGAAACTAAACATCTCAACCTTATCGAATTGATGGACTCGAAAAATGCCTTTGGTATCTTTTCCGTAGCTACCTGATTCTCTTCGAAAACAAGTCGAAAACCCAACATATCTCCGAGGTAAGGTCTCAACTTTAAATACTTCTCCAGCATGCATGGTTCCCAAAGATTGCTCCGATGTTCCTACTAAATATAAACTATCTTTTGGAAAAAAATAGGCCTCTTCGTCGCCGGTTTGTTCTAAATATCCCATACCCTGAGCCATTTCTGGTTTTATCATTACTGGTGGAATAATTGGGGTAAATCCCTCCTCGGTTAATTTCTCAATAGCTAAATTTATCAAAGCAAATTCGAGAAGGACGGCTTCTCTTTTCAGAAAACCAAAACGAGTTCCCGAAATCTTAGCTGCTCTCTTTACATCAATCAGGTCTAACTTTTCTCCGATTTCCAAATAATTTTTTGGTTTAAAATCAAATCTCGGTTTTTCCCCTACCTCTTTTAAAACAATATTTTCTCTTTCGTCTTTGCCTACTGGAACGTCATCCTGAGGCAAATTGGGAATTTGGTACATTAAATCTTTAAATTCTTCAGACAAACTCTTTAAGGTTTTTGTTAATCTATCGCTATTTTGATCCAACTCTCTCATTTTTAAAATAATCTTATCCTTTTCTTTTTTGTCTTTAGCTCTCTGGATTTCTTTATTGGCTTTGTTCTTTTGAGCCCGCATATCTTCTAAAGCCGGCAAGGTTTCTCTCAGTTTTTTATCAACTTCTAAAAGCAGGTCAATATCAACCTTAACTTGTTTTGCTTTACAGCCTTCCTTTACTTTATTTGGATTTTGACGAATGAATTTTATATCGAGCATAAAAGTAAGCTAATATCCCTAAAATTAAACAAATTAAATTCAAAGGCCAATAAATTTCTTTCCCAATAAAAATAGGATTAAAATGGGATGGCCAAAATGGAAAGACATCAAAATGGATTAAACTGTCAAAAAAAATATGGATTAGCCAGGCAATTAAGGAACTGAAAAATAAAACTTTGAAAGAGAAGGATTGACGAATTCTAAATTTTAAGGAAATCTGATTTAATTTTTCCCGGAATTTATATAAAATTGCAGCCAGAATCAAACTTCCTAAAATTGCCCCTAAAATTGAGTGAAAAAATCCGTGGTGAGGGCAGGAATAGCAAGGGTTAATAAGGAGTAAAATTACCGGCTCAATATCCATTACAATACTTCCTAATAAAAGAGCCCACAAATTTAAAATTTTTGAAGTTAAACTTCCTAAGAATAATCCCGGACCTAAATGAAAAGGAGTTAATGGCATTTATTTTGGACGCATGGTTGGAAATAAAATCACTTCTCTTAAAGAATGAGAATCGGTTAGTAAAGCCACTAATCTATCGATGCCCAGACCAAAGCCGGCAGCTGGCGGCATACCGTATTCCAGGGCTTCAAGAAAATTTTCGTCCATCCTTTGGGCTTCTTCAAGACCTTGTTTAAAAAACTTTTCTTGCTCCTCAAATCTTTTTCTTTGCTCAATTGGATCGTTTAGTTCAGAAAAGGCATTAATTAATTCCCAAGAAGCTACCACTAATTGGAAATTGGCTAATTTCCCGGGATTTTTCTCTAAGGCCTTTGCCAAAGGAAAGGCGCCCAGAGGATGATTAATAATAAAAGTTGGTCGCCAAATCTTTGGCCGACAGAATTTTTTATAAATCTCATCAGCAATTTCAGCTTTACCGGCCGACTTCTCAAAACTCACACCTAATTTTTGAGCTTCCTTTTTCAGGGCTTCGAGGTTTATCTCCTCGAGATTAATTTTGGTATATTTTCTCAAAAGCTGACTAAATTCTAATCTTGGCCAGGGAGTTTTGAAATTGATTTTTTTCCCCTCGTATTTTATTTCCAGAGAACCGAAGATTTTTTTAAGTAAAGTTTCAAATATTCTTTCAGTCAGTTTCATCAAATCTTTATAATCAGCATAAGCCCAATAAAACTCGAGCATGGTAAAATCAGGATTATGAAACCTATCCATTCCTTCATTTCTGAAAACTCGGCCAATTTCATAAACTTTTTCAAAACCACCAACCAAAAGGCGTTTTAAATAAAGCTCAGGAGAAATTCGCAAATATAAATCCATATCTAAAGCATTCAGATAAGTTTTAAACGGTCTGGCTTTGGCTCCACCATAAATTGGTTGTAAAATGGGCGTTTCCACTTCTAAAAATCCTTCTTTCTCCAGAAATTCTCTGATTTCTCTGATAATTTTTGAACGGACTTCGAATTTCTTTTTGACTTCCGGGTTGAAAATCAAGTCTAAGTATCTTTTTCTAAATCTTTCTTCAATGTCTTTTAACCCATGCCATTTTTCAGGCAGGGGCAATAAAGATTTGGCTAACATTTTAAAATCGTTAGCTTCGATTGTTTTTTCTCCTTTTTTGGTCTTAAATAAAACCCCCTTAATCTCGATGAAATCTCCGATATCAAAGTTATCTAAGAAAAAACCGTATCCTG
>Ga0210017_1002713_pt1 | contig 15059 bp, 17 predicted proteins | sample CryGeyCG2014_020_FD_183966 | JGI IMG/M metagenome (GOLD analysis project Ga0210017, IMG submission 183966) | Groundwater microbial communities from aquifer - Crystal Geyser CG08_land_8/20/14_0.20 (SPAdes) (version 2) | ecosystem: Environmental > Aquatic > Deep subsurface > Groundwater | place... | reverse complement strand
AAAAGTTTTGGTGCGGGGTATATTTTACCAGCGACGGCGGCTATAAAGATAAAAACGGATTAATTAGAATAGTGGGCAGGGTTGACGATGCGATAAAAGTGGCGGGCCACCGAATAACCACCGGAGAATTGGAAAGCGCCGTAGCCTTGCATCCTGACATTACTGAATGCGCGGTTGTCGGCGTAGCCGATGAAATAAAAGGAGAAGTACCAATGGTTTTCGCGGTTTCTAAAACAAAAAAACCGGAAGAGCAAATAAAAACAGAGATTATTTCGCAGATAAGAAAAGAGATTGGTCCAATTGCCAGGCCAAAAGAGGTTTATCTTGTTAAGGACTTGCCGAAAACCCGCTCCGGGAAAATTATGAGGAGGATTTTAAGAAGGTTGTTTACCGGAGAAGAATTAGGCGATTTAAGCACCCTGGCAAATCTAGAGAGTGTGGAGGAAATAAAATGCAAGTTGAAATAAACAAAATTGAAGATAAGGATTTAGAGCAAGCTCAAGGGTTTTGCTTATTTATATTTGAGGAACTTGGCTGGGATAAAAAGTTTGCTTATGGATTAGAAAACTTAAAAAGAACGTTTGGAGGGTTTGGCGAGATATTTTTAATTGCCGAAGATGGAGAAAAAATTGTAGGGTGTGCCGGCTTGAAAAAACTTACGAAAAAGGAAGCGCTGATGAAAAGGTTTTACGTCGCTAAAAAATTCCGGGGCAAGGGATTAGCCGATTTATTATTTAAAAAAATAAAAAATTTCGCAAAGAAAAACGGATACAAAAGCATTGTGCTTGATGTTTTCCGTGACAATATCAGGGCCCAGAAATTTTATCAAAAGAAAGGATTTAAAATTTTTAATCCCAAGCCAAACAAAAAATGGTCAGAATCCCAACATCCTAAAATTTTCGCATTCAGAAAATTAGAGTTATAATATAGTAACATGCTAAAAGAACATAAATATATTCTTTGGTTCAAAGAGATTAGTTTGAAGGATGTGGCTTTGGTTGGTGGAAAGAATGCTTCTTTAGGAGAAATGATTCATTATTTGATTCCCAAGGGGATAAATATTCCTGACGGTTTTGCTACCACGGCCAAGGCCTATTTTGATTTTCTGGCGAAAACCGGAATAAAAAAGAAGATAAAAGAGATTTTAAAAGACATTAATGTTTCAGATATAAAAAATTTACAAGAGCGGGGGAGAACGGTAAGGAATTTAATTATGCGGTCTGAATTGCCGGAGGATTTAAAAAAAGAAATAATTAAATACTATAAGCTTTTATCAGAGAAGTACGGCGAAAAACAAACAGATGTGGCTGTTCGTTCCAGCGCCACGGCCGAAGACTTACCTAATGCTTCATTCGCCGGACAACAGGAGACATTTTTAAATATTAAGGGCGAAAAAGAAGTTTTAGAAGCGGTCAAAAAATGTATCGTTTCTCTTTTTACCGATCGGGCAATAGTTTATCGGGAGGAAATGAAATTTAATCATTTGGAAATCGCCTTAAGCGTTGGCATTCAAAAAATGATAAGAGCGGATTTAGGAGCTGCCGGCGTAATGTTTTCCTGCGACACGGAAAGCGGATTTGGAGATGTTGTCTTAATTAATGCAGGCTATGGTTTGGGCGAAAATATTGTTAAAGGAAGAATAGACCCGGACCAATATTATGTTTTTGAAACCACCCTTAAAAAAGGATTTAAACCAATTTTAGAAAAAAGATTGGGAACAAAATTGGTTAAATTGATTTATAATAAAGACCCTCAAAAACCAACAAAAAATATTTTAGTTCCCTTGAAAGACCGGCAGAAATTTGTTTTACAGGATGAAGAGATTTTAAGTTTGGCAAAATGGTCTGTTTTAATTGAAGACCACTACAAAAAATCAGTGGATACAGAATGGGCAAAAGACGGTCGGGACAATAAATTATATATCGTTCAAGCAAGGCCAGAAACGGTTCAGAGCAGGAAAAATGTTAATATTCTTGAGGAATATGTATTGGAAAAATCAACCCTTCGGCTTCGCTCAGGGTCAAAAATATTGGTTACGGGATTGAGTGTTGGTAATAAAATTGGACAAGGTAGAGTAAATAGAATAATGGAGGCCAGAGATATTGAAAAGTTCAAAAAAGGAGAGGTCTTAATAACCGATATGACAGACCCTGATTGGGTGCCAGCAATGAAATTAGCTTCAGCTATTGTAACAGACAGAGGCGGAAGAACTTGCCATGCAGCAATAGTAAGTAGGGAATTGGGAGTACCCTGCATTGTTGGCACGGGAAACGTCACCAGGGCTTTAAAAACCGGGGATGAAATTACAGTGAACTGTAGCGAGGGAGAAATTGGGAAAGTTTATCAAGGAATTATTCCATTCAAAATCAAAAAAACGGATATTTCCAAACTTCCGAAGTTGCCGATTAAGATAATGCTCAATTTAGGGGAGCCGGATCAGGCATTTAAAATGAGTTTTATCCCCAATGATGGCGTGGGCCTTGCCAGGGAGGAGTTTATTATCGCCAACAAAATAAAAATTCATCCTTTGGCCTTGGTAAATTACAAAAAACTTCCGAAATTACTTAAAAATAAAATTGATAAATCAACATATGGATATTCTGACAAGACAGAGTTTTTTGTGGAAAAACTGGCAGAGGGTATTGCAAAAATAGGAGCTGCCTTTTACCCCAAGGAAGTAATAGTAAGGTTTTCCGACTTTAAGACAAACGAATACCGTTCTTTAATTGGAGGAGAATTATATGAGCCATTGGAAGAAAATCCAACTTTGGGATGGAGAGGCGCTTCAAGATATTACGATGAAAAGTTCGCTCCGGCTTTTTTACTGGAATGCCGGGCAATTAAAAAAATCAGGGAGGAAATGGGGTTGAATAATATTTCTGTTATGGTGCCTTTTTGTCGTATTCCGGAAGAAGGAGAAAAAGTGCTTGCCATTATAAAAAAAACAGGGTTGGCAAAAGGAGAAGATGGATTGAAGGTTTATGTAATGTGCGAAATTCCTTCTAACATTATTCTAATAAAAAAGTTTCTGAATATTTTTGATGGAATGAGTATCGGTTCAAACGACCTAACTCAATTGGTTTTAGGTCTTGACAGAGATAATGCTCAAATTGCCCATATTGGCGATGAAAGAAACGAGGCAGTAAAAGAAATGATTAGTAAGGTTATTAAGATTTGTAAAGAAAAGAAAAAATACTGTGGTATTTGCGGTCAGGCGCCCAGCGATTTTCCCGACTTCGCCGAGTTTTTAGTAAAAGAAGGAATAGAATCAATGTCTTTAAATCCGGACACAGTTATTAAGACGATTTTGAATCTATCTAGTAAATCTAGTAAATCTAGTAAATAACCCTAGACCCACGGACTAGTCCACGGGTCCAAATTAAAATTAAAAATTATGGGAACATTTCATTTAAATGATTTACCAAAAAAGAAAAGAATCCAGATGATAGGAGAGTTTTATGATATGATAGGTTCTTTAAAAAATAGGGCAGAGGTGCGTTTGTTTTTAAAAGACCTATTAATGCCTGATGAAATTGCAACTCTAATGCGGAGAATAGAAGTGGCAGTGCTTTTAAATGCTGGTTTTACTTACGCTCAAATTAGACGAAGCTTATGTTTATTGCGAAAGTTTTTAATTAAATATTTAATAAAATTATATTAATAACAATTATTTATGTATGATATTATAACATTTGGTTCGGCGACTTGGGACATTTTTTTAGAGTCACCGAGAAAGGGTTGGCAGGTATTAAAAAGCAAAAAGTTCATATCAATGAAGGGGACTTGTTTTAATCTTGGCTCTAAATTTGATGTCGGTGGAATAAGTTTTGCTTCTGGTGGAGGAGGAACGAATACAGCCATCTCTTTTAAGAAACAAGGTTTTAAAACTGCTTTTTTTGGAGGTGTTGGAGACGATATTGCTGGCAGAGAGGTAATAGAAAGATTGAAAAATAGCGGCGTAGATTGTAGCTTAGTTATTAAAAAAAGAGCCGAAGCAACAAACCACTCTATTGTTTTGAATATGGGATTTGATAAAGATAGAACAATATTAGTTTACAGAGGAGCGTCGGAAACAATTGCTCAAAAGGATGTTCCTTGGGGAAAACTAAACGCCAAATGGTTCTATCTAGCTCCTTTATCTGGCAAGATGGCTGAAAATACAAAAGATATAATTGATTTTGCTAAAGTGAATGATATTAAAGTTGCTTTTAATCCTGGCAATAGTCAGTTAGAGCTGGATAATATAGAAGATATAATTGAGAAAGTGGATATTTTGATTTTAAATCAAGAAGAAGCATCAATGTTAACTAAAATTCCTTTTACTAAAGAAAGAATGATTTTTAAAGAAATTGATCAGATATGTCTTGGGATCACAATAATGACAAAAGGGCCAGATGGAGTAAGCGTTTCTGATGGGGTTTATTTATACGAAGCTAAACTTCCTAAAATAAAAGTAGTTGATAGAACGGGAGCAGGAGATTCTTTTGGTTCTGGATTTCTCTCGGGTTTTATCAGAACGGGAGGGGATATAGAATATTCAATCCAATTAGGCATAGCAAACTCTGCTTCTTGTCTTCAAAAATTAGGAGCAAAAAATGGATTATTGGAAAAAGGTCAAAAGTTTAAAAAAATAAAAATAATTAAAATAAAAATATGAGAAAACAAAAAAAGGGATTTATCCAGCACCACTTTTTGCAGAAACTTTTCGGACAGAATAATTTCACGAAAAGTGGTGCTGGATTTACCCTTATAGAGCTCTTAGTAGTAATAGCTATTATAGGTTTAATATCAAGTATTGTTTTAATTGCCCTTGGAGGAGCGAGAGACAAAGCCAGGATTGCCATCAACAATTATTTTATTGGTCTTATTGACGACGTCCGCATTTATGGTCAGGCACTCAGCCAAGCTCAAATTCAGAAACTTTATGCGGAAGGCGCGGAAAGGCGAGAATTATTAGTTGTAGATAAAATTATAAATTAAGCATAAGCGAGTTTATGAAATTAAAAGATTATTTAGAAAAAGCGAAAAGAGAAAAAAGGGCGATTGGGCAGTTTAATTTTTCAACTCTTATACAATTAAGAGGTATTTTAGACGCGGCAAAAAAACTGAAAACGCCCGTTATTCTAGGTACTTCTCAAGGAGAACTCAATTCTTTGGGGCTAGAAGAGGTGGTCGCTTTAGTAGAAATTTCCAAGAAAAAATGGGGAGTTGAAGCATTTTTAAACTTAGATCACGGCAATGATTTAGAGCTAATTAAGAAATGTGTTGATTACGGATTTTCAGCTGTCCATTTTGACGGCTCTGGCCTATCCCTTGAAAAAAATATAGAATATGCTAAAATTATAGTACAGTATGCTCACAAGAAAGGAGTTTTGGTTGAGGGAGAGTTAGATGCTATTGGTGGAAAAGAGTCAACTTCTTTAGCAGAGGCAAAAAGATTTGTTGAAGAAACCAGTGTAGATAGTTTAGCAGTAGCTATAGGCAATGTTCACGGGATAAAAAAAGTCAATCTTGACTTAGTAAGATTAAAAGATTTTTCTAAAGTAAGTGCTTTTATTGTTCTGCATGGTGGATCAGGTATCTCTAGCAGGCAGATTAAAGAGGCCATCAAGCTTGGGATTGTAAAGATTAATATTAATACTGAATTAAGAATTGCATGGAAAAAAGGTTTACTGAAAGCTTTAGAAAGCAAAGAAATAAAACCCTATAAAATTATGCCTTTTGTTCAAAAATCTGTTCAAAAAAAGGTCGAAGAAAAAATAAAATTATTCGGGAGTTAGATAAAATTTAATAGGGCAAAATATGCAAAAAAAAGATATTTTAATAATAATTGGAGGATTGACGTTGTTAATTTTTGTAGTTTTAATTGTTTTTTTAATTTTTCCGAAAACACCGGAAAAAGAAAGTATTAATGTGCTTACAGATAAAACAGAATATAGGACTGGGGAGGTTTTGAAAATAAAAATTGATAATAATTTAAAAGAAAGCATTTGTTTTTCTTCTTGTTATCCTTATTATATTCAGAAAAAAAACGATAACTGGGAAGATTATTATTATGTGGATTGTTCAAAAGAAAATATTACTGAAAAGTGCGTTGAACCCAAACAAATTAAAGCATTTGAACTTACCTTACCGAAAATAGAGGAAGGATTTCACCGACTATCTATTTCGGCCTGCGTGGGATGTCGTTTTAATGAGAAATTTAAAGAAGATCAGAAGTTTTATTCAAACAATTTTATTGTTAAATAATAAAAAGCGAGATAAGTTTTGAAAATAATTCAAGAGCATCAAAAATGCATTGGTTGCGGTTCTTGCGCAGTTGTCTGCCCGAAATATTGGCAAATAGATAGTGATGGAAAATCACGGCTTATTGGTTCAAAAGTTAATTCTCAAGGAAATTATGAATTGGAAGTAGAAAAAATCGGATGTAATCAAGAAGCAGCTGATATATGTCCGGTTCAATGCATCCGCATTGAAAAATAATGTTTATCCTTAAAGCCCAAAAAAGAGAAGTGGTTGGAAAGAAGGTGAAAAATTTAAGAAGGCAGGGTGTTCTGCCTGCTGTTTTATATGGACCAAAAATAAAAAATATTTCGTTAGCGATTAATTCAAAAGAGTTTGATAAAATTTATAACAAAGCTGGTGAGAGTTCCTTGATTTCTTTGGAAATAGACCCTTCAATGGGTTCAGGGCAAGTTAAGAAATTCCCTGTTTTAATTCATGAAGTAAGAAAAGATCCATTAACTAATGAACCGATTCATGTCGATTTTTATCAGCCGATTCTTACTGAAAGAATTGAAGCGGCAGTGCCCTTAGTATTTGAAGGAACTTCATTGGCAGTTAAGGATTTGGGAGGAACTTTAGTTAAAGAAATTCAAGAAATTATAGTAAAGGCCTTGCCTCAAAATCTTCCTCACGAAATTAAAGTTAATATTGAAAAACTTAAGACTTTTGAAGACGAAATTTTAATCAAGGATTTGCAAACACCAGAAGGAGTTGAGCTCCAAAAAAAACTTAATGAAATTGTGGCCGTTGTAACCCCGTTGGAGAAAGTAGAAGAGGAACTGGAAAAGCCAATTGAAGAAAAAGTAGAAGAAGTGGAGGGAGCGGAAGACAAGGAAAAAAAGGAGAAAACAGAAGAAAGGGAAGAGGAAGAAGAACCAAACATCAAAAAACAAACATCAAACAAATGATACGTATATTTAAATTAGTTATTTTTTTCTTATTTTTGTTTTTTTTATCCGCCGTAGTCCCACTGGCGAGCGGGACCAAGGCGGAGGCTGAGGATTTTGAGCAAACTTGCCAGGTAGAAAGAATTGAAAAGGAATGCAATAATCTAAGTCAGTTAGAATGCCGTATGTTATTAGAGAAATGTGAAGAGTATTATCAAGAACAAAGCGAAGAAATCCAAAAAGATATTAGTAAAACAGAACAGGAAAAAAGGACCCTTAAGAATAAAGTTGATACTTTAAAAAAGAAAATAAAAAATTTAGATTACCAAATCTATCAAAGCAATTTAATTGTTAAGGACTTAGGAATTCAAATTGGAGATACGAAAACATCCATTGTTAAGACCTCTTTGAAAATAGAAGATTCAAAAAGCAAGTTAGCTAATATTTTAAGAACTATTTATGAAGAGGACCAGAAACCAATCATTGAAATTTTAATTGCGGAAAATAACCTCTCTGATTTTTTTGATAATTTGATGGCTTTAGAGGTTTTAAACGTCAAGAGTAAAGAACTTTTACAGAATATTAAGATTTTAAAATCAAACCTGGAAAACCAGAAACAATCCTTAGACGAAGAAAAAGATGATTTGGGAAGAATGGTGAAGCTTCAGACCCTTCAGAAAGAAGAAAGCTCTAAGACCCAAAAAGAACAGGAGTATTATTTAAAATTAACCGAAAAGGAGTATCAAAACCAGCTTCAAAAAAAAGAGGAGGTTGAGAAAAAAGCAGCCGAAATTAGGAGTAGGATATTTGAATTGATAGGCGTGCCAAAAGTTCCTACTTTTGGCGAGGCCTATGAAATAGCTAAATACGTAGAAAGTATTACCAAAGTCAGACCGGCTTTTTTATTGGCTGTTTTGACTCAAGAATCAAATATCGGTAAAAACGTTGGTCAGTGTTATTTGAGAGATGTTTTGACCGGGGCAGGAATATTTATTAAGACAGAAAAAACTATCCAGCGAGTAATGAGTCCCAAAAGAGATGTTTCGCCATTTTTACAAATAACTAAAGAATTAGGTAGAGATTCTTTTAATACTTCGGTTTCTTGCCCAATGAGTTATGGTTGGGGAGGAGCGATGGGGCCTGCCCAGTTTATTCCTTCAACCTGGATGATTTATAGAGATCGTTTAAAAGAAATTAACGGTAAGCCGGCTGATCCCTGGAATGTCAAAGACGCTTTTTTAGCAGCCGCCTTTTATCTGTCAGATTACGGAGCAACCAAACAAACCTATGATGGAGAATGGAAGGCAGCGATGATTTATTTTTCCGGCACTACAAATTCAAAATACAAATTCTACGGCGATTCAGTAATGAAAATAACTAAGCAATATGAAGAAGATATTGCCAAATTAGAGGCTGCTTTGTAATAATTTGATTATTTTGTCTAATTTTCCTGACATTATTTTTTCAAGATTGTGCCAGGATTTTTTTATTCTATGGTCGGTAAGCCGATCTTGAGGGAAATTATAAGTCCTAATTTTTTCCGCTCGTTCCGCCGCATGAATTTGGGCGTTTCGGCTGCCGCTAATCTTTAATTGTTCTTCTATTTTTTTTCTTTCTAAAAGACGAACCGTCAAAATCGCCATAGCGTTTTCTTTGTTTTGTAAAAGATTTCTTTCGTTTTGCGAACTGACAACCAAACCAGTCGGCAAATGAGTTAATCTCACTGCCGTCATCCTTTTATTAACATTCTGTCCTCCCGGACCAGAAGATTTATAAACATCTGTTTTAATTTCATCTGGTCTTAATTTAATTTCTGTTTCTTTGGGTTTTGGCAAAACAGCTATTGTTATTGTAGAAGTATGGATTCTTCCTAATTTTTCGGTTTTTGGTATTCTTTGAACTCTGTGAACTCCTGCTTCGCATTTCATCTGAGAGAAAACATTTTCACCAGAAAGACTGAAAATAATTTCTTTATATCCGCCGATTTCTGTCGGATGAGCATCTAAAAGTTTTTGTTTCCATCCTTGAGAAAAAGCATATTTACTATACATTCCATAAAGGTCTCCGACGAATAAAGCAGCTTCTTGGCCTCCGGTTCCAGCCCTGATTTCCATAATTATTGAGTTTTCCATAGAACACAATGCTAATCTACGAATCTTATGCGAATCTACGAAAATGCTAATTTTTTTTCGCATTTCTGTAGATTAGCATCTCATCTGTAAATTTGCATTATAACTTCTTTTTGGCTAGTCGTTTTTTAAACCTTTCCACTCTTCCCAGGGTATCAATAAGTTTTTCTTTTCCAGTGTAAAATGGATGACATTTTGAGCAAATCTCAACCTCAATAAACTCCTTTGTTGAGCCGACTGTAAAAGAATTTCCGCAAGCACAAGTTGCTCGAGCGTTATTATAATATTTAGGATGTATGTCTTTTTTCATAATATTTTAATATTAGCAAAATATCAGAAAAAATCAATATACATATTGATTTTTGATTTTAATGTGATATTATTAAAATATTATGGCAGAAGATAAAGAGAAAAGTAAAAAAGACGAATTTGGGATTTCGCCCGAGGAAATGGCTAAGGCGGGTTTGCATTTTGGTCATCGGGCATCAAGAGTTCATCCAAAAATGAAACCCTATATTTTTGGGGTTAGAAACACTGTTCATATTATTGATTTGGAAAAGACAGCAGAAAAATTCAGAGAGGCCCTTGGCTTTATCAAAAAACTTATTTCAGAGAATAAAACTCTGCTTTTTGTCGGTACAAAAGTTCAGATAAAGGATCTGACGAGAGATGTTTCTAAAGAATGTGATTTGCCCTATATTGTAGAAAGATGGCTTGGCGGAACTTTGACAAATTTTAAAACCATTGAAAAACGGCTAGAATATTTCAAAGAGCTTGAAAGAAAAAAAGAAAAAGGCGAGCTTAAAAAATACACAAAAAAAGAGCAGGCCAAAATAGACCATGAAATAAAGAATTTGGAAATTAAGTTTGGCGGGATTAAAAATATGGAGAAACTTCCAGAGGCAGTTTTTATCTTAGATATGAAAAAGGATAATTTAGCAATTAAGGAAGCAAGAAAAAAAGGGGTGGCAATTATTGGTATCGCTGATACCAATGTTGATTTAACCTTAGCTGATTATCCAATTCCGGCAAACGATGACGCCATTAGTTCTGTAAAATACATTCTTGAAAAAGTAAAGGAGGTGATACTTAAAACGAAAGCAAAAACCTCAAAATAGTTTTTAATTTTCAATTTCTAATTTTTAATTTTCAATCAATTACTTAATTCTCAATTTTCAAACTGTTTAAAAATTGAGTCATTGAAAATTTATTGAAAATTGTAAATTGAAAATTGATAATTGGTAATCTTGTATTTTTATCTATGATTTCTATAAATCAGATTAAGCGATTAAGAGAGGAGACGGGTGTATCAGTATCAGAGTGTAAAAAAGCCCTTGAAGAGGCAAAGGGGGATTTTGAGAAATCAAAAGATGTTTTAAGAAAATGGGGAAGGGACTTGGCAGGAAAGAAGGCGGAAAGAAAAGCTTGTTTAGGAATAGTTGATAGTTATATTCATCCTGATAAAAGAATTGGAGCCATAATAGAATTACGGTGTGAAACAGATTTCGTTGCTAAATCAGATGACTTTAAGAGTTTGGCTCATGAGCTTTGTTTGCAGATTGCGGCCATGGATCCCGAAGACAATTCTTTAATGTTTTGTCCTTGGATTAAAGACGAAACCAAAACTATTAAAGATTTAATTGATGAGTATATTTCTAAATTAGGCGAAAATATTATTGTAAAAAGATTTACGAGATATGAGATATAACCTCATTAAAACATTCAAACATATAAACATTTAAACATTTTTGGTTTATGTTTGTATGTTAAAATGTTTAGATGTTAAAATGACTTTATTTGCTATAATTATATTATTTATTGGTTTTATGGGTATGAGCGTGATTGTAATTCGGAAAATTCCGGTTCTGGCTGAATTGTCAGTCCAACAAATTAAGGGAACAAGCACTTTTGGAAAAATAAGAGAAAAAATTAGAAACAATAGAGTTTTTAAATCTGTTTCTAAGGGAATCTTGTTGCAAAAAATACTTTCCAAGGTTAGAATTTTTTTACTAAGAACAGATGATAAAACCAATAATTGGCTTATTCGTCTTCGCCAAAAATCTCTTAAAAATAGAAGTAAATTTTCCAATGACTTTTGGCAGAAAGTGAAAAAAGGCAAATGATGCCGATGTAGCTCAACAGAAGAGCAGTTGCTTTGTAAGCATCAGGCTGTCGGTGCAAATCCGACCATCGGCTCTTGACACAAGTTTTCAGGATAGTAAGATAAAAACTGGAAAGTTCTTTGAAAACTTAATAAAAATAATTTAGTTTTTTAGAGTTGTCCCGATAATTTTTTTTGAGAGTTTGATCCTGGCTCAGGATGAACGCTAGCGGCGTGGATAAGGCATGCAAGTCAAGGGGTCCTTCGGAGTCCGCAAGGACGAAGGAGGAAACCGGCGAACGGGTTAGTAACACGTAGATACTTACCCCAAAGACGGGCATAATCCCGCGAAAGCGGGATTAATTCCCGATAGACCCTGAGAGCAATCGAAGGGTAAAGGAGCAATCCGCTTTGGGAGAGGTCTGCGGCTCATCAGCTAGTTGGCAGGGTAATGGCCTACCAAGGCGATGACGGGTAGGGGATATGAGAGTGTGTTCCCCAACAAGGGCATTGAGATACGGGCCCTACTCCTACGGGAGGCAGCAGTCGAGAATATTGGTCAATGGGCGAAAGCTCGAACCAGCGACGCCGCGTGCTTGAAGAAGCCCTTCGGGGTGTAAAAAGCTTTTCTGGGGGAAGAACCTTCGGGTGACGGTACCTCAGGAATAAAGGGATGCTAATCACGTGCCAGCAGCCGCGGTAATACGTGATCCCTAAGCGTTATCCGGATTTATTGGGCGTAAAGGGTCCGTAGGCGGTCCGTAAAGTTTTTTGTTAAATATCAAGGCTTAACCTTGAAAGTGCAAAAAAAACTAACGGACTAGAGGACGTTAGAGGTTGATGGAACGGTCGGTGTAGGGGTGAAATCCGTTGATATCGACCGGAACACCAAAAGCGAAGGCATTCAACTAGAACGATCCTGACGCTGAGGGACGAAAGCGTGGGCATAAAAAAGGATTAGATACCCTTGTATACCACGCTGTAAACGATGGACACTAGCTATTCGGAGTGTCGACCCTTCGAGTGGCGAAGCTAACGCATTAAGTGTCCCGCCTGGGAAGTACGACGGCAACGTTAAAACTCAAAGGAATAGACGGGGTTCCACACAAGCGGTGGACCATGTGGCTTAATTCGACAACAAGCGAAGAACCTTACCAGAGCTTGACATCTCGCTAAAATTCTGCTGAAAGGCGGAACTACCCACAAGGTTAGCGAGACAGGTGCTGCACGGCTGTCGTCAGCTCGTACTATGAAGCGTACGTTTAAGTGCGGTAACGAGCGCAACCCTCGTCCTGCGTTACAAGTATCGCGGGAAACTGCCCGGGATAACCGGGAGGAAGGCGAGGATGACGCCAAGTCAGCGTGGCCTTTTGATGCTCTGGGCGGCACACGTGGTACAATGGGGCCGACAATGGGCGAAGCCGTAAGGCAGAGGTAATCCCATCAAACGGTCTCTCAGTTCGGATTGAGGTCTGCAACTCGACCTCATGAAGTTGGAATCGCTAGTAATCGCCGATCAGCCACGCGGCGATGAATATGTTCCTGGAACTTGTACTCACCGCCTGTCACACCAGGAGAGCTGGCAATACCCAAAACCCCCGCCCTAGGCGGGGACTAAGGTAAGGTCAGTGATAAGGGTGAAGTCATAACAAGGCATGCGTAGGGGAACCTGTGCATGGATCATTTCATTTTTAAACAATTTAAAAATTGTTTAAAAGGTGTCGGCTAGAATTGAAGGGTGAGAATTCTCTCTTTAATTCTAAGGTATTGACCGAACGCCTTAAAGATCGGTCATTTAAATCGGGACAACTCTAAAAAACTAAACCTATTGACAAGCTCTTTAGTTTTGTTAATATAAGTATATAATTATATTGTTCTTTTTAGACTCGCTATTCGGTTAGGTCTGATGAGCAAAATGAAAAAACCCAGTGTGGTAAATAGAGCCGAGCTCATTCAGACAAACCGATCTATAGGGCTGTATGGCCCTAAGAAAAAGGGGTCACAATGAAGTTTACAAGCTATAACATTGTGACCCCGTTTTTTAATTGATTTTTTGTTTTCTATTTGTTAAAATAAAATACAGAATTGGGCGCGTAGTTCAGTGGTAGAACGCATTCCTGATAAGAATGAGGTTGAAGGTTCGATTCCTTCCGCGCCCACTCGTAGTTTCGGACACGAACTCTGATTTATTAGAGAAAACTAAATTTTCTTTATTATCGGACGGAATTTCCACCCCGCCCGCCTGAAGGCGGGCGGGGCTTTTTCCTGCCGAAAAATTTTTAAAATTTTCCGAATAAAATAAGGTAATTTTTATATTTTCTCCGGAATAGATAATTTCTTTGATAAATCTTTTGGTAAAAAGATTTCTTTCAAATCCCTTTTTTGTAGAAAGAGTGGAAAGAAAAAATTGAAGAATAGAAATCATTTTTTCAGCAGAAAATTTAGAGCATACCTTTGATGGTTTAATTCCGTCTTCGCGGGGCGTATTCAAGCCATGATTTAATCTAAATACAAGATTCTCTATGTAGTTTTTGTCTAAATAGATTCGCTCTAAATTTTCTAAAATATAATTTTCTATTCTTTCGGCTGAAACTTCTTTTGTTAAACAAGCTCGCCAACCCTTTTTGTTGACGCAAGTACAGCGATAGTAATAATACCTTTTAAGTTTTCCCCTCCTGTGTTTGTTGGTAAAACAAGCACTCATTGTATAACCGCACTCTTTACATCTAATTAGACCGCCCAATAGAAAATACTTGTATATTCTAAATTTCCTTATTCTCCTTTTGTGAGTTTTTTGAGCCAGTTCAAAAAGTTCTTCAGAAATAATCGGCTGGTGAATTCCTTGATAAATCTGGCCAGCATATAGGATTTTTCCAGTATAAGTGATGTTTTTTAAAATGAGAGCAAGATGGGCCTTAGAGAAAATTTTTCCTTGTCTATTTTTGATATTTTTCTCTTTTAGTAAATCATAAACCTCATTTATAGAGCCGGTTTCAAGATAAGTTTCAAAAATTAACTTGACGATTTCAGCTTCTTTTTTGTTGATGATAAGTTTTTTGTTTTTTCTTTCATAGCCAAAAGGCGTATGTCCGCCGTTCCACATTCCTTTTTTGACTCTTTCTAATAATTTATCTTTTGTTCTTTCTGAAGTTAATTCTCTTTCAAATTGAGCAAAGGTAAGCATTATATTTCTTAATAATCTGCCGGCCGGAGTAGAAGTATCAAATCTTTCAGTAATAGAAATGAAACTAACATTATTTTGCTCAAAAATTTCTATCAGTTGATAAAAATCTTTTGGCGAACGAGTTAATCTATCAATTTTGTAAGCCAAAACAATATCAATTTTCTTTTGCCTTACATCTTCCAATAATTCTTGTAGTGATGGCCGTTTGATATTGGCTCCGGTATAGCCTGCGTCAGAATAAACTTTGAAAATTCGCCAATTATCTTGGCTTTGGACAAAAGACCTGATTTTTTCTTCTTGAGCTTCGCAAGATGAAAACTCTTTTTCGGCCTGAATGTCGGTTGAAACTCTTGTATAGATGGCACATTGTTTGAATTTTGTTTTATTCATATTTTTTGTTAATTTTAATTATCAAAAAGCGGCAATCCTGCGGAGACAGCATCTTACGACACTGAAGCAGAAATTGCCGCTTT
>Ga0210017_1002712_pt1 | contig 15064 bp, 12 predicted proteins | sample CryGeyCG2014_020_FD_183966 | JGI IMG/M metagenome (GOLD analysis project Ga0210017, IMG submission 183966) | Groundwater microbial communities from aquifer - Crystal Geyser CG08_land_8/20/14_0.20 (SPAdes) (version 2) | ecosystem: Environmental > Aquatic > Deep subsurface > Groundwater | place... | reverse complement strand
TGTACAATCCATTTCCTTTTCTTTTTGGTTAATTCATTCATTAATATCACCAAAAAGAAAAAAATTAGAAGAAAGTTAAAAGTGTGAACTGATTATCAAATTGAACAAAAAATCATTTTTCTTTCAAATATTTATAAGCTTCATTAATCTTGACTTTCTTCTGCTCCCTTGTTTTTAGATTTTTTATTGTAATTGATTCTTCCTTTAGCTCGTCATCTCCGATAATACCAGCATAAGGAATGCCTAATGAATCTGCATATGTTATTGCCTGTCCCATTTTCTTCCCTTTTAGATCCATATCTACATTTAATCCCTGATTTCTTAAAGAATGAGCAATCTTTAAGCATTCTTTTTCTGTGTTGATTGGAATAAGATATATTTCTGTATTGGATAATTTAAGATTTTTTTTAATATCATTTAAAATCATAGCAATCCTTTCAAGTCCAAAAGAGAATCCGACTGCAGAAATTTCCTGATTGCTGCCAGAAAAAGCGCCAATCATATTATCGTAACGGCCGCCTGCAAGAACAGCTGATTTAACAACAGATTTATCTTTGAGATATACTTCAATTGTTGTTCCAGTATAATAATCCAATCCTCTTGCTAAACTTGGGTCAAACTCAATAAAGTCAATGCCCATACTTTTTGAATAATCCAGTAATTGTTTTATTTCATCAAGCCCTTGTTTGCCGTTTTTTGATGAAACAATTTCTGTTAGTTTTTTATAGGTCTTATCATTGTTATTTTCTTTGGTTATTGTAGAAATTAGTTTATCAACTGCCACCTTAAGCAATAATAATTTTATTTCTTTTTTAACTCCCTCAATGCCAATCTTGTCCATCTTATCCAGGATTATTATTGTTTCAATCTTCTTGCTGCTTGGAACACCTGCATAATCCAATATTCCATCAAGCAGCTTTCTGTTATTAATCTTGACTGTAATATTGCCGAGTCCCAGTTCTTTAAAGCAATCCTGTGCAAGTGCAAGAAGCTCTGCCTCTGCAATCATATCTTTGACTCCTAAAATATCAACATCACATTGTGTAAATACCCTATACCTACCCTGTTCTGGTTGGGCTGGGCCGTCCCTGAAAACCTCGCCAATAACATACCTCTTGAAAGGGAACTTTACATCTTTGTTTGATGCAACAAACCTTGCTAAAGGCAGTGTCTGGTCAAACCTTAATGCTAACTCTCTCTTGCCCTGGTCTTTAAGGGTGAATATTTCTTTCTGAATTTCTTCCCCTCCTTTGAATTTCACTGTTTCTGCTCTTTCAATCATTGGAGTTTCAATAGGATTGTAGCCATACCTCTCAAAAACTCTTTTGAGAGTATCTTTTATCTCATTCCTGAGTATGGCATCCTTGCCATACCAGTCCTTTACTCCCTTTGCAATCTTAAATTCTTTTGACATTTTAACCCATTCTTAGTCTTTCTTGAATCTTAATAAATCTTTTGATTTTAAAAAGATTTATATATAAGTATTAAGGCTAATTAAATAATATGAAGGATGATACCATTTTACATATGAAGAATTTAACCAAATTTTTGTTTATGTTTCTTGTTTCAGCCATAATCTTCTTTTTTTTATGGATGTTTACAACCGGTTTTCTTATAAGGTGCCCATGCCTATGGAATAGAATTGGTAAGGAGGTTTGTGCTATTTTAGCTTTTTTAATTGTTTTATTAATCTCTTTTTTTCTTTATGTATTAGAAAAAAGGAATAAAAAACTATTTGTTCATTATATTCTTCTTTTATTTGCAGGAATTGTAACTTATCTTATCTTATCCACTATTGCCTTTCAGATTCTGAAGGATTGCATACCTATACCATTACTACATTAAGTTTTTTCTATAGAAAGCTTTTTATATCAAGAAGGCTGTTTTAAATATAAAATGCTAGTCGGTGTTGTTGGAAAGGCAAATGTTGGAAAGAGCACGTTTTTTAAGGCCCTTACATTAGCAAATGTTCAAATAGAAAATTATCCCTTTGCTACTATCAAGCCAAATCATGGAATGGGCTATGTAAGGATTGAATGTGCTGATAAGTTCTTTAATGTCCAGTGCAATCCAAGAGATGGGTACTGCATAAAACACAACAGGTTTGTTCCTGTTGATTTAATTGATGTCGCTGGCTTGGTTCCAGGAGCTTATGAAGGAAAAGGAATGGGAAACCAGTTTCTTGATGACTTAAGGCAGGCAGATGTTTTGATTCATGTAGTTGATGCATCTGGCGGAACAAATGAGCTTGGAGAGCCTATAACACCTGGCTCATATGACCCATGCAATGATATAAGGTTTCTTGAAATTGAGTTGGATATGTGGTATTTAAGGCTGATAAAAAAAGGGTGGGACAGGTTTGCAAGAGCAGTCCAGCAAGAGAAAGACCATAAGGAAAAAATTGTAAAAGATATTACAAAGCATCTCAGCGGGCTTAAAGTGAGTGAAGAAATGGTTGAAGAAGTTTTAAGTAAACTTGATTTAGACAGAAACAATATATACTCCTGGAGCGAAGAAGATTTAAAAAAAATAGCAATAGAGCTTAGAAAGAAAACAAAAGAGATGATTATCGCTGCAAATAAGATTGATGTGCCTGTTGCAAAAGAAAACCTTGAAAAGATAAAAAAAGAATTCCCTAATTATTTGATTGTTGGCTGCAGTGCAGAGTCAGAGCTTGCATTAAAAGAGGCATCAAAAAATGGCCTTATTGAATATACCCCTGGAGATAGTAACTTTAAAATTTTAGAGCCAGACAAGCTTAATGAAAAGCAGAAAAATGCTCTTAGTTTCATAAAGAAAAATATCCTTGATGCTTTTGGAAATACTGGCGTCCAGCAGGTTATAAATTTGGCTGTATTTGATTTATTAAAATACATAGCAATATTTCCTGGCGGCGTAAACAAGCTTGTTGATTCTGACGGGAATGTTTTGCCAGATTGTTTTTTAATGCCTCCAGGAACAACTGCGCTTGCTTTTGCTTACAGGCTTCACACAGACTTTGGAAATAATTTTATAAAAGCAATTGATGTGAAAAAAAGAATAGCAATCGGGAAAGAACACCTTCTAGAAAATGGGGATGTTGTTGAGATTATAAGCGGCAAATAATCCGAAAGAATTATAAACAAAAGAAAGTATTTAAGGCTTAGAGGTGATGGTTTGGCAGATTTAAAGGAATTTAAATTTAAAGAAGAAAAAGCAGAGGATGCTCATCGCCAGAAAGATATCCCAACAGGATATCCAATGCCATTAAAGAGGTACTGGTTAAGCCTTGAATCTCCTAACCAATCTATTGAAGAATTTTATTTCTGGGTAGTCAATCTCTTAAGGGATGATTTAGGCTATAATGACATTGAAAAATTGATGGATGTCTTTGCAGCATCACAACATTCTGCATTTTTTGGAGTTGCAATGCAGCGAACCGGAAGTTATCAGGATAAAGTTTCACAGTTCCTTGCAACAATAGGCAAGATGGTAAAGGAGCTATTCCAGCTTGTTAGGGAAATAAGGATTCTTGACGAAAGATTAGGCTATTATAAAGATAGTTATGATACAAACAGCAAAAGCAAAGAAAGCGCTGAAATAACATTAAAAGGCATATGGATTGATATGGTTGAAGGTGGAGCTAAAAGTCCGGCATCTGTTTATGGCATGGCTCGTGAATTGGAATTTACTGTTTTGCCAGACCTTTTTTTTAGCACGCACCCGGCAACAAGCAAGGATGTTGATGATGTAGTCAATAAGCTTGAGTTTAACAAGAAAGTAAAAGAAGTTTTGAAAAGAAAATTAAGGGCATTTTTGGAATGGAAAGAGAACACTTACAAAGAGCTGAAAACAAGAAGAAAATTCACACTGAGATTTCTAAGGCAGCATTATGACGCAATAAAAATGTATATGAGCTGGGTAAAGCCATACCTTAAATATATCAGGATGCTGCGCTCGTCTGAAAAAAAAATGGACAGCCCTGATCTTATAGGCGCTTTTGAGGGTTCAATGATTGAAATTGAGATTCTTGCAAAGAAATCTCCATTTGATCCTACAACTGGAAAAACAAAAAATGCTACATATAAAGCATGTATCTTAGCAAACTTTAATTATAGGACAACACCTGATATGAAATTTGTAAGTGAGGGTTATCAAAGGGGGCCAACCCATATAGGGCGGGTTGACATGAAACTTAGGGCATATGCCTGGTCTGAAAAAGAGATTGAAAATTACAAAACATATCGCGCTAAGGAAGATATGGAACTTCTTGGAGAGATTGACCCTTCAATCTCAGCAGCAATGGAAGCACTTGGTGAAGAGTTTGAAATTTATCTGAGAGAAGCTGGAGAAGAGCTTAACAAAAAAGATGAAAAGCCAAAAAAACAGGATTCGATATTCGAGCCTTTTACTTCCATATTCAATGGATTTAAAGAAATAGGCACAGCATTTACAGGAACAAAAAGTTCTGCATCTGATAAGCCAAGCTTGTCCAAATTTGAAGAAGATAAGGAAAGAAAAACAGCCGGCAGTGAAGCAACATTAGCCATGTGGTTGATTTATAAGAACTTCAGAAAAGCCCATGGCATGATAGCCTGGTAACTAATATGGCTACAAGATTAAATGAAATAAAAAAACTTTCCCCTGAAAAGAGGATAGAAAAACTAAAAAAAATTGAGGAAGAAAACAAGAAAGAGATTAATGAAGCAGAAAAGATTATCAATGATTCTATGCAGGAAATTGATATTAAAAAGAAAAAAGATTTGCCAATCCCCCAAATAAAGGCAGTTGACATAGAAAGCCTTTTTTCTCCGGAGGAGAAAGAAATTTTTGCAGTAAAAAGATACAAAGATTTAGTGGTTAGGCATGTTGAAGAAGAAAAAGCTGAAGTTCCTTTAGAGGAAAAAGTTAAGCAGGAAAAAACAAGGGCAACAAAAGAAGAATTAGCAGTGCACATCCAATATCACGTATTGGCTGATGAGTTAAGAAGAGAACCAACAGAAAATGTTGTGCATGAATTAGAGAATATATACCATCAGGTAAGAGAAGGCACGGGGATTACAGGAGACCAAATGACAAGGGCATATGCTGCAAATGTTGTTGCAAGAGAAAGGCAGGAAGATATTAAAAGAGGAACTTATGGAAGGCTTGATGAACAAGTGTCTAACCAATTGGATATAGCAAGGCAAATATTTAAGTCAATACAGGACAAATACAAATTAAGGTAAAAATGATTTATGGATATAACAGCCCAATGGACAGGAATTATGATGTAAAAAACGGTGAGCCAGAAGAAAAAATTCTTGGTGTAAAAGATATAGGATTAGCAATGGCAATGGGCATTGGAGCAAGGAACATACCAGAGATTGCAAGCAAGATACGGTCAGGAGCAGGCAGTCTTGAAATACAGTTTATGGGTGCTGGCCGAGGCTCACAGCAGGGTGAAACACCAGGGATGTTTGGAAAATACCACAGGCAGGCTTTAAGGGAATTAAGCAAGGTAAGTGATGTTAGCCTGACAACCCATGCTTCAGTTGGAATTCCTGGGCTTGCTGGCCAAGATCAGCAGGGCAATTTTAGTGATGAGCAGAGAAAAATGGCTCTTGATGAAGTTGACAGGGCAATTGAGTTTGCAGCAGATACTGCGCTTGGCGGCTCTGTTGTTATACATACAGGCGAGTTTCAGAGGCCAATCTCTGAAGAGCCATGGGCAGAGGGTGGAAAGAAATTCAGCGGATTTGAAGAAGAATCAGAAAAGGCTGTAATTAGGGTTGTAAATAGAAAAACAGGGCAGGTATTAACCCAAATAAGAAAAAATGAAGAAGTTAGCAGGCCAAAATGGCGTAGAAATGAAAATGAAGAATATATTAATTATGATGGAGAGGTTGTTCCTAGGGGAGAAAGGGTTCCTGTTTTCAACAAAGAGGAGGGCATTTTTGAGGTTGAAAATGTAGGATGGAAATCATTTGTAAAAGAAGCAAAAGAAATGACAGAAGAAAAAAGAAAAGAACTTGGATCCAAGTTTGATAAAGAAAAGAATACAGTAACACCAGAAGAAGCTTTTCTTAAAGAAACTACAGAAGGCCAGGCAAGAATAGCAAAGGGTTGGGCCCTGAATTATTCACAAGGATTAAATAAAAAATTTGATGATTTAAAAAGATTAAAAGAGCAAAAGAAAATGCTTGAAGAAAACCTGAAAACAATGCCAGAAGATGAAAAATGGAAAATTACAGAACAACTTAGAGAGATTGAAGAAGGGAGTGAAAGAATGCGTGGAATAAAGGATTTAGAGCGGTCAATAAAGGGCGAACAAGAGATGGTAACAGGGCAATTACAGCAGGCAAGAGATCAGGAAAGGCTTGGAGACAATGTAATAAGCGCCAAGAAGTATGCTCTTGAAAAAAGCTTTAATGGATATGCTTTAAGCGGTATGCATGCCATGGAAGAAACAAAGAAAAAAAACCTTGAAAAGCCGCTTTTCATAACAATGGAAAACATTTTCCCAGAAAGTTATGGTGGGCATCCAGAGGAGCTTAAAAAACTAGTTATTGAAAGCAGGAAGAAAATGGCAGAAATGCTTATGAAAAAAGGAAGTTCTGAGTCAGAGGCAAAACAGCTTGCAGAAACGCATATAAAAGCAACGCTCGATGTTGGCCACATGAATTTATGGAGAAAATATTTTAATGGCAATGATAAGGAATTTGACAAATGGATATTGAATCAGACAGAAGATTTGGCAAAATCAAAAATTATTGGAAATGTGCATTTGGCAGATAACTATGGATACCAGGATGAGCACCTTGCTCCAGGTCAGGGAAATGCTCCTATAAAGGAAATGATTAAGATATTAAAAAAACACGGCTATAAAGGGGCATATACTGTTGAGTGCGGCTCATCTGCCACAACAGATGCATCTTATTTTCATGGGATGATGAAAACATGGGAATATCTGGACTCCCCTGTTTATTCAATGGGTGCTGCACGCGACGGACTTCCACCAGCGCAATGGCAAAATATTCAGCATTCATATTTTGGGCAAACTTATCCTCCATCTTTTGTTTTTGGGGCATATTCCCCTTCAAATGAATGGACGCTATGGAGCAATGTTCCAATGGAGTAAATTATTAAATAAGGTTTAACTATTTAAAAATCAAAAAGTTTAATAAAGAAAAGGTTTAATTTTAAAAAAAGAGGTGTTATAATGAAATTCAGCTTAAAAAAACAAAATGTTGGTGTTGCTAACTACAAAAAACAGGATTTTGATATTGCTTATGAATTCTCAAAAAAAGTATATGAAGAAATGAAAGATTTGATAAAAGCAACAGTTTTGTTTGGAAGCTCTGCAAGGAAAACAACCAGCCAGGGAGATATTGATGTTCTTGTTATAATAGATAACTTAACAGTTAGATTAACTCCAGAGCTTACTGAAGCATACACATTAATAACTGAAAAGCTTATTACAGAGATTTCTCCAATGCTTCATATAACAACATTAAAGCTTACTGCTTTCTGGGAATATGTCAGGGCAGGAGATCCTATTATAATAAACATGTTAAGGGATGGTATTGCACTTTTAGATACAGGATTTTTTGAGCCAATACAATTTTTGCTGAAGCAGGGCAGGATAAGGCCAACCCATGAAAGCGTATGGTCATATTTTGCAAAAGCACCGTCAACTTTATATAATTCAAAATGGCATCTCCTGCAGGCTACAATTGATTTGTATTGGGCTGTTATTGACGCAGCACACTCTGCGCTTATGAAGCTTGGCGAGATTCCGCCCAGCCCAGAGCATGTGGCAGATATGATGCAGATACATATGGTAAACAAAGGCCTTATTGACAAAAAATATGCAAACACAATGAGAAAATTCTACATGCTGTCCAAAAATATAAACCACAGGGAGATAAAAGAGATTTCTGGCAGGGATTATGACGCTTATTATAAGGAAGCGCAGGATTTTGTATATGAAATAAGGGAGTTTATTGAAGAGAAATAACCACTTTCTTTTTATATCTTAATTACTTTAGTATAGAAATTATTTTATAATAGTTAATTTTTTAACTATGAAAACAAAAAGGTGATGTTAATGGTAAAAACACTTAATGAAATGTTAAACGAAAGTGTTAGGTTACATAGTGAAAGAACTGCTTTTAAGGTAAAAAAAGACAATATATTTGAGCCAATCTCTTATGAGGAATTCTATAAAAAAGTTAAAAATTTTGGAACCGGTTTACTGGCTGTTGGAATAAAGAAATTTGACCATATAGGCATTATAAGTGATAATCGACTTGAATGGATAGTATCCAGCCTGGCTATTACTGGACTCAGAGCTGCAGATGTTCCCATGCCAGGAAGCACTGGCTATGAGGATATCTCTTTCAAGCTTAACCACTCAGATTCAAAAGCTGTTATATATGAGGGAGAAAAACAATTATCTGAATTCTATAATGTAGAAAAAGATTTGCCTGAAATAAAAAATATAATACTGCTTGATAAGGTTGATATGTTTGCAAAAAAAGGGGAGAATATTCCCGAATGGGCAAACCAGTCTGATTTTGAAGAAAATAAAAAAATAAGCAAGGAATTTTATTCAAAAGTTAAATCATTGATAAACAACAGAAGTAAAAATATTATTTTATCACCGGATGCAAAAAAATATCTAAAAAAATATCTTGATGAAAACATAGAGGATTTCTTAAAGAAGGATAAAGAAAAAACTGGCAGTTCTGTGAAGGAAAACATATTGAAAAGAGCAATAATAATAGATGAGCAGTATAATAAAGAACACTCCCACTCAATTTTTTCTTTCAATGAAATAACCAAAAAAGGCAAGGATTTATTGGATAAAGGAAACACATTATTTGTGGATATATCAAAAAGTGCAGAGCCAGATGATTTGATTACAATAATCTACACTTCTGGAACAACCGGAAATCCAAAAGGTGTTATGCTTACTAACAAAAACTTTATGCATAATATAAAGAATGCTCCACCAGCAATAGGAATAAATAAAGATGATAATTTCTTATCAGTCCTGCCATCCTGGCATATCTATGAGAGAATAGTAGAATATTGTGCAATAAGTGTTGGAGCTTCAACTGCTTACAGTAAACCCTTTAAACAGGTTCTTCTGCCAGATCTTAAAGCAGAAAAACCTACACTTATGTGCAGTGTACCAAGAATATGGGAAAGCCTGCATAAAGGAATTAAAGATAATGTTAACAAAAGCAGCCTTATTAAAAGATTTATGTTTAATACAGCTGTTAGTATAGGAAAAAAATATAAGGAAACTGAAAGGATACTGAATGATAAAAATCCTTTATTTGATAGATTGAATTATACACCTGAAGAATTAGAACAAGCCAGAAGAACAGTTAAAAAACTGGGCTGGAAATATAAACTGGCTGATAAGATTGTCTTTAAGAAGATAAGAGAAGTAACTGGAGGAAAACTAAGGTTTGCTATAAGTGCTGGGGGAGCACTTACTGAATCCACAGACATATTTTTCAATACAATTGGGATAAGAGTCTGTGAAGGGTATGGATTAACTGAAACATCTCCAGTTCTTACTGGCAGAACAGAAAAGGAAGACATTATGTTTACAGTAGGACCACCAATACCTGAGGTAGAAATAAAGATTGTGGATAAAGAATAATTATAGTATGGAATTGCCTAATGGTGAGGTAGGTATTGTACTAACTAAAGGAGAAATGGTTATGAAAGGCTACTACAAAAATAAGAAGCAAACAGATGAAGTTATTAAAGACGGATGGTTTAATACAGGCGGCTTAGGCAAGAAAACTTATAATGGAAAATATCTCAAGTTAGTTGGAAGAATAAAAGATACTATAGTCTTAAGAGGAGGAGAAAACATTGAGCCATTGAATTTGGAGGATAAACTAAAAGAAAGTTCCTACATTAATCACGTTATTGTTGTTGGCCAGGACAAATCTCGTTTAGGAGCATTAATAGTTCCTGATTTTGATGCTTTGAAGGAATATGCAAAAAAGGAAAATATTGGAGATAATTTGAATGATGAAGAGTTAATAAAAAATGAAAAGATAATTCGTTTGTTTCAAGAAGAACAGAAGAGACTGGTTTCAAAAGAGCGTGGGTTTAAGCCGTATGAAACAGTGATGGGTGTTGCTCTGCTTCCCAAGGAATTTACTGTTGAAGCAGGGGATTTAACAGAAACCCTGAAAATGAGAAGATTTGAGATACATGAAAAATATAAAAAAGATATAGATAATATATGCGGGTAGTTTTTGTAGCAATATACTTATATTGCTGATTTTTATAAAACCTATGAATTTTGATAAAGAAGTTCTATAAACTCATTGAAAGCCTTAAAGCTCAAATGGCTCAGACTTCTTAAAACTATACAATAAAATACCTGCAAAAAATATTGATGCTGTTACCAGAAGGCCTTTTGTATCAACCTCTGAAAAATTATTTTTTGAGTTTGCTTGTTTTACTACATTGCTGTTAATTTTAAATAAAGAGCTGTTTCCTGATTCTTTGTTTTCATTTGTTTTATTTTGAATCTCTTGTGTAATATTAAATTTGATTTCCTTTGAAGACAAGTTAAGGTTATTACTTTTTAATTCATCACTATTATCTGCAACAAAAAGAATTGCCTTTATTGCAACAGCAGGGCTAAGGATAATCTGATTAGTTTCAGACTCTGTTTGTCTTATGTAGATGTTTATGTTATAACTGCCTGAATTAATTCCTTTAGGGATATTTGCTATTGCTTTTATTTTTGTGCTTTCACCTGAAGGAATTGAAACCTTGTCTGGAATGAACTCAAACCAGTTTTCATAGTTAGTTGTATATATAAGGTAACTTAATTCTATGTCCTTTGTGTTAAAAAGGGTAAATTCTTTTTCAAAAGAAACTCCTGTTGATAAAACATTAAATTCAAGTTTTGCAGGAGAAACACCAATAGCATTCACTGTTGTAAATATAAGAAAAAAAATAAGAAATAAAAAAATAATAATTCTCATCTTTAGTCAGCAATAGCTGTTATTGTTATAGAGCCAGAGTAGCTTCCTGTTTTTGTTCCTTCTGGAATGTTTAACCTTAGGTTTAGGTTATTATAACTTAACTCTCCATATCCAAGATTAATGTCTGCTATTGTGGGATTATTTAACAGAGAAACAAATGAAGATGCACCAAACTGGTATTGCAGATTAGCTATATCTATGATTCCCTCATTATTTGTTAAATCTGTACCGCTAATCTCAATATCAGATACAATATTTCCAATGTTATTAATAATTAAACCGTTATTTTCATCAAGTGATTTGTTTGCTCCACTAGTAATCTCACCAAAGTTAATAGCATCAAAGTTAATATCAACTGCCAAAAGCTCAAGATATTCAAATTCTGCTGTTTTGATTTCCTCTGAACTGCTGCTATCAACTGTTTTAATCTCTATTTTATAAGTTCCTGGAGCGTCATAAAAATTCATATTTGCTTTGCCTTCATAAACAGCTTCATACTCACTTATTGTTTCTTTTCTCAAAAGCTCTATCTCATTGCTGTTGATTGTTGCACTCACGCTGGTAATATTATCTATACCACCATCATTACCTATAACAGCGGTTATTGTAATCTCTTTATTTTCTTCTGCATTTGGCATTATCTGGAATCCTTCTGTGCTGTAATAATCAGGAGAGATAGTTATATTATTAATAGATGGTTTTTGTCCAATAACACTAACATAAACTGATATTGTTTTTGGCTCTGCAGTTGAATTTGATTCTGAAGAGATGCTGCTAACACTATTTTTTATGCCGGGAGTTCCTTTTTCCAAAATGCTTTCACCCCAATTATCTTCATTGCTTTCTTCATCAGAATTTTTTCTCTCAAGTGTTTTGCTGTTTCCATCCGCGCCCCAGATTGGTGAATAGTTAACACAATCAATTAATGTTAGTGAGCTGTCTTTAATGCATATAAGCTCGCCAAGATTATTCAAGGAAAAAGCGCTATCAATAAGAGTTTTATCAAAGTCAGGATAATCCAATAAAAAAATATCAGCATTATCAGCTATAACAGCATACTCATTGCTGGGAATAACAAACTCACCCTGGGAAACTGTCAGTCCATGATTAACATCATTTTCAAATAGCCTCCATTCATTTATATCCACATCAAAATTCTCGTTGTTGTACAGCTCTATCCACTCGCGTCCAGTGTCTGTTCCATCCGGATTGTACATTATCTCATTTATTATAATTGCATCTGCACTCTTTGCTATAAGAAAAATAAGGCAAATCCAAATAACCATGCAAAATTTTTTATTATACATTTTATACCTCCAAAGTCAAGTAAGAAAAAACTAGCTAAAAAATAGTTTTTAACACTTTCCAAGAAAAAACATTCAAATATCCGCTATAAAAAGAAATCTTTTGGTTTTTATGAAAGGTTTGTGAAAGTGTAAAAATAAAGTTAATAAAACAGCTTAATTAGAATAAAAAAAATTTAAAAATTATCTTCTTGGTTTAAGTCTAAACATAATTCCATCTGAATCCTTAGTATATTCTGGTCCTGGTTGTGATAGCAATTCAATACATTTATCAAGACTATCTGCAGCTCCAGGTCGAATAGTTTTTAATTCCTCAATATAAGATCTTAATCTTTCATCAACCATAGGTGGTTGATTTAATGGCCATCCTGGTCCAGACAGATAACCAAAGTTATGTCCACTAGGTTGATCATCTTCAAAGAAATATTGACTAATGCTTCTATTTTTAAATTGTTTTGAAGTCCAGAATTCACCAAAATAAGCAATGCTTACTCCATCTTTTATACCAATAAACAATTCATTAACAATACCATTTGGATACTCTTCTTCAACAATCTGTTTCAAATGCTCAAGTGTATATGGTTTAACTCTTAATTCTTTATCAGTTTCTGATAAATTCAATGATATGTCTGTTGAATATTTTTTTGGAATATATTTTTCAGAAGTAGTCAAGTCTATCCCATATTCTCCGATATGTATTATCTTCAAAAAATGTTTTATTGGTTTAGATTCCCATACCATTTTTAATCAAAATTAAATAAAAAAAATAATTTAAAAAATTATTTTGAGAGTAGTTTGAAGAACAATACCAATAAGATTAGTCCCAATATTACTACTGTAGCTACTAACAAAATAAGGTATAAGCTTGTGTCTTGGAAAGAAACCTCTCTGGTTATTTGACCAGTAGGTAGTGTTGTTTCTTCTTCTGTTACTGGTTCAACAATAACTTCTTCTTCCTCTTCTGGAATAACTTCTTCCTCTTCTTCTGCAGGAGATGTTGTTACACACTTGCTTATCACAAGGTCTGTTGAGCCATAAGCATTTAACTCAAAGTCTTTATCCTTATAGTCTGATGAATCATAATACATCTTTGTAATTACTTTATATATTCCTGGTGCAACATTATCCTTTACTGTTATTGTATAGGATTTGCTCCAGTCATCTCCCTCATCAATCTCAATATCTTCTTCTTTTATGTTAATCCCCAATGCGCTGTTTTCTATTGTCAGGATAAGCTCATCTTCATCACTGCTTCCAAAATTAACAAGTTCAACAGAAAAAGTTGTTTCCCTGTCACAAGATAATGTTGACTGGTCAAACTCTGCTTTCTCAAGACTCATATCATGCTTCTCTTTTTCTACATTTAGAGTGAGTGTCCATTCAATCCTGTGTTCATTTCTTTCTCCATCTTCTCCTTCTACTACAATTTCCACATTATACTCATCTTCTTCAACATTTGAAGGAATATCAAATTCAATTGATTCCCTATCGCTTTTTTTACCTGGCTTTAGGTCAAATTTATCTGACCCTTCTTCGAGGTCATCGTCATCGTCAATTCCTACGATTGTTACTGTAATTAATATACCCTCTATTTCCATATCATTCTCATCTATGCCAAGCTCATCTTCATCGTCTTCATCATAATTATTCACTATTACAAACTCAAACTTAACAGTTGATCCTGGCTTGGCTTCCTTGCCTATTGTATCTCCATCATCTACATCATCTGCTTTGCCATCAACATAAACATCAAGGTCATTTATTTCTAACATTAAAAGTTTAACCTCACTAGAATCTTCAGAATAATTACCAGAGCTGTTTAAGTCTGCTGTTATTGATTTAGCATAGACTCTTATTTTATCAAAGGCATCTGAATTTTGTGTTTTGTATGAGTTCTTTGAACTCCAGTCCTGTCTTGTGCTTGTGTCATCCACATTGTAGAATTTATATTGGTATGTTATTATATCGTTGTCTGCATCTGTTCCGCCTGAAGCATTTACAGTTAATGTATCTCCAACATAAAGAGTTGTTGGAAATCCTGTTATATCATTTGGATCTTCTGGTGCTGCTGCACTAACTGCTGCTGCAATAAAGAGCATAACAAATAGCCCAACTAAACTTTCCGTTAAAAAGGTTTTTTTCATTTTTTACCCCCAAATATTATTATTTTTTGTCTATTTTGAAAATATACATATGAATAGTCGTATATTATTGCTAAGTAGTTACACATTATATATAAAGCTTGCTATTCTATAATGTATATAATAGAGTATATATTTATATTAAGAAAAAATCCTAAGAAATGATTCCAAACTTGTCTATGGCTTTTTTTAGCTCTTTATGGTCTTTTGCATAGGTTTTAAGCGGAATTTTTTTAATTGCAGAGTCAACTGCCTGTTTTATAGCCATAGCGCCTGCTTTTGTGCCGTCTGGATGTCCATGGCATCCGCCACCAAACTGCATCACTATATCATTGCCCATTACTTTCATAAGGGGCGGAATACATCCGGGATGAAGCCCTCCAGAGCATACTGCAAGGGTTGGCTTTATATTATACCATCTCTGCTCAAGAATATGGTTTCCTTTTTGCAGTATTACTTGATTTTCTATGTTCTCTTCTATATCTTTTACCTCGCCTTTTGTTCCTGTCATCTTTCCAACTATTGCGCCAATATGAAGCTGGTCAACACCTATTAGTCTTGCTACTTTTGCTATAACAAGCATGCTTATTCCGTGCTTTTCATCTCTTGTGAAAGCTGCATGTCCAGCACG
>Ga0210017_1002711_pt1 | contig 15065 bp, 18 predicted proteins | sample CryGeyCG2014_020_FD_183966 | JGI IMG/M metagenome (GOLD analysis project Ga0210017, IMG submission 183966) | Groundwater microbial communities from aquifer - Crystal Geyser CG08_land_8/20/14_0.20 (SPAdes) (version 2) | ecosystem: Environmental > Aquatic > Deep subsurface > Groundwater | place... | reverse complement strand
CATTTGAACAGGTAGTGATACCAAAAATAGAAACAGTTACCGAGATTCCCGCGGTAAGTTTTAATTTTTTCGACCCCGCAAAAAAACAATATGTAACGATAACAAAAGGCCCCATTCCTATAAAAGTAGAGAAGTCTACAGAAAGAGAAGGTTTGAAAATAGTAGAAGCCGATGCGATCTCGAGGCCGCTTGTTAAAAAAGAGACATTGGGCAGGGATATTATTTACATAAAAGAATTGCCCGGAAATTTAAGGAAAAAAGACGCGTATCTTTATAAGAACAAACTGTTTTTGTTGCTGCAGTCGATACTACTTTTGTGCTTTATTATTATAGTAACATTAAATAAGAGGCGGGAAAGGTTAAAGACAGATATAAGATACGCGCGCCGGATCAGGGCTCCAAAAGAAGCAAGGAACGGCTTAAAAGAATCAAAAAAATATTTGAGCCAGGGAAAGATCCAGAACTTTTATGATACTATATTCGGCACTTTGCAAAAATATCTCGGCGATAAATTCCACCTGCCTTCCGCCGGCATAACAGCTAATATTATTGATGAAGTATTAAAGAACAAAAATATAGATGAGAGAGTACTTGATGAATTAAGGAGCATATTCAACGAGTGCGACGTGGCAAGATATGCCCCGACCGAAGTGAGCGTCGAAAAGATGCAAAATACTTTTTTGAAACTTGAAAGAATTATCGATTATTTAGAAAGGCAAAAGCTATGAAAAAAATATCATTGATTTTCATAGTTTTTACGGGCCTCTTTTTTACGGTAAATTTGTGTTTCTCGGAAAGCGACGCGCTCGGCCCAAAGCAAATATTCTCTGAAGTGAATGCGCTTTACGGACAAGCCAAATACGGCGAAGCTATAAATAAATATGAAGAATTGATCGTGAGAGGTTTTGAAAGCGGGAATTTGTACTATAACCTGGGGAATTGTTATTTCAAAGCGAACCAATTAGGCAAAGCGATCCTGAATTACGAAAGGGCGCGCCGCCTGATGCCCAGAGATAGCGATTTGAGATCAAATTATGAATACGCCAGATCGTCGGTCAAGCGAGATATAATCCACAGGCTTCCGTTTTACGAAAGGATAGTGTATAATATCACAGAGAATTTAACGATCGACGGCGTTACGGTATCATTGTCCGTCGTATACATTTTTATTATATTAACTATAATTGCGGCGATATATTTAAAACCTTTCAAAAAATATGCTAATTTTATAGTTCTTGTTTTAATAATAACCTTTATATTATGTTCGATCGCGTTTAGAAATAAAATAAACCTGCTTAACAGGGAAGCTATAATCACGGTCGAAAACGTTGAAGTAAAATTTGAACCTTCGGAAAAGGCTACGACGCACTTTACTCTTTACGAAGGCATGAAAGTATATGTTTTTCCTTCTAATGGTGATTGGTGCAAAGTAGAACGTCCGGATGGAAAGATAGGTTGGATTAAAAAATCGTCATTCGATTTAATATAGAAATTTATAGCTGATTTATAGTATACTATACATTAGAAAAACCTATGAAAAAGATACTTATAGTTGATGACGACAAAGATTTGACGGGGCTTGTGAAATCGGCCCTTGAAGATACCGGCAAATACGAAGTTTTGACCGAGAACAACGGGAGCAACGGCTTAGCTGCCACGAAGGCGTTTAAACCGGACCTGATATTGCTTGATGTAATGATGCCCGGTACGGACGGCCCGTACGTCGCTTCCTTGATAAAAAAAGACATAACGCTCAAGAATATTCCTATCGTATTTTTGACCGCGGCCGTAACGACCGAAGAAACGCGCTCTCGCGACGGAGTAATAGGCGGGTATCCTTTTATGGCCAAGCCTATAAGCATTAAAGAACTTTTACGTTTTATCGAAAACAACCTAAAGGAGGATTAAAATGCCGTATGAACCTGATCTGGATGAAAATATTTTTTCAAAATCATGGGAAGGCGAGACAAAACGCCTGACCGTAAGCGTATATTCTTACAATAAGGGGCCTAAAAAGCTTCAAATTACCAGGGAGAATAGGGACGCTCAGGGTGAATTTAGATTTGCTAAGCTAGGCAGGCTTAGCAAGGACGAACTAGACCCCCTTCTTCCGATGTTGCAGGAAGCCGCCAAGCACCTAGATTAGGCTTAAAGAGCTTTTCTCGATCTATATAATTTAGTTGACAAATCGTAAAAATCGGTGTATCATATTACATCGTAGTAAATAAGGGAGTGAAAGTCTTAAGCCGCAAGGCAAAGAGAAACTCGCCGTGCGGTTTTTTTTATTTCTGCCGCTATTTGCTACAATTTTCTAGAAAGGAGGTAGTAGGTAATGGCAAAAGGTAAAGTAAAATGGTTCAATAACAGTAAAGGTTATGGATTTATTACTTCTGAAGACGGCACCGATGTATTTGTGCATCATAGCGCGATTCAGGGTGAGGGTTATAAGTCTTTAAATGAAGGCCAGGAAGTTAGTTTTGACGTTCAAGACGGCCCTAAAGGCAAGCAAGCCGTAAATGTAGTAAAGTTATAACCAAAAACAGGCCCGGTATTGTTCCGGGTCTTTATTTTTTTGATCTGCCTATAGGTAGATGATGAGGAGGTAGTAAATGCATACTGGAAAGATAAAAAAGCTAGTCCGCGATAGAGGTTTCGGTTTCATCGACGCTACTGACGGCAGAGAAATATTTTTCCATCAGAGTAGTCTTGTGGAAGCTGATTTTAAAAATCTAAGCGAAGATCAACCCGTTGAATTTGAAGTTGAAAAGTCACCCAAAGGCCCGCGGGCTATCAATATTCGCATAGCTCAACCGGCTCAACCGGCTCAACCGGATCAACCGGCTCAACCGGCTCAACCGACGGAGTAACGTCTAAAATAATAGACGATATCTATATTGCCTTAACTTGTTCTCATAACAGGTTAAGGCAATTTTATTTTAGGCATGGTAGCAATAGGGGTTCACGGCTTAAGTAAATTTTTCCCGTGGTTTTGAACTTACTCCTCGCACCTATTGCACTATTCATTCAGCACACCCTTTCCGGCACTCGTCGTAAGTTCTAAAACCACATTTGGGAAAAATTATTCCCGCCTAAACCTGACTTTAAGCATACATGTGCGAGATCCCGCACATAGAGAGCAAAAAGTGGGGCGTAGGCGGGACAATTTCGCCACTCACCCCTATTGCACCATATGTGGTAAAGCATGCCATCTGGTTTGACTTGGAATAGCTACCGAGAGGTACTCTTAGATCCTGTTTTTGGCCTGCCCTTAAAGTGAAGTTTCAAAATTTCTCCCGCTTATGCCTGACTTTTACGCAACACATGGCGGGATCCCGCACATGCATGCCTAAATATTAGTTTAGACGGGAAACTTTTTACAAGGAAGAAATCGGTTTCCAAAAGGATGGGCATTGTCCGAACCCGCCATTGCATCAGTGGCGGGTGAGTTATGCCCATCCCCGATTTCTGACGAGTAAAAAGCGTTAAGAAATTTTGACTGAACGAAGGGCAGGTGAAAACAGGACAGTAAGGGTGTGCTTGAGCCGCGAACCCCTATTGCTGCCATTAAGAGTAAGTCTATACAATTTTGTTGACGTAACCCGCTCAGGCAGGGTATCATATCTAAAAATGAGTATTGTATTATAAATGGATCTCTTTGTTTTATTATGCATAGGGTTTGTTCTTGGCATAACCGGGGCGATGATACCTGGGCCGTTAACCTTATTCACCGTCTCGGAAACACTAAAGAGTAATAAACTTTCCGGACTCAAAGCCATATTAGGTCACATAATTATAGAGTTTGTTATTATTTTGGCCATACTTTTGGGATTTCAAACCTTACTTACCTCCAGGGAATTTTTATTAGTCATGTCTATCATAGGCGGCTTAGCGCTTGTAGTTATGGGTGTGCTTCTTTTCTGGAATGCCGCTAAAATGAAACTTTCAAGCATAAAGAATTATCCTACCAGCGCGAAGGGTCTTGTGCTTGGAGGTGTTTTTTTCAGCGCCGTAAGCCCTGGCTTTTTAGTTTGGTGGACTAGCATAGGGATCTCTACTCTTGCGAGGGCATTTTTATTCGGCACGGTAGGCGTAATTATTCTAATGCTGGGGCATTGGCTTGCCGACGTGCTGTGGTATGGATTCCTTTCCTATGCTACGGATAAAGGCAAAGCGTATTTAAGCGATAAGCTGTATCAAAATATATTGAGATTTTTTTCTATGGGCCTAGTAGCTCTAGGAATACGCTTTATTATTTTTAATAAATAAAGGGGGCGTATGGCGGTTTATATATATGTCTTTGCTTTGACTATTTTTGTGCTATGGCAACTCTATGTTGTCTATGGATTCTGGCTTTATGTTGCGTCGCTTGTAATGTTTTTAGCGTTTATGGTGGTGCCTATTTTTATAGCAAGAAGGTATTTTATGTCTATAAAAGGAGAGCTTTTAACGCGGCTTACCCCCGAGGAATATTTTTTTCTAAAGCAGCACGCGATACGTAGCATGTACCCCTTCGGGGCCAAACATTTTTCTAATGTTTGCGTTTTTTTACAAATTGCCGGAGTTATATTCGGCGCCGCATTCCTCGTAAGACAATACTGGTTTTACGGCGCGCTATGCATATTGGATTATCCAATTTTCGGACTTGTTAAGTATCTGCTTAAAAAAACCGCTTAAAGACCGTGGTATGAAAACAAAAATTATAGTAGTAATTGCGGCTATCGGATATGCTGCTGGGTTTATGTACGATCCTTTTTTGTTTTTTCCTATAGGCTTAACCGCTTTTTATATTTTCTTGCTCTCGAAGGTTCTGTATTTTTTGGTAATTGCCTCAGCGGCCCTCTTTCCCAAAAGCTTAAGAACAACTTATACGGGTAATAAAAAGAAGCTGAACAAAGTTACATTGGCTTGTTCGGCGTTTCTCTATCTAGGCGCATGGGCGATAAATCGTTATTTTCTTCCTCACAAGCTTCATCCCATAAGCTTATTAACGGATGTCGTTATCTTATTATTTACTATATTTTTAGGATGGGGCCTAGCGGATCTAAGAAAAAGAAAAACAGCGCTGTCAGCCGGGGTTGTAATATTTACGGTATTTATCTGTGCGGCTTCATATAGTAGTTTTCGAATCTACCAATACCGGGAACCTTCTTCCCTTGAAGCCCTTAAATCATTGCCCTATCTTACATGGGTCCCGGAAAAAGATGTCGACGCGGGAAAAACCGGAGTGACAAAATACGATCCGGACCTATCCTGCCAAGGGCTGAATGTTTACACCCGCGACAAAGATACAACAGCTTATCTTATGGACATGTCAGGAAAAGATGCGCACACATGGTTATCAGAAAAGTACCAGTGGCATCATGTAAAAATGTACGGTAACGGCGACCTGCTTGGTATCGTAGAGGATAAAAGCCTGGTTAAGTTGGATTGGGATTCCAATGTTATATGGGAAAAAAAGATGCGCTTCCATCACGATGCAGATGTGGCCGAAAATAAAGATATATACACTCTTGCGAGAAAAGACGAGATAGTTTTTTACAACGGCCTGCCGTTGCCCGTGCTTAATAGCTATATATTGGTTTTGTCGGATGATGGGAAGATCAAACAAGCCATCTCACTGTTTAAGATATTAAAAGGTGAAATCCCAAAACGTAAAATTAACGAGATATATAGCTGGCTGATCAAGCCTCATACGTTGCTTTACCTCTTGGAAAATAAGAAAGATAAACATTTCGCTCTCGAAGGATGGATCCGGTGCCCGGCCGACGTGTTTCATGTCAATAACGTGGGCGTAATTACAAAAGATATAGAGGGGCTTTGTAAAAAAGGAGATCTTTTGATCTGCGCGCGCAACCTGGATTTCGTAGGCATCCTGGACGTTAAAAAAGAAAAATTTATATGGCAGTGGGGGCGAGAGAATTTACGCATGCCGCATAATCCAACCATGCTGGAAAGCGGAAATATTTTAATTTTTGATAACGGATGGGAAAGAGAATATTCCAGAATAGTCGAAGTTAATCCTATAACGAAAAAAATCGTATGGGAATACAAAGCAACCCCTCCGGAACAATTTTTTTCTCTTATGCGAGGCGCGAGTGAAAGGCTGCCGAACGGAAATACGCTTATTACGGAAAGTGACAAAGGCCGTGTTTTTGAGATCACGCCAACCGGCGAAATCGTGTGGGAATTTTATAGCCCCCTGGAAGAAAAAGACGGAAAGCAGGCGAGAAAGGCAATATATAGGATGATGCGGATCACTGATAACAAGGCTTATCCGTGCCTGGAAAGGCTGCGGTAAGCCTTGTTTAGAATTGACATATTTTTATTTAAGGAGTATTATAACGTTACAAATCAAAGGAGGAAAAAGTAATGAAAAAAGTACTGATTATAGATGACGAGAAAGATTTTTGCTTCCTTATAAAAGACACGCTCGAGATAACCGGCAAATACAAGGTTATCGTCGCGACAGACGGTAAAAATGGAATAAAAGCGGCGTTAGAGCATAGTCCGGATTTGATATTACTAGATATAATGATGCCCGTGATAGATGGTTTCAAGGTGCTGGAGCTGATTAAAGGGAATGATAAAATACAGTCTATACCGGTTCTTATGCTGACAGCCAAAGGCGATGATGAATCCAAAGTAAAGGCAGCAGGCCTGTATGACGAGGACTATCTTGTTAAGCCGATAGAAATGCTAACCTTGAGGTCTAAAATAGAAAGGGCGCTTTCGAAAAAGATGTAGCCTTATATCACTATAAGCTTTGCCGGCGGGAATCCGTTAAAACCTGGAGTGGCGCTTGCGCATGAGTAAGCGCCTATATTTTTTACATATATCACATCATCGACATAAAGTTCAGCTATCTCTTCATTCATAGAAATAGTATCGAAAGAATCGCAGGTAGGCCCAGCAAGGGCGCTTAAAAATTTCTGTCCCCGCCTTAATGTCTTGAATTCATATTTACAGTGATCGAAAACAATGCCTGAAAAATCCCCATATATGCCGTCGTTGAGGTAATAGTAATTTTTATTATTCCTAAAAGTCCTTCCCACTACCTGCGTAACCAGGATGCCCGATGGTCCAGCCAAGAATCTACCCGGTTCGGCTATGACTTTAACGTTTTTATCAAATAAAGCGTTAATTTGCTTTCTTATCTGAGCCGCCATCCGTTCAAAATTTATTCCTATTTCATTATCGAAGTGCGGTATGGGAAAACCGCCGCCTATATCTAGGATTTTTAACGGTAAACCATTTTCTTTTGTTTGATTAAAGATGTTAGCGGTGATCTCAAGGGCCTGCAGGTAGTTCTCGACATTTTTGGATTGAGAGCCCACATGGAAGCTTACTCCGGCGGGTACCAGGCCTAGAGTTTTTGCCTTTCGCAGGAGAAAGAATGCCTGATCGCTTTCGGCTCCGAATTTAAGCGATAACTCGACCATGCTGCCCTGATTTTCCACTTTGATGCGGACGATCACATGCGCCCCGGGATAATATTTAGCGAGTTTATATAGCTCAGGTTCGTTATCAAAAGTCACCAGCCTCACTCTTCGTCTCCTCGCGCATATGATATCTTCCGCGGATTTGATAGTGTTGGCAAAAATAATTTTCGAGGGAGAAACGCCGAACTTTAAGACAAGCTTCATTTCCGCAGCGCTTGCCACGTCAAAGCAAGCGCCTAATTTGACAAAAGTTTTAATTATTCCCGGGTGGGAATTCGCTTTTATCGCATAATAAGGAGTTACGTGCGGCAGGCATTTACGGAATCTTTCGTATTGCTTTTTCAGAACAGAGCGCCTGATGATCAGAAACGGCGTGCGATGTTTTTTTAACATCGCCCTTATCAGGTTTTCGATACTGCTTGAATCGGTTTTAAGCGTAGACAGCTTTCCGTTGTTCTGTTTTATTGCCATTGATCCTGCTTCTTTCGTAATGGTCGACAAGGAATGTTGTGAACTGCCAGACATCCTCTTCGCTGGGTTTTGGTAGATCGAATTTAGTGAATTTTGTATTTAAATTTTTCAAAGGTGTCCAATCGACCGGTTGCGAAATAAAAGGTTTTATGAACGGCGTGGCTGTCTTCAAGATCTCTTCATGGTCGACATCGTCAGGCAGGAGGAACCCGCTTCTAGGGTTCTTGATCATCCATATAGCTGCGGCTACGACCGATATGGCTACCTGCAGCGTAGTCGCATTTTGGTGAGGAACAAGTCTGCGGGCTTCTTCGATGTCTAAAACACTCCCTGTCCACCAAGACTTGAAATCGTGTCCCATGAGAAGGACCCCCAACTCATCCCTGCCGCTTATAATTTCGTCATTCATAATGCGCAATTTTTCTTGTATCTTATATTGCCTCATTTCAAGCTCATGCAGCGAATTTACGGCTGCATCGGACGGGCAGTACGCGTAATGTACGGTGGGTCTGTAAATGACCTTCCCGTCATCCCATACCGTGAGCCGGTCAGAAATGCTGAATGCTTCTCCGTGGCGTATGACCATTCCCGTTATTTCACCGCAAGGAACCCAAGAACGCACCCATGTTTTCATGCCGATCGATGCCAGGCAGATCTGATTTTTCGGGCCGGTAGTGTGAAAAAAAGAGTTCTGAGGGACATAGCGTTCATGCGTTCCCCAACCAAGCTCTGCGGGCGCTATGCCTTCTTCGTAGAATCCCTCAATACTCCATGTGTTGACAAATTCATTTATCTCTTTTGGTTTATTTGTGATCTGCGTGTCCCGTTCGCTTATATGAATGGTCTTCACCCCTTCGACCTGGGCCAATTTCGCGAAATCCTTATCCTGTAAAGCTTGTTCCAGGGATTTTCTTCTTTGGCCGTTAGATTTTTCCTTTAAGATCTTCTTAGCGATATCAATAAGGGCATATTTTGTGAAATGTGACACAAGTCCTGGGTTAGCACCGTGATCCACTATAGCGGTCGGCCCTTTATTGTCTTTCCACTTTGAGATCATTTTTCTGAGCTCCATGTGTCTGGCATATAATGTATACTTGGCCGGGTCTTTGCGCTGGCTATCTTTATACGGATCCCACTCTTCGACAGACGTATTAACATATAAAACCTGATTATCGCGGCACCATTGTATCATATCGCGGGTCTCAATATTCCAGGCCAGGTCAATTATCATGTCGCCCACTCCTACATATTCCTTGAGGAGTTTATCGTAATTTTCAGGAGTTATTTTGTCGATTACGTATTTTACGCCTTTATATAAAGAGTTTTTTACGCGCGAACTGTTATCGACAAAATCCATTATCGTTATTTTTTGTGGAGGCATTTTGATAAGCTTAAGAACAAGCGGGACAGCGCATTGCGAAACAGATCCGCAGCCGATTATCAAGAGTTTTCCTCCAAATTTCATGATCGAACCTCCTTTTCCTTGCAAGGCAAAGCTTTTTAATAGAACTTTATTTTTTCCTTACACAGAAGTATATCACATATTTTTTTATTTGTAAAAATTTTTTACATTTATATTTTGCTATATTATATTGCATAGTAGTATAATATAGCAAATTAAAAAGATGTCAATATGAAAACATTAACAGAGTATTTATGGTTTAACACAAAAAATAAAAAAGAGTTCATTAACTTAACACCGAAAATAGAAGGATTGGTGATAAAAAGCGGGATAAAAGAAGGATTATGCCTTGTCAACGCCATGCATATAACCGCCAGCGTTTTTATAAATGACGACGAGCGGGGGCTGTTTGGCGACTTTGATGAATGGCTTGAAAAACTCGCCCCACATAATTACGAAGGAAGGTATAAACACAATCTCACGGGAGAGGATAACGCAGACGCGCATCTCAAAAGAACTATAATGGGAAGGGAAGTAGTTGTGGCGGTTACTAAAAATAAACTTGACCTCGGCCCATGGGAACAGATTTTTTACGGCGAGTTCGACGGCCAGCGCAAAAAAAGAGTGCTTGTAAAAATAATAGGCGACTAAATTTATAAAATGGCAAGATCCCAAACGACAAGAAGGCAAAAAAACATTTCAAGACTCTTAAGAGAAAGAAAAGAATCCTATGGCGATAAGTTGAAAACCTCAAAAAACAAATCGGGATGTAAAAGAGGATCATGGTAAACGGCAAGCAAATATTTCAAGGAAGGCTGCTCAATCTTTTTTTAAAAAGGCAGAAGTTCCCTAACGGATACATCGGAACTTTGGAGATTATAAAACACCCCGGAGCCGTTTTGATCGTGCCGTTTTTAAGCGACGATAAGATCATACTTATAAAACAATACAGGCCCGTTATAAATGCTTATATATGGGAATTGCCCGCCGGCACGCTTAACAAGGGTGAGGACCCTTTGAAGTGCGCAAGAAGGGAATTGATAGAAGAGATAGGATACGATGCCGGGATCCTGGAAAAAATAGGATATATATATTCTGCCCCGGGCTACACCACAGAAAAAATAATCATATATAAAGCAAAAAAGCTTATAAAGGTAAAGGCAAAAAAAGAGGTCGACGAGGTAATAACCCCGAAAGTTTTTACCAGGAAAGCGATACAGAAATTAATTAATTCGGGAAAAATAGTTGATGCGAAAACTATCTGCGCTATCAAACTGGTGATCAAATGATAAAGATGAATAAGTTTTTCATCATCCTCTCGGCAATATTAATTTACCAGACAAGTAATTGTTCGGCAGATACGGTTACTTTTAAGAACAAACAGTCCATGGAAGGCGTGATAACCGAGGAGGCCGAAAATTATATAATCCTGGATATAGGGTGCGGGACTATAACTTTACCTCGTACCGATATAGATTCTATCAAAAAATCGAGTTCGCCGGCTAACACCGCGATCGTTGAAAATTGGAAGAAACAGTATTTCGAGAATTATCCTGCCCCGACCCAGGAAGACCAGAAATTACTGGATGAATTCAAAGAACTTCAGAGCGAAAAATCAAAATTAACCGGCGACATCGCGCGAAAAGACAGGGTTATTAAAGAGATTTCTATGACACAGAGAAAAATACCCGAACTTCAGGAAGAACAGAACGCCATAGGAAGAAATTTAAAATCTACCGACGCCATGAAAGATATATTAAAATACAACAACCTGGTGATCGAGCTGAACCTGGCAGGGAGTAAATTAAGAGAAGCTGTGGACAGGATAAGGGAACTGCAGGGAGAGCAGGAAAAAATTGACTCGCGCCTCACAGATTACATTAACCGTTTCATGGATTTCAGAGAGATGATCGCGCAAAGAAAGAAAGAGATAGCCTCTGAAAAAACCAACCCGGAACAAAATACCTTTTATAATAATCTTAAGGAAAAATTTGATGAATTGCAGAAGGATATTAAGTACCAGGAAGTCGGGTTCACGAAGTGCCAGGAAGGCGTGGTGGTCGCGGTATCATTCAACGGTAAAGTTGACGCTATGATGGTCGTGGATACAGGTGCGGCCCTTACTGTTATTTCCGAAAACTTGGCGGCAAGGCTTGAAATAGCCGCGAATAAGGTTAAGCAAGACATCGAACTTATACTTGCCGACGGCAGCCGCATCCCGGCGAAATTCGTGATTCTCGATTCGCTTAAAGTCGGAGGGGCCGAGGCGAAATCTGTAGGGGCTGCCATAGTCAAGGTTAAGATCCCAAATGGCGTCGACGGATTTTTAGGAATGAGTTTTTTGAAAAATTTTTCGTTTAGTATGGATATGACAAAACAAAAATTGATCCTCAGCCGTTTTAAGTAATCGAAAATTTCAAAATATCTTTTCGCGATGCTTGACAAAACATGCTTTTTGATGTAAAAGTTATAAATAGAGCCATAGTATATCCCGAAGGTAAACTTTCATCTAAGAAAGGAAGATATAATGAGAAAAATTCTGGTTATTGATGATGAAAAAGAGTTTTGCTCTCTTATTAAAGATATCCTTGAGATAACCGGTGAATACGAAGTGGTATATGCTACGGACGGGAAGCACGGTATCAAGATAGCCACCGAACAAAAACCCGATTTAATATTACTTGATATAATGATGCCGACCATGGACGGATTTGAAGTCTTGAAAGTATTAAAAGAAGATGAGCGTTCCGAATCCATACCGACTATTTTTGTTACAGCCCTGGATAAGATAGAGGAAAAAGTAAAAGGTTTTCGCATGGGCGTCGTTGATTACATAACAAAACCCATTAGTATTGACGAGGTAAAGGCAAGGATAAGGGCGCACCTAAGCGTTAAATTTGCGGAAGAGGAGCGCGTCAGGGCAAAAGAACTTATGGCGATAAAAGACCTGATTGTTACCTATAATCATGAAATGAAGCAGCCTTTAACTGTTATATTGGGCAACTTAAAGATGCTCATGGACGAAGTGGACGAAGATGACGAAAGATACCCAACGCTTGAGATCATTGAAGAACAAACAAATAAGCTAGTGGCAATCTTGGACAAGATCGGTTCAATAGATTCTATCAAAGAAAAAGGGTATGTAGGCAAGGTTAAAATGATAGACCTGGATTCAAATGGCGAAAAAAATAAAAAATAGAACAGAAAAATATAAAAAATCGAATGAAATTATACGTTCTATATTAGAAGTCGCCCCCTTCGGTATCTATATTATAGGCAGCAAAGGAAGTTTTGACTATGTAAATTCCGCGATGATCGCCATTTCCGGAGATACCTACGAACAGTTTAAATCCTTAAACGCCTTCAAGATCCCGTCTTACAAGCGAATAGGCCTTGATAAAAAAATAAGGGCTATATTCGGCGGGGGTTCGTTTTCCTTGAAATCCGTTAAATATACCTCATATTATTCGAAAAAGACGACGATAAGAAACATGATCGGCATACCCCTGGAAGAAAAAGGCGAAAAGAAAGCTCTTATATTCGTTGAAGACATTACGCAGATTAAAAAAGCTGAAGAAGAAATGGTAAAGGCTATGAATATAAAATCACAATTTATATCTTTAGCGTCTCACGAGTTAAGGTCCCCTCTCGGGATAATAGGCATGTATATCACTAGCCTTGCGACGGGAGAGAGTGAAAATCTTACAGAAAAGCAAAAAGAATATCTGAATGTAGCGAAGCGTAATATAGACAGATTGATACGCCTCGTAACCGATGTCTTGAATTATCAGAAACTGGAAGCCGGGAAGATGGGATTCAAGATGGAAAAAGGCGATATTAATGAGCTCGTAGAAGAAATTTCAAAAGAGGTACGCCCTTTAATGGAGAGTAAAAAACTCTGCATCAAATTATCGCTCTCGAAAGAGATGCCGAAAATAATGTTCGATAAAGACAAGATAACGCAAGTTTTGATAAACCTTATAAACAACGCCTTGAAATTTACGGATAAAGGGGGGCTTATAATAAAATCCGTAAAGTTGAAAAACGGCATACGCATCTCAGTCATTGATACCGGCATGGGCATAAAAAAAGAAGATCTGCATAAACTTTTCCGAAGCTTCAGCCAGATAAATACAGATAGGGGCGAAAGACCGAAGGGAACGGGACTGGGACTCGCCATATCGAAGATGATCATAGAGAAACACGGCGGTAGTTTCGAGGTAAAATCTGAATGGGGAAGCGGGAGTGTTTTTTCTTTTATTCTGCCGATTAAATAGTAAAGAAAAGCTCATATGATACAAAAAATAGGGCTCATTGCCGCGATAATATTGCCATTGTGGAATATTCCTCTCATAGTAAGAATTATAAAAAGAAGATCGTCCGAAGACATCAGCATGTTTTGGGCCTTGGGGGTCTGGATCTGCCTTTTGTTAATCGCGCCTTCCGGCTTTACTTCTAAGGATATAGTCTGGCGCACTTATAATGTAGTAAATTTTGTATTTTTTAGCGCCGTTACAGCAATTGTGTTATTATATAGGAAAGCAAAGTAAATTAAATATTTGGTTTTTTGTCTTTTTGTGATATAGTAATGTTCAAAAAGGTTATTTTATAATTATGCCAAAACCAAAAATTTTAATCATTGATGACGAGAAAAAATACAGGGATGTACTCCAGAAAGGCCTGGAGGCAGAAAGTTTTGAAGTTGTAATAGCAGCCAATGGAGAAGAAGGGCTTGAAATGGTCTCCTCTTCCAAGCCGGACTTGATAATATGCGATATGATAATGCCAAAAAAGGACGGCTTTGAAGTCCTGAAAGGGGTAAGGCAGGAGGGGGGGCCTAACACGCCGTTTATAATGCTGACAGCCGTGGATGATTTCGCTGAAATAAAGAAAGCGTACAGCTACGAAGCTGATTGTTATGTAACGAAACCCGTATTATACGGAAAATTATTCGAAGTAACAAATCTTATGAAAAACGTAAAGGTTCTTCTTAACCTTTCGCAGAGGAGAATATCATGATCAGAAAAATATTTTTAGCTGCATTAATAATAGGCATCTTTATCGGAAATGCCTTTGGTGGGGATGCGCCCAAACAGGAGAATAATATGTCGAAACAAGAGAAAATGAATATTCCTAGCCAAGGCAAAACAGTGGTTCTGGAGACCACTCAGGGTAATATAGAGATCGAGTTAAGGCCCGATATAGCCCCTAAGGCGTGCGAAAATTTTTCCGGGCTTGTTCAAAAAGGGTATTATAACGGTTTAATTTTCCATAGGGTTATAAAAAATTTCATGCTTCAGACCGGAGATCCTACCGGGACAGGAATGGGCGGAGAGTCCATTTGGGGAACGCCGTTTGAAGACGAGGTTAAGCTCGATGTTAAATTTGATAAACCGGGTTTGGCAGCTATGGCGAATGCAGGCCCGAATACAAACGGCAGCCAATTTTTTATTACTACCATAGCGACCCCATGGCTCAATATGCGCCACACGATTTTTGGCGAAGTTGTTTCCGGTTATGATGTAGTGCAGAAAATAGAAAAAGTCCGGACCGACCCGACAGATAGGCCCGCTATAGAGCAGAAAATCATAAAAGCGTATTTAAAATAATTCACAGCTTTTTTATATCGCCAGGAGGATAAAATGAAAAAAGTATTTATTTGTTTAATTTTTATTTCAATATTTCTTATAACTTCACAATCGCCAGCAATCGCTCACCCCCCTACCAAAATTACCACGTCACAAGATGTGGCG
>Ga0210017_1002705_pt1 | contig 15079 bp, 12 predicted proteins | sample CryGeyCG2014_020_FD_183966 | JGI IMG/M metagenome (GOLD analysis project Ga0210017, IMG submission 183966) | Groundwater microbial communities from aquifer - Crystal Geyser CG08_land_8/20/14_0.20 (SPAdes) (version 2) | ecosystem: Environmental > Aquatic > Deep subsurface > Groundwater | place... | reverse complement strand
AATACTTGACAGCCCCGGAGGGGCTACTTGACTACTGCTTGACAATACTTGACAGTCCCGCAGGGACTACTTGACTACTTTTGACAATTGCTCCACTACTGCTTTTAGCTGGGCTTTTACCACTTTAAGTTTAGGGGCAACCTTTACTGCCCGCTCCGGGTCCTTTAAGCCGTGGCCGGTGAGGATACAAACGACTGTAGAGCCCGGACTAAAATAGCCTTTCTCCTTTAATTTTATTACCCCAGCCAGAGAGGCAGCTGAGGCTGGTTCAACAAATATTCCTTCTACCTGGGCTAACATCTGGTAAGCTTTAATTATTTCTTTGTCAGTTACCTTTTCAATTAATCCTCCTGATTCATCCCGAGCTTCCTCTGCTCTTTTCCAACTGGCTGGGTTGCCAATCCTTATTGCTGTAGCAATAGTCTGGGGAGAAGAGATCTTTCTTCCCTCGACGATTGGGGCTGAGCCGGCTGCCTGGAAGCCTAACATCTTCGGTAGAGTCTTTATCTTCTTGGCTTTTTTATACTCCTTATATCCTTTCCAGTAGGCAGTAATGTTGCCAGCATTTCCCACTGGCATAGCTTGATAATCAGGAGCAGAAGATAAGGCATCTACAATTTCAAAGGCGGCTGTCTTTTGACCTTCAATCCGGTAAGGATTGATAGAGTTGACTAAAGTTATTGGATAGTCTTTAGTAATTTCTCTGACTAGGCTTAGAGCTTGGTCAAAATTTCCCTCAATGGCTAAGACTAAAGCCTTATGCATTAGAGCCTGGGACAGCTTCCCCAGAGCAATAGCTTTTTGGGGGATTAAGACTATACAGTCCATTCTAGCTCGGGCGGCATAAGCAGCTGCTGAGGCTGATGTGTTACCCGTAGAGGCACAAATTACTGCCTTTTTCCCTTCTTCCTTTGCTTTGGAGACTGCTACGGTCATTCCCCGGTCTTTAAAAGAGCCAGTAGGATTTAAGCCCTCGTATTTTAGATAAATCTTTAAGTTATTGCCAATTACCTTGCTTAAATTTTTTGCCTCAATTAAAGGAGTATTTCCTTCTAAAAGAGTAATAATCGGTGTCTTTTCACTCACCGGTAGATAATCTTTGTATTTTTCAATTACGCCCTTCCAGTTCATCTTCCACCCTGATTATATTTCCAATAAGCAGGACTAAAGTCCTGCCTCTACTTCCACCCTGATTATATTTCCAATAAGCAGGACTAAAGTCCTGCCTCTACTTCCACCCTGATTACATTTCCAATAAGCAGGACTAAAGTCCTGCCTCTACTTCCACCCTGATTATATTTCCAATACGCAGGACTAAAGTCCTGCCTCTACTTCCACCCTGATTACATTTCCAATAAGCAGGACTAAAGTCCTGCCTCTACTTCCACCCTGATTATATTTCCAATTTCTTTAACTACCTTAAGTCTTTTGATTTGGGAGAGTGCTCGGCTAATCTTCATATTTTGAACTTGATAGGTTAAAAATACAATCTCGGCTAACGAACCTCCACTACCTTTTTGCACTACGGAGGCTAAGCTTACTTTCTCCTCCCCCAAAATCTTAGATACCTTAGCTAATACACCGGGTTGGTCTAATACTTTCATCCGAAAATAATACCTGCTCTCAATTAGAGCTATGTTTTTAACTTTTAATCTTTTTAGGGGAGTATAGATTGAGGCAGTCTCCCCCTTTTTAATTCTTTGAGCAAGTTCAATTATATCTCCTACTACTGCGCTGGCTGTGGGTAGAGCTCCTGCTCCTTGCCCATAAAACATCAGTTCTCCAACTGCATTACCCTTAACAAAGATGGCATTAAAAGCACCATGGACATTAGATAAAGGATGAGTTAGAGGGACTAAGGTGGGGTGAACCCTTATCTCTATTTTGTCTTTTTCTCTCCGAGCTATGGCTAACAGTTTAATCTTGTATCCTAATTCCCGGGCATACTCAATGTCTTTTTGTTCTATTCCTCTAATTCCTTCCCGATAGACATTGCTTAAATTTACCCTGGTCTGAAAGGCAACTGAAGAGAGTATAGCTATTTTATAGGAGGCATCAAAACCATCAATATCTAAAGAAGGGTCAGCTTCCGCATACCCTTCCTTTATAGCTTCTTTAAGAACTTCTTTAAGGTCTTTTTCCTCCTCACTCATCCTGGTTAGGATATAATTAGTAGTTCCGTTAACAATTCCAATTACTTCCTCTATTTTGTTGGCGGCTAAGCATTGTTTTAGTGGCCGGATAATGGGAATGCCCCCTCCACAGCTAGCCTCAAAACGCACTTCAATTTTCTCTTTTCCGGCGGCCTCAATAACCTGATCACCAAATTTAGCCATTAGTTCTTTATTGGAAGTCACTATATGTTTCTTTTGTTTTATTGCTGAGAGGACATATCTTTTAGCTACTCCTATACCCCCGATTACTTCTACGATTATATCAATGTCTTTATCCTCAATGACTTCTTCTGCTTTAGTGGTTAGTTTATCCTTGCTTAACTTTATTAGTCTAAAGCGGGAGGTGTTAATATCAGCTATCTTTTTAATATTTAAGGGTGAGCCAATCTTATTGGAGATAACCCTATGGTTCTCATCTATAACTTTTACCACTCCACAGCCAACTGTTCCTAATCCCAGTATACCAATGTTAATTGCTTTACTTTTCAATTTAAATCTCCTTGTCGCTCCCCTCGTTAGGTGTTAGGTGATAGGGGCTTGATTTATTGTAGGGGCGACATTTATGACGCCCGTCAATTGCGGGTTTGATAAATCAAACCCCTACAATATATTTTGCGGGTTCAATAAATTGAACCCCTACAATTCTCTGTTAGTGGCGGCGCAGGGACTCGAACCCTGGACACCACGGGTATGAGCCGTGCGCTCTAGCCATCTGAGCTACGCCGCCATCTCTTCCAATAGTATCGGGCTTTGCGAAGTGCAAAATGAGAATCCCCTGTCAAGTCATTTAAATAGGTAACCCAACTACAGGTTGCCTGCTCGGTCAGGATTTGTTCTCCTGACCGTTTCAATGTAGAGGCAGGACTTTAGTCCTGCTTTGGAGTAGAGGCAGGACTTTAGTCCTGCTTTGTTTTAGCGATTCTAAAGAATCGCCTCTACAAGAGTCGCCTCTACGGTCCTGCTTTGTTTTAGCGATTTTGTAGAGGCAGGACTTTGGTCCTGCTTTGGAGTAGAGGCAGGACTTTAGTCCTGCTTTGTTTTAGCGATTCTAAAGAATCGCCTCTACAGGAGTCGCCCCTACAAGAGTCGCCTCTACTTCTTCGGTTACTTTTTATATGATTCAACCAGTACCCTTTCGGTTACATTTTAGATGACTTAACGCGCTCATTTGTAAGTTGAGTAAATTTGTGATATAATTATCTAGCGCTGATGTAATCGCCAATTTTAATAAGAGGAGGTAAAGGTCCGATGAGAACTAGTCCAATTGGATTGGTAATGTTAAATGATGAACGCAAACATGTTTATACCAAGAATAATCAAGCCAATATGAATGTAGTGAAGAGGTGGGCTAAAATCGTTAAAGAAGGTATGCATAATATAGATGGGTCTGTCCCGGAGGTAGTAATAGGTTCAAAAATAATAACCAGTGTCAGAGTTGCTCAAGAGATAGGAGAAGAGCTTTCAAGAAAAAATTGTAAACAAGTTATTATCTGCTACAATGTATGGAACTTCCCCTTTTTAGTCTGGCCATTTATAAACAGCCTGGAAAGAGGAGTTCCTATCTTAAGTCTTTCCAACAATAATGGTCAGTTTCCTGGAAATGTAGGTCTTTTAGCTACCGATGGAGCTATCCGACAAGCGGGAATAAGAACACACCGCTTAGTTGGAGCTCTTGATGATAAAGGGACCCAGAAACAAGTAATAGATTGGTTAAGAGCCTCCCAGCCTTACACTGTTATGAGAGGGGAAGTTTATGGATGCTACGGAGGACACTCTATGGGTATGGAGACAGGATATTTTCACCTGGTGCCAACTATAAGGTCATTAGGGACAACCATTCGCCAAATAGACCAATTATGGTTGGTAGAGGTTATGAAGAAAGTTGATGAGAAAGAAGTGGAAAACGGTTTGAGGTGGTTCAACCAACTCTTAGGTAAAAGGATAAAATATGACGGTAAAATGTTAACTAAAGAGACTTTAAAAACCCAAATCAGACTTTATTTAGCTATAAGAGAAGTAAACGAAGATAAAGGATTTGATTTTTGCGGATTAAAAGGACAGAGAGAATTAACCGAATATGTCTGTCTGGGAGATGTAGCCGAGATGCTTTTAAATGACCCTTATGATTGGAGAGGTAAAAAAGAACCTACAGTATGTGCAACTGAAGCTGATGCTTATGCAGCTTTAACTATGCAGGTATTAAAATATATAAGTGGAGGACTTCCTACTCTCCTTATGGATGTCCGCCTTTATCATCCCGATAAAGATATCTGGGATTGGTGTAATTCAGGAAATCATTCCAGTTATTATGCATCTTGTAGTATGAAACCAGAAGATAATTTCAAAAAGATAACTTTCCATCCAGCTCTAAAATATTACTTTAAAGCTGGAGGTGCTTCAGTAGAATTTGATGCGGCACCAGGGAAAATGACCTTCGCCCGAATGGGTATTTGGAACGATACTCCTTATATGGTTATGGTAACAGGAGAAAGCCTAAAACTTAGTGCCCAGGAAAGAAAAAAGATAAATGCCCAAACCAGTCCTACCTGGCCGCATGTGCACGCCCGACTTGATTGCACCTTTAAAGAATTCCTAAATGTCTTCCCTTCTAATCATGTGCTGGGTATTTGTGGTGATAGATTAGAAGCTCTTAACTATTACTGCGAAATAAGCGGGATTAAACCTATTATTTTAGGACAAAAAGGAAAGGAAAGAATTCAACCGGTATGGGAAAGAGTAGAAAGGTAAAATCAGGTTTATAAAGTTACCTTTATAACTACTCTTCCCAAATCAGCCCGAGGCTTATTCTTGCTTATCACAACTTCTCCAGGCTTATTTTCAAATTCAAGTTTATTTAAATCCGAAGGTAATATGGAATTGTCAGCCATTATAATAAGATAATAAGTATTATCATCAACAACATTTTCAAAATAAAATTTGCCATCAGATGATGTAGTTGTTGTAGATACTTCTCCTCTTAGCATAAAAAAACTTCCTTTAGTTAACTTCTCAATATCTATTTTTTTATAAACTAACCCTACCTTTATATTTTTTGCTGGCTTGTTATTTATATATATACTTCCTGTTACTTTTCCCTTAGTAAAAACAGGCTTTGTTTTTGGTTTATCTTCTTTTCGGTGAGGCTTATATCCTTTCTCTTTCGCTAATTTATAAAACCCTTTTGCTTTATCATATTTTCCATAGTGCCAGTATATATATCCTAATCTCTGTGCAGCGGCATATCCAATATTGAACCTTTTCTCATCTGACAAAATTCCTGCCCATTTTAAGTTTTCTTTACTTGCAGAAGAATAAAGCCTTGCCAACATTACCATACAATGCAAAATATTATTTGTTTTTTGTATTATCTCATAATGAACTTTCATTGCAGATTTTATATCCCAGTCCATAAGATAACATTGAAGTATATAACAATAGGCATTATACAATTGATTTGTATCATAATTTTTCCTTAAAAGATAATCTCTAGCCTTCTCAATATTTTTTAAGTTAGCATCAAGATAACCTTTCCCTCCAGATGGAAATTTTTCCCTGAAAAAACTTTTAAAAATCCCAAGATAGTAATATTCTTCTCTGGCTAAGAGTGGGCTTTCTTTTATTAAAATTTTGCCATCTTTAAAAAGTAAAATTGTTCTTACAGTTTTTGGTTTTTCTGAGATATCAAGTATATTAGAAAGGCTTTTACCATAATCATACTTTGTCTTTGCAATATTATAAAGGTAAAGTCCAGAAAATGTTGAAAGAATAAAAATTGCAAGAAATAAAATAATTGACGACATTGCTTCTTTTGTCCTTTCTCTTAATTTTGGAAAAATATAAATAATTAGACCTCCAAGAAACCAGGAAATTAAACCAACTAATATAAATAATGATGACAGAATTTTAAATCTATAAAAATCCAAATCTATTCCTTGAATATAAAAAGAAATAATGTTGTCAATTGCAATACCACTGAGATAGATTAAAATTGAGATTATAAAGCCAAGTAGCCCTCCCCAGATAAATAACTTTAGTGCCCTAAATATGTCTCTTAAACTTCTAAAATTTGGTTTTATAAAATCACCAATATATCCATCTTTATGGAATATAAACCAAGATATGCCAAAGATAAGGATTATAAATAATAAGAAATCAAAAGTAAGATTATAAATTAATGCCATAATATCACCGGAATATATCCTGTTAGTCTCCATTATTTGATATAACATATCTGGAATAAAAATTACCACAGAAATTGAGGCTAAAATAATAAAATAAACAATCGCCAGAATAATCTTTAAAACACTTCTCCAATTTGCAAATACTTTAAAATTAAAATACGGATTAATTGTTCTAAAACAAAATATTAAAACAATAATTCCAATAATAGAAAGAAAAAAAAGTATTCCACCAAAAACAGACGGGACGAATTCAAAACATATCTTAAAACAAAAATTATAGAATTCATAAACCTCTTTTGGAGTCAATGCTGCCATAACATTTGGTGTTGAAACTGCCATCATAACATAGATGTCAAAAATTGTAAAAAACAATCCAAAAAATACAAACCATGAGGAAAATTTAAAAGATTTTTTTAACATTTAGGTCACTCCTTTCATAGATTTCTTTTGTTAATTCATCATCCTGAAATTCCTTATACACGAAATTTAAAAATGTTTTTGGGGGCTCTCTCTTTACCCCGTAAGAGACCAGAGGTCTTACGGGGTTTATCGGTAACCTTTGGAAAATCTTTGCCGAACCAATAAGCATCAATATTATTACTGCAACTGTAAGTGCTAAGCCAGGAAGTGGCTTTAAGTAATTAGCATAAAAATAATCAAAGAAGTTCTCTTTTTGTTGTATTCTCTCTTTTATTTTAAACCAGAGCTCTCCTTTCACATCTTCAACTTCCAAAGATTTTAAGGAATTTAATGAGCTCTTAAATGTTTCCAGCTCCTGAGAACAAAGAAGACACTTACTCAGGTGCTCTTCTATTTCTCTTTTTATTCTGTCATCCAAATCTCCTTCCAGATATTCTGAAAGATATTTATTTACTTTTTTACAATTCATCCCGTTAGACCTCCTTCTTTATTTTATTGAATATTTATTTATTACCATTAGAGATTTGAATCCTGTTAGATTTTCTTTTAAAAATAACACAGGTCTAACGGGATTCATTTTTTATTTCCTCCTTATATTTTTCTTTAAACATACATCTTGCACGATGTAAATTTACTTTAACTTTTCCAACTCTACAATTCAATATTTTAGCAATCTCTTCATAAGATAGTCCTTGAACCTCTCTTAAAATTAGTAAAGCACGATAATCTGGTCGTAAGGAATTTAATACATATTTAATACTTCTTTTTAATTCATGACTATTAATTAAATCATCAGAGTTTGCTGTAATGTTCTCTTTTAATTCTACAATTTCAAACTCTTGTTTTTTTATCTTATTCAGACACATATTTACAACAATTTTATTTATATAAGTTGTTAATGAACATTCTCCTCTAAACTTTTTTAATGACTTCCAGATTAATATAAATGCATCTTGAAATAGGTCATCTACCTCTCGTGCATTCCCCATCATTCTTTTTATGATAAAGTTAACTAAATTTTTATATCTATCAAAAATAATTTTAAATTCTTCAGCATCCCCTAAGGCATTTTCTACCATTTTTTTATCTTCTCCATAATTCATAATTCCCCTCTATAAATAATAGACAATTTGGGAATAAAAAAGTTACACTTGAGAAGGTATCAGGACTTCGAGGTATAGAGTCTTTTCTTTAAAGATTACTCAAGGAAGTCCCAAGAAGGGGATAGTAAGGTTTTAATCATGTTATACTGCTTTGTTAAATAAATAAGACTGTGATTACAGTGATTAAGAATGCAAGCATTATTTTGTTTACACAGTATTATACACTTATAAAGGTAATACCAAAGTAAAAAAATGAAAATTATTTTGTCCTAATTTATCCTTTTCTTGAACTATACTATAATTCAAACAATATTTACTTGGTGATTTTTTAGTAGCATATTTTTTATCCAAGATAATCCCTAATCCATAGGAGTAGACTTTTTTCTTTGACTCTTTCTCTTGGAAATAACCTGTTCTTAATGCTACCATTCCTTTAACTTGCTTTTCTAATCCCAAATGAATTTCTTGGAAAGCACTCTTGTTAGAATCAAATAAATTTCTCACATCAACTGCTATCAAATCATCTTTATTCAATTGATAAGAAATACCTAAATTCATGGTTTCATCAGCAAATCTTTCTATTCTTATTCTATTATTAGAGAGCTCATCAGGAAAGTCAAAATAAACCAAGCCTATATTTAACCTATTTGTAAATTTGTGAAATAAACCAAAGTTCATACCATACTCACGAATCTTTTTATTATCTTCTTCTTGGTGGTAATCATTCCAAACTACCCCTAAAGAAGATTTAGGAGTAATTCTATATCCTAAAAGGATAGAATTATAATGGTTATCCTTAATACCTTCTAAATTAAAGAATTTTGAGGACTTATAACTATTTTCATTAGCTAATGAGTCCTCCATTACATTATAACCTAAATAAAATTTTGGTAAAGAATAGACGCATCCACCTCTTACACCAATGATAGCTCCGGTAACAGTCATTACTAAATATAATAAAAATTCATCCCCTTCTAAATTTTCACCTTCTTTACCTGCTTCTATTTCCTTCTGGCTTTTCACCTCTTCCTCTTTCTTTTCTTCAAAAAGAGATGCAATTTTAAAAGCTTTCCCCATTATTTTAATAAAAGCTAATACATTTACATGGGAATTAAGTCTTTCCTCTTGAGTTAATGTAGCAGGATTATACAGGATACAACTAAGGTCAGATGGCACAGCTAAATATGCCCCACCCATACCTGTCGGTCTTGCTTTTAAATCAGCAAGTGTCCTATAATAATTTTCACTTCCTATAATCGGAGAAGTTATTGAAAAAGTAAAAAATATCGTTATTAAAATTATACTCCTAATATTCATAAATCCCTCACTAAGCAGGTTACCAATTTCTCCAGATTTAACAGACGACTTCCTAAATGACTCTTCAGTCAGAACATGTAACTATTTAGCCATCAGAAGTAGTCTTGTAGGGAGAAAATTCAAAATTTTCGTCTGAGCGAAGATACATCTTTCCTGAATTTTATGCATTTTACTCTTTATAAAATGTTACTTTTTCTTTTTTATCACTAAAACATACTCTAAATTCTTTAAAAACACCTTTTCTGCCTAAAATATTAAATTCTATTCCTAACCTTTCTGAGAATCCTATTGTTGCTAAGATTTCTTTCTTTCCAATTTCAATTCTTAGATTGTGAAGATATACAGGAATAAAACTTCCGTCGCCAACTTGAATCATTTTCAATTTCCCTTTTTTAAAGTTAAAACCCATATCTTTTATTTCCTCCGCTCTTATTATTGTATAAGTAGCACCAGAATCAACAAATACTGCAATTTCTAATTCTTCCTTTGCCAAATATATCTTTACAGGAATAATTGGTATTTTAATCCCCTTGTAAACGGAGTAAGGGAATTCTATAACAGACATTCTAAACTTTCCTCCTTAGGAATACACATTATAAAAGGAGTGTCTTTTGGCTTTTTCTTCTTTGTCGTATCTTTAACTTCTTTTCGTGAATCTCCCTTTGCAATAACCTCTTCATTGACCACAGCCACATACTTCCCTCCGTATTTTGTAACTAAATCTTCAAAATGAGCAGTTATCCACAACCAATTCTTAGACATCTTAACCTCCTTCTTCCATTTTTCTTAAGTATTTAGCTACCAGAAGTAACTTTATGTCATTGTGAGGGAATACTTCGCTGTCGCTCAGCACAGCCCCCGATTAAATCAGGGGGAAGGAATCTCATTGGGATTGCTTAACCCCTTGGGATTGCTTCACTGCGTTCGCAATGACATCGCTTGCAATGACATTGCTTTCGCTGGGCACTCCAATAAGTTTCGCTCAACATAGATTATATCATTCCACTCTATTCTCTGAAGGAATAATTCCCAAAATTTTTATGTAGCTAAACTATAAAGACATTTTTTAAAATTTATAGTAGGCTTGTATTTTCCAACTGGACAAATCTAATATTTCAGAAAAACTCACAAATTCTATTTTGAATTTGTCAGTTATTTTATAACAAAGCCCAAATGAATAATAAGTAGAAATTGATGAATTTTTTGTTTCAGAAGAAGAAGTAGTAACTGTAGGTTCTAAGATTTCAGTAGTTACACCTTCTGATGTAATTATAGTCTTCTCTACTTCTCCTTTTTCTTCTACTTTCTTAGTTCTTGCTTTATTAACTAAAAACAATTTTTTCATACCCAATCTTAATGTTAATTCATCTGATACTTCTTTTTCTATACCAATTGGTAAACTTATTGAATAATTCTCTGCTCTTATATCTTCTGTTTCTCTTGAGTTATAATGAATATCTGTTTTTTTATTTTGCTCTTCATCTTGTGAATCAGTATATTCAAAATTTGTTGTTACTTCTTTATTACCTATTTTATAAGTTTTAGTAATATCTCCTCCTAGTCTTAGGCAATAAGCAAACATAACATTTTTAGATAATCTCTTCTCATTTCCAAATTTAAGGAATGCGGATTTATTTTTCTGATAACCAGTTATGGTTGGTATAATTTCATTAGTTGTTGAAGTAGTAGTTGAAGTTACATCTATATACTCACCCTCACCTTCAACCCACCTTGGTTCTTTTCTGATACTTAAGCCTTCACAACTTTTTGTTTCGTCACCAGTTATATCATATTTTTGGCAATTAATACCAACTATATATTTTCTTGAAAAATTCATATTTATACCATAGTTTGCATTTAATTCTTTATCTTCTTTGACTATTTCTTCTGATAGGCTACTATACTTATCTACCCAATTGCTACCCTGATAATCTTTTCCATCTCCATCCGGGTCTTCATCAATTAATGTATAATTTCTATTAATTGATTTGCTTTTATCTTTTGATAGAGTATAATTTCCTATTATTTCAATATCAGGTAAAATTATACCAAGAGTGAAGTAATTGCTATACAATGAAGAATGCGCTGCGTTTTTCCCTTCTCTTTTGGATATATAAACCATTTTGTTTTCAGATGGGTCAATATGCAAATTAGCATAGTTATATTTACTTAAATCATTTTCTGCATCTTCTTTGTAATTATACTTAATCCCTAGGTACTTATTTCTACTAAACTTTTTACCATATATTAATCCAAAATCATCTTGGGATATATTATTCTCTCTTCTCTCTTTACTTATGTACTTTCTCCATAAATTTTGCCAGCTATAAGCTTCTAATCTTCCATCTTCCCATTCACTTTCAGTTTTACTCAGATAATTTTCACTAAAAACTCCTATCTTTTTAATATATGTTAATGAAAAAGGTGATGCATATTTATGTCCAAATTTTCCATATAATCTCTTATCTTTTATCCTACCAATATAAGCAGGATTTAAAAATAAATCAGTATATTCATCTTCCACTATACCAGCAAACTCCTCTCCTAATGCTTGTATTCTATAAGATGCTTCCTCAAATGCGAATGAGTGCAAAGGAGAAAGAAATAAAAAGACAATAATTAATATTGTTTTCAATCGCATCATTATATTTTAACTCCAGTAAATGACTCTTCAGTCAGAATATTAGGGCACCAGTTGCTGATGCTCTGGTGCTCCTCTGCTCTTGCATACCGCTCTTCTTATTTCAGACTTCTGTCCTCTGATTTAATATGCCAGACTCCAAATCTAATTATATCAAATAAAATAACTTTTGTCAGCAGATAAAATCTCATTCTTGTAAAACTGATGCGAAATTCCTTCTTGGGACACTTAAAAATCCCCTCCTCCTTAACCAGATTCCCTTCTCCTATTATTATAGCAGAATAAACCAGTTTGTCAAGCAAATTTAAAAATTTTAAACGCTGATATAAAATCAGCGATTACAAAAAGATACCCAATCATCTTAATAAAAAGGCAAAATTAAAATCTCTGTAGATTGCCACGCCCTTCGGGCTCGCAATGACATTGCTTTCGCTTTACACTCCAATAAGTTTCGCTCAACACAGGTTATATCATTTTTAAGTGCCTAACCTGAACTTGGCTCTAAAATCCCTCCAGAAAAATTTTGATGAATTCTTCTTTTAGTTCTTCTTGAATCTCTCCCATTAGGTCTGTCTTTGCTTCTTTTATTAAACCCGGTGAATCTGAATGGATTCCCCACACTCCCAAAGGGAGGATATCCTTAATTGTGCCCAGGTCATGAGTTTCTCCAACAGTAATCTTGATTCCGCTCTCCCTGGTAGCACTAACTAAGGCTTTAGTAACACAATAAGCCTCCGGGTTTATGAAATTAGCCTTTATCTTCTCCGCCAATTTAAGGTTTCCCCAGGGATTATCTCGAAAAAGAAGCATTGTTCTCAGATTGGGGTTTAACTCCTTTACTCTCTGCAGATTCTCGGGGGAGAATGAGGAGATAATTACACTTCGGGTGAGTTTGTGCTGGTTTAAAAGTTTGATTATTTTCTCTTCCACTCCTTCTGACCCTTTTGATTTTATCTCAATTCCCAGGGTAAGCATTCCTTCATCTATCTTCCCTCTTATAACTTTATCCTCTAAGACATCCTCAAGAGTGGGAATATATGCCGAGGATAGGGAACCGCCAGGAGTCTTCAAGCGAACTCTTTCTATCTTTTCTGAAGGCATCTCCTCAATCATCTCACTCTCTTTATCAGCTAAGCGGTCAAGGTCTTTATCATGAAAGACTACTGGCAAGCCATCTTTTGATATCTTAACATCCATCTCTAACACAGTTGCTCCTTCTCCAATTGCCTCCCAAAAAGAGAAAAGCGTGTTTTCAGGAAGATAACTTTTAGCCCCTCGATGACCAATTATCCTTGTCTTAAGGGGTTTACACTCAGAACGCAGTCCTAATATCTTTCCTAACTCATCAAGCAGAAGCTCTTCCCTTAAACTCAATTCCCGGGATTTAAAATGAGAAGTGAGAGATTGTATCTCCTCAGATAACTCTTCAAAGAGGTGGACAAATGTATCTACCTCTTCTTCCTTAATTAAACTTCTTAGTTTAGAGTCAATATGACCCCGCTCCACCTCTTCAATTAAAGGGGCTACTAAAGGTGTTCGGGAGATATTTTCAATTATGAGATGAGGCACACTAAGTTGACCCAGCCCCAGCCCAATTTGTCGTGTCTTAAGATTCCCATGAGAGTCAGAACCACCGGTTACCCCCAGGCCGGCTGAGTGAACAAATTCCTTTAGCTGCTTGGTCAGCCCCGGCTCATCTTCAGGATAAAATATTTCTATATTCCTTAACCAATTTGGTTCCAGTCTTTCCTCAATCAGGTCCTCAACAATCTTAATTGCCTGCCCGGAGAAATTCTCCTCTATCTTCTTGATAATACGGGAAACGCTTCTTAAACCTTTATGTTCCTCAATAAGAAAATCTCTAATAGCTTTTATTAGAATCTGGGGATGAGCAAGTGATATCATCCCTTTCCCTCCTAATTCCTCAATCCCGGCAACTCCCTTTTTCAATAACTCAACCGCCTCCTCAGCTGGAATCCGATACCAGCCAGGGTCTTTATCGCAATTACATTCTCCTCTCCAGAGAAGATAACTCCTTGCTTCTTTAAGAGTCTTGACATAACCATGCTCGACCATTATTCGGGCTAAATGTGACCAATGAATCTGTCCTGGCCCTTTGAGAATATGGTCCTTCAAAGGATTTTCCTGGTCAAGTTTCTTCTTTTGCTCATCAGCGAACAACTGGACAACCCCGGGGGTTATCTCCTTGGTAATCTCACCTCTCTCTATTCTTTCAGCAACATTCAATCTCTTATTTGCATTCATCTTCACAGTTAGTAAGTCTCTATCTTTCATATTACACCCCAGAGCAATGGCATTTAGTTTAGTTCCTACTCTTTCCTTGAGACGCTGGAAAAATTCCGAAGTGTAATCTCCCAATTCTCCTTTAAAGAAATATCCCAAAATATGCACCGGCTGTCCCATAAACTCTGAGTCAACTTCCACACCCGGGATTATCTCTATCTGGTCTTCTTCCTTAATCTTATGCTTTTTATGATACTTTTTTTGTTCAAAGAGGATTGGCTCAACACCTTCCATAGTATTATGGTCAGTCACAGCCACACTCTTAAGTTCATTTCCTCTATTGGCAAGTCTAAGGGCAAATTCATCAAGCTCAACACCTTCCAGGCTCACCTTGAATTTCTTAATAGCTAATTCTTTTGCCTCTTGAATGGTAAGGTTTTTTATTCTGTATATCTCTTCTATATACTGCCAAGGAGTAATATCAGCATCAGAATAAGCAGTATGAGTATGCCAATCTGCTCGGGCTAAGAAGTCAGAAACAGTCCGTTTTCCCTCCTTAAGGACTGAAAATGCCTCCTCTAGACCATAGAATTCAACAGCGGTATTAAACTCATCTTTTATAACTTTCTGAGCAAAGCCTACTTTAATCTCGGAGGAAGACTCTTCCTTATATTCCCTTATCTTTTCCTCTAAATTTCTTATCTTCTGGCCAAGGTCAAAATATATCTTTTTCAAGGCTTCCTTTGAGTCTTCATCTTCAGCCCAATCCTGGGGTAGCCCGAATACAACCTTAAATATCTTCTTACCCTTGATTTGATATTCCATCATCTACCCATCTTAAAATAGTTAAAATTAAAGATTAAAATGAAAAAATTAAAATGACAAATCAAAATGTAAAGATTTTTCTTCTTTCGTATTTTAGTTGAAAGAGACCTTTTAATCACAAAACGAGACATAAAATCATCTCTATTATAAAAATTCAATTGCTATATTTTCTTA
>Ga0210017_1002703_pt1 | contig 15088 bp, 16 predicted proteins | sample CryGeyCG2014_020_FD_183966 | JGI IMG/M metagenome (GOLD analysis project Ga0210017, IMG submission 183966) | Groundwater microbial communities from aquifer - Crystal Geyser CG08_land_8/20/14_0.20 (SPAdes) (version 2) | ecosystem: Environmental > Aquatic > Deep subsurface > Groundwater | place... | reverse complement strand
TAAACAAAAGTTAACAAAGAACGAGAAAAAGTAGAGATAGAAAGAATGTCTGGCGCTACCGGGCTAAAAGATTCTTTAAAATACGGAATTTTTCAGCAATCTCTTATGTAACTGACTGTTAAATGATATGTTACGTAGAAACGACACTAATTTCATTACCAATACGCCTATTTTCCTAATAATGTGCCAGACTTCCTACTTGCTTCGCCTTTTTTATTGCACATTTAAATATCCAAATACTCAAAGGCAGTAACACAACACAAAAGACTAAAAGCACGCCTATATCAGAAGCAAGCATCTTAAGACTGTAACCTTGCAAAAGTGCCTGTCTTAAGGCCCTTAAAGAATAAGTGATAGGAAAGAGATAAGAAATAGTCTGTAACGGCTTAGGCAATATAGAGATAGGGAAAAATACTCCACCAAAGAATCCTGAAAATGTGGTAATTAACCAACTTATAGGATCACCTTTTTTAAATACCATGATAAAAGAGGCAGAGATTATACCTATGCTACTAAAGGAAACAATCGTTAGGATCAGAATTATTAAAGCAGCCAATAAGTTCATTTGGCTTAAATCTACCTTAAAAAATAAAACTCCAAATAATAGATACACAACCGTAGTTATAGAGGTAAATAAAAAGTCCCATAGTGACATTGAAATAATAAGAATAGAAAGTTTAGTAGGAGTTACCATCATCGCTTCTAAAGTGCCTATAATCTGTTCATGTCTTATATTCTGAGAAAAGCTATGTATAGCTGTAGAAAGATAGCCGGAAAAGGCAATTCCTATGAGGACAAAGGGGAAATAGCCGGTTTGATAATCTTTAAGGTGTAAAGTTACTTCTTGACCAAACAGCTTACTGATAAAATAGAAAGTTGCTACTGTAACAAGAATACTAAACAGGCTGAAGATAAAAGAAAATGGATAACTTAACTGAATTAGAAAATCCTTTTTTATAAAAGCAGCTATCTTCCGTAGGCAAGCTATCTTAAGAAATATCTTCCTTTGTAACCCGCTCATATATCTCTTCTATTGTTGCCAATGGTGAATTAATTTTATGGCATAGTTCAGACAATGCTCCACAAACCCTAATCTGACCCTGATACATAATCGCTATCCGCTCAGCAAGATCCTCTGCCTCAAAAAGATTATGCGTAATAAAAACAACCGTCCTTTTTTGCTCTCTTACTAACCTTTCCTTAATAAAATTTCTTAGATCTTTAGCAATGGCATAATCTAAACTCTTTGTAGGCTCATCCATAAATAGAACTTGGGGATTATTAAGAAGACTGCGAGCTATGGACAATCTCTGTTTTATCCCTGTGGAGGATTCTTGGAAGCGCTTATCTAACTCAGGAGTAATCTCTAAAAGAGAAGCTACCTCCTCAATTTTTTTCTTTGCCTCAAATTGGGAAAGATTATAGAGTAAAGCATAAAAACAAAGATTCTGTCTTAGAGTCAATCTCCAGTAAAAACTGCGTTCATCTCCGCTGACTAAGCCGATGGAAGATTTTACCCTCCCTCCTTCTTTTAAAATATCGTATCCACATACTTTTGCTCTCCCTTTAGTAGGTAAAATAAGGCAAGATAAGATTTTTATCAAGGTAGTCTTACCTGAACCATTTGGTCCAACCAAACAAAATAGCTCCCCCTGCCTAATCTGAAGGGAAATATTGTTAATTGCTAAAATGGATTTTTCTTTTTGGAAAGGATGGAGAATAAGACGATGTAGACTTTTGGCAGGAAAAAATTCTTTGGTTAAATCAAATGTCTCGATGGCATAGGTCATATAGAGAGTAGTCTATCTCGTCTAATTTTATTGATTAGCTTTTTTGGCACAAGGTGAGGTGCCCTTAAGGCTTCAATGAAATAGGCTATAATAAGAAGGCATATGGGTAAGTTAAGTGAAATCCAGGCAATCTTAGAGGAGAGAAATTTATGAAACTTTGACTGAAGATCAACACAGTTTTTATTTCTTTCAATTAGTATAACTCTACCTAAAACCAAAGAGGGCAAGACCCTTTCATAACCTCGGATACGAGTATCTCCTTTTACAATTAACAATGAATCTGTCATCTTTATCAGGCGGTGACAGATAATACTACCTTGCTCTTGTTCATTGTGGGAATAGGCAAGGATATCGCCTACCTTTACCTCTTCCATTTTAATGGGCTTGATTATAACATAATCACCAGGCCTTATAAGAGGGAGCATACTTGGGCCTTGGATTTTGATTTTTAGGGGAACATTACTTTCTAAGATTTTTTTAGCTAAGTTCATTAAGATATTATATTTATTTGTAAAAATTTATATTGTTTAAGTCTCTCCATATAGAACGAGAAGGTAGGAATCCTAAAAGATAACAGGGCAGCCTCTTGGTCAATTCTAAACAGGTCCTTAGAAATTTTCTTTTATCTATTAAACGCCCAGCAAAGCTCCATTTAGAATTCTTGAGGATATACAGGAGGGAATCTATTTGTTTTAAAGGTGTTACTTTATTGCAGTCGCTTTTCTTAAGGAAAAATATTTTATTAAGCTTATATTTTATTACGGTGAAGTTAGATACATCATCTCCGCCAACAATACCCAGCATTACAAACCGAGAACCATTTTTAGTAATAACTATCTCATCATCATTTATAACCAATTTTTTATTATTAATTAAACTTGCGATCGTAGATTTACCCGCACCAGATGGGCCAATAAAAAGATACCCTCCATATCTACCTCTGATACCACAGCCATGCACTTTAAAACCACCTGATCTATATATTCTATCTAAATAAAAACTATAAATTATAATATTCGAGACTCTTTGGTGTAATCCTGAATTCTTTAAATTATTTCTGTTGACATAACCTATAGCATCATTGAATCTTATACAAAGAGACTTTCCTTTTTTGAGGATTGCCCAATCCTTTGTTTGTTCTATTATTAGACTTTCGGGATTCATATATCCCCTTTGCCTAACAGCTCTAACTATTTGAGCAGTATGCATAATTGGGTTAGGTTATTCGTTTAAGGTAACGAAGCCCGTATTGTCGTAAGAGGTTATGTTGTTGGGTTAAATATTTAGACTTAACCAAAGACGAACTAGGAAACGGACATCCTAACCCTAACCTTTTTAGACGATAAACAGAGAAGAATTATGCATACCCCTCAACTATTTCAAACTATTATTTTCTTATCCTGATATTTGTTAAAAAAGCAATGACTTTTCGTCTTCAATTGTTAAAATAACATATACGGTTATACATAAAGTTTATACTAAAGATTATTGATAAGCAGGGCAAGTGGTTGGGCCAGAACAAAACTCACAGGCTATTGCAAAGTCCACGCTTAAACTTCGTGCATATAATTTTGGTTTTTTATAGGGCTTTTTTTTACTTAACATATGCTTATTTTTCTGTCTGCCATTGTTTACATTTTTCATTGCTTTACTACCTCCTTTCTTGAATAGTATGTCTTTTTTATTGCTTTAAATTTAGCTTTTGTTACTCTACAATGTAACTTATATGGTTTAAATAAATTGCCAGTCCCCTGGTATCCCACACCCGGACAGGGATTACAGTAAGGAAGAAACATGCAATGCAAACACTCGACCATCATCTTTAAATCGATGTTTCTAATATAACCCAACAATGGAGAATTATCCCAGATTTCTCTAAAATTATTCTGCCTTAGATTCCCAATCGGGATTAACAAAGAATTACAGGGAAAAACGTCTCCGTATGGAGAAATATAACATCTATTCCAACCAGCACCACAAAGAGGTCTACTCAAATTAGACTCTGAAATAATAAATTTTTCTGCACGTTTTTTTACCTCTTCTAAATCACCCTTTAACGCAAAATTACCCATATCCAAGTATAATTTTTCAATTTGGTGAATAGTGGGAGAAAGGTAGGTTGCTTTTTTATCGAAATCCATTTTAGGAAAGATTGTAGGACCAAAGAGATAATCTGCGCCTAATTTATCTGCGAATAATTTGATTCTTCTATACTCATCAAAAGTTTGCTTCATTAACTGCGTTTTTATAACAACTCTTATGCCTTGCTCTAGAAGCAGATCTATTCCTCTCAAGGTCTTTTTAAAAGAGTCTTTAGTACGAGTAATTTTATCATGTTGCTCTGGTGCTGTACTATATATGCTTATGTGTACCTCGGCAATATTGAATTTCTTCAATAACTTTGCAATCCCAGGCGTAATCAAAGTACCATTTGAAAGAATTACCGTTCGAAAATTTAACTTAGACGCTGTTGAGATGATATCAAATATATCATCTCTAACGAATATTTCCCCTCCGCTTAGTGTCAATAAAAAACTTTTTGCATTTGCAAGTTCGATTAAGGTTTGCTTTATCTCGCTCGACGAAAGCTCCCCTCTATTCTGTCTTACTACATAACAATGTATACATCTCTGATTACATTTATAGGTAAGATCAAAATGCAGCATCACTGGCCATTTCTTCTCGGCTCCTTTATCCATTAACACTTCAATAGGGTGCCTATCCATGAATTTATTTAGAGAATACAAGATTGTGCTTAATCAACTCATCAATAAAAATTAAAGTATCTTCTTTTGCTTTTCTGTACTCAACATCGAATTCATTTACTATTTTATTTATAATTTCTCTAATTGTTTTTTTACCATCTATGTTATCCCATATTAAACTACCTATCCTGTTTGTCGTGTAAACCGCTTGTTTCTCTGTACCCAAAATAATTGCCTCACCATCAATAATGCGCCAAACTACTCTGTTAGTTCTGTGTAATTTTTTACTAAGAATTGAATTCATCGTTCCTCCTTTAATATCTATTACAAAGTTTATGTAGTAATTTTGCTTTCTTACAATATTGAAAATTTTTTCTGCACCGATTGTGATCTAAATCATATGTTATTGCAGGGCAAAGGTCACAATATTGTATAGAATCACATGTAAGACAATCTTTAAAATCCTTGAGTTTTAGTTGTCTAATCCTTTCTAAAATATCTGAATTATTCCAAATTAAATCTATGGGAATTTCCCTGACATTACCCAGTTTAATCAACCAAAGTCCACAAGGGAAAATATCGCCATTGGGTCTAATGTGTAACTTATAATGTCCTGCTTCACATATTGGCTTTTCTAGATTATCTTTTTCCAAAATAAAATTGCGTTGCTTTAAATCTTCAATATTAAGTTGCTTTAAAATATATGGATGCGAATATAATTTTTCTAGATTCTGCAGGTTAACTCTATGGAACCGTAAAGAATTAAATGCGTTCTTTTCATTAAATGCCTTCTCATTTATTACAAAGTCACCAAAAGTTAATTCTATTCCCATCCTTTTTGCCAATTCTATTATTTTCTCGTATTCCTTAATGGTCTCTTCTATAAAAGCGCATTTCATCAGCACCTTGATACCATTGTTTTTTAATGCTTTAATTCCTCTAATTGTTTTTGCAAATGAGCCTTTAACTTGGGTAATCCTGTCATGAGAAAACGATCTGCTTCCATAAACACTAGTTTCTACTTGATAAATAGAAAATCCGTTTAGCATCTTCAATGTTTTTTCAGAACACAAAGTCAGGTTAGAATAAATTTTTATTTTCATACCTAAATTAGAAATGAACTCAAACAGCTCCAAAGCATCTTTCCTTAAAAATATCTCACCGCCACTTAAAGTAATTATAATTGTACCCAATTTAGATAATTGAAATATTATATTTTTAACCTCCAAGGTAGAAAGTTCTTCTTTATTATTGCCTAGGCGATAAAAACAGCAATGAATGCATTTTAAATTACACCTATAAGTTAAATCTAATTGTACCTTTAAGGGTATTTTGAATTCGGCCACCTGTTTTACCCAAACCAAGAATCTTCCTATAAAAGACTTAATCTCTATTCAGCAAGCTTTTCAATTTATTGATACGTTCTTGTAATCTTAAACGGGCGTTCTCTCCAATATTCGAATTGGTTATAACAATTTCAAATTTCTCTAATGCCTTTTCGTATTCTTTCGTATCTTCATAAACCTCACCCATAAGAAAATGTCCCAGTCTATTAGTAGGTTCAATTTCTAGTATTTTTTTTGCCATATCTTTTGCCTTTTGATACATCCGAAGCGAACGATAGCAATCTCCTAAATTATATAAAAGCGGTATATCTTTTGGCTCTAAAGCCAAGACTTTTTCATATTCAGAAAGAGCCTTTTGATATTCATTATTTAGATGATAGATATATCCAAGATTTCTTCGAGCAATAAAATTATCGGGTTGAATCTGTAAAGCCTTTTTAAAATAATTCTGAGCCTCTCTATATTTAGCCATATTTAAATAACTAAGGCCAAGTTTCGTATATGCATCTACATTTTCTGGTTCAAAACTTAATGCCTTTTCATAGTATCCTACAGCATCTTCATATAATTTTTTTTCAAAGAATTCATCTCCTTTTGATAGATATTCTTCTTTTGATTTAAATTGAACTTCATTTTCTTTTGCAAAAGATATGAATGATAAACCAAGAAGACAGATACAAAATATAGGTATAATTAGTGGCTTAAATGTAAAGGTTAAATAAAAATTTTTCATTGGTCCTCCCTGTTTAAAATTTAAAACTTTTATTACAAAATTTCTATATTAATTTTCTTGATTATCAAAATAAAGAATTCAAATGAGATGTAAAACATCTACTAAGTTTTTAGAATTCCAAAAATCATGTGTCTTTAAATCGTGAACCTGGGCCCATAAAAGTAGCTTTATTCGAGGAGATAATCGGGAAAGTAAAAAAGAGCCTAATTCTTGAAATTTTAACATCCAGAAATCTTTGCCTTTGGATAAATCTCTGCTTGGGATTATTTCCCGAGAAAGCTTCTGATAATCTCCATTCTTTTTCCACCAGTCTACATATTTTACCTCTGTTCCATAATTCTGTCTATACCAGTTAATATTCTTAAGCAAATCAAAACTTGGGAAAAAAGCATAATTTTGACCGTTTATCAAAAAAGAAGGCCGCTTTATTTTATTAATTAGGAATCTAAGAAAATATAATGTCTCATTAATAGTTGACTTTGTCTCTCCGGGGTAATTAAACATAAAATTTGAGCAGATAAATAGCTCTCTTAAAGAAGAGTGATTAAGAATGGATTGGCATTTATGTAAATAGTTCTTAGGATTATTTGTTTTTTTCATTATCCTAAGCATTTTCTTTGAAAAGGTCTCTATCCCAAATTCAAGATGGAAATTAAGTTGAGAAAATAAATCAATGTCTTCCTCTTCCATCAAATCTATCCTTGTATTTGCCCAAAATATACAATCTACCTTAAGCTCAATGAGTGACTTAAGAAAATGCCTTCTCCATTTTTTAGAAGCACCGAAACATGGCTCAACAAAACTAATCTGCTTGGGATTTAAAATATGAACAATCTTTTCTATTTCCTTTAAAGCTTTCTTTACTGAAAAGCTTCGCCATCCAGTAATCATTTTAGTTTTTTCCATGCAATATACACAGGAAAATGGACATCCTCTACTAAGATTTAAAGGAAAATCGATGTTTTTGTTCTTTTTATATATATCAATATAAGGATACGATGGCCAATCAAATCTAAAATTATCTTCTAAGGGTAGCGGTTCTCCTTTTAATACAATGGGACTACTTAAAAATCTATCTCTTTTCTTAACACACAGTTCTGCTAATTTTAATTCTCCTTCTCCTTTTACCACATAATCGAAAGGGCTACTTTTAAATATAAAGTCTTCGGGTATTGCTGAAGGATGATACCCTCCAACAATCACTATGGATTGTTTATTTATATTTTTACAAATTTTTGCTACCGTAATGCTGCTTAAGTAGTTTAAACTCGTAAGGCAAGAGATACCGACGATTTCAAAATCGTACTTAGAGATCAAATCTAAAGCTCTTTTTTTAAAAGTGTATATCTCTTCTTCATTTTTTGGTCGCCCTATCTCTAATTCAAGATCAATCAAATTCACGTTATATCCTTTATACTCTAGGTATGAAAATATACTTAGTAATTGTGGCTTCATGCACAAGTATTGTCCCCACTCAGATGAATACCATTGAGAGGGATAAATTAGTAAAATATTTTTATTTCCCATCATAAATGGTCTCTATCCGCTCTATTCCTACTTCTAGCACCATCTCTCTTTCAATCAATTCTTCAAATAAACCCACCACATCAAGCATAAGGTCATCTTTATCTGCTTCATATATACTTTCTAAATCCTCAACTATGTCCAAAACTTTCCTTTTGCCATCAATTCTTCGCCATATTTCTTTGGCTGTTTCATTCAAAGTTAAGAAAAGACCCTTTTCCAAATCTACCGTATCCGATAGCATAGGGATAAGTATCATCTCACCCTCTATTTCTCTTTCTATAATACTTTCAGATTTTTTGTAAACTTTACTTAGATTATCCATAGTTTCTTACAATCTTCTTTATAATTTAGTATTACATTTGTAAATTTTACATATATCTTTTAATTTTTGAATATAGCTAGAAACATTGCATTTCCAAATTGTTGCGTTAAGGTAACTATCAACATACACTATATTATATAAGGATTTAAAACTACTAATAATATATTGTAAGTCCTTTTGTTTCTGTAATATCTCATGATAAAACAACTGTGTAATATAATCAGAAAAAAAAATAAATTTTTGTCTATTATTAAGTTTATAAATGTATCTTAAAACTTTAGTAACAAAAAAAAGGTTATCTTCACTATAGTCCAATTTAACTAATACACTTCCATAAGGCGCATCCAAAGCATCCCGTAACGCAACCCTCCAATTAAAATTTTTTGAAACTAAAATCATCCATATAACTTCAGCATATTCTGGTATCTCTTCCATCTTTCTTAAATATTTATTGGTAAAAGGTTGTATTATAGAAATATCACATTTCTTTAATGTGTTTTTAGCATTTTGCAAACCAGCGTAGAATTTTGCTTTGTATTCTTCATAATTTGGTTTATGTACTATAACCTTTGGCAATTTATGTAAAAATTTAATATCGGCAAAATCATCACTTTCAATAACAATTTTTAAATTAGAAAAGGGATTGTATTTTGAAACCTGAAGAATAAATTTTCCAACAAGATCAAAACTATCTTTGATTTGTGCATATTTACATTTAAAAAAAAGCTGAGAATCTAAAGTAATAAAGTCTTTTAAATTAATAGCTAAATTCTCAATTTGTTTAACAGTTTGTTTTTTATTATCTACTTCAAAAAAAATATCTGAAGCTAAATTATTATCAACTAATTCATTAAACTTCCAAACATCCATCGGTATTTTCTTATAATCCTCTTGTATTAAATATGGAAGTCTAGTAAAAGAAATAAGTTTCGAAAGAATTCTGGTATTCAAAGAAGGCCTGTACCATATTTTGGTTATCTTCCTCAACTCATTATGTGATAAGTCGTTAGTTGACAATACATAATAAGGAATTTTTTTGAGATATTTTAACTTGAACTTCTTAGCTTGCTTTTTTAATTCGGTATCGGGTTGAACACGCAATACCTCGAAATAGTTCCTATCTTTTCTATTATGTTTTAGAACAAAATGAAAAGTTTTTATTATAGATTCTATAGTATCTCCGGGTAATCCAATAATTATATCCAAACGGAAAGGAATTTTTTTCTTTTTCAAAAAACCTATACCTCTAATAAATAATTTCTTATTAAACCAACGATTAATATTTTCAAGAGCAGTGGGATTTATTGTTTGTAAGCCTATACCTATATTATCAATATTAAATTGTGACAAAATCTCCACTGTCTTGTCATTAATATACTCTGCACGCCCCTCAACCGAAAAACTCATAAATTTATCTTGATTAATCTCTTTAATAACCCTGCTAAGCCGAAATATATTATTTGGTAAATTAAAAATAGGGTCGATAATCTCACAATGATTTACTTTTCTCTTTTTCGCAAAAGCTATCTCATTTCTTATTCTTTTCTCAGCAAAATATCTAATGCCTCGTGAATTCCTTCTCCAATTACAATAAGTGCATTTTTCTATGCATCCTCTATATGTTTCTATCATAAGACATTCGTAATCTTTTGGATCAATAAATCCTAGTAAATACGGAGATGGAACCACGTTAATATCTGGAATCTGTTCACGATCAATAGTCAATATTATCTTATCCTTTTTTCTAAAAACGATCCCTTTAATTTCCTTCAACTTGGGTATGCCAAAAAGAAAATTATTTAGCAGTTCAACAAAAGTTAATTCACCTTCTCCTTTTACAATTATATCAATATTTCTATTATTACTCATAATTGCTTTATATCTCGATGAAGCTTCGCTTCCCCCACAGACTATTTTTACTTTCGGTATTATCTTTTTAATCTTATTTATTATATAAATTGTCCTTTCTATATTCCATACATAACAGGTAAAACCAATACAATAAGGTTGTCTTTCAATTAAATATGAGATGACCCTAGCATCTCCTGCGAAATTACTTATATTATTATCAAGTATTTCTATATCAATGCCTTGGGTTAAGCCTTCCCTATGAGCCATTGCTTTTAAATATCCAGCAGCCAATGGTACAGTAGGATAATTATAAGGCACGTTAAGTTGTGCAAGGATTACCTTTAGCTTTGTTCTTTCCATTTGAATCATATATGTATTTTTCATAACGCTTAGGATACCATATTAACCTAAGCGTTGCACTTCCTTATTGAACTTATGGGTAAATATAAAAGATTTGGCACAAAATTACAGAGATAATTCACTAATAAACCAAAGATATCCTTATGATACCTATGTTTATATTTGCGATCTTAAGTAGCCTCCCCAGTAAAGACAACTCTGATGTGTGTATCATCATTAGCGATGACTTGGGTCTTTCAGCTAAGAAGGCAGTTCTTACTTACCTTGAGCGTTGGGCGATTGAGAAATTGTTCAGGGAGCTAAAGGATAACTTTTATTTTAACCGCTACTGTTAGGTAAGGCACAAAGCCAAGATTATGCGTTACTGGATGCTGTGTATCTTAGCCTGGCCACCGGTCTACTGGATTAGGCAAAACGGCTATCTCTACCGCTCAATCTCATCCAGCCTCAAAGGCAAAAGCATCAACGAATGCAAGCAAACACTCCTTAAGCTTATCATCTTCTCTTCTTATGAGGCGTTGAGAAAGAACAACTCGAATTTATCCCTCTACGCCATTAGGCGATTTTTAACGAAGTACTATCAAAGATACAAAAGCATTATTAGCCAATTTAATAACTAATTTCCTCTATAAAATCCTCTTCCTAATTTCCGTTTCAACCCACTTTTTTTGACTTTTCCGTCGGTAATCTTAAAGATTTTGCTTGACTTTTCCTAATTTTTGTATCTAAAAATGAGTCCGCAACACCTCCTTAATAATTAGGAACCTCAAAAAACCAAAAGGAGGTGTTGTTATGGCTAACCTAAACTGCTTTAGCCTTAAATCTATTGCCAAAAGGCTTAACTCTATTAATATCCAAATAAACCTTCAACATCAAAAAGCATTCCCCAGACCAAAAGAGAGGATGGTCTCTTATTATACCTATCAGAACCGCTGGGTAAAGGTATTTAATAATGGGTACTTTAATAAGGCCAGATTAGTCACTTCTTTAATTGACTTTAGTTTTATCCGCTCTCTCGTAGCGGATGCCTACTCTTGTGAAGGTGGTGACTGCTATGACCCGGTATCCCTATTCTTATGCGATATCTTTCGCCGGTTAGAAAACCTACCCTCAATGAAGGATTTTTGTAAGATCCTTCAGGATAGATTTAATGGCCACCCTTACCGAACCTATGCGGGAATCTCTGAACAACATATTCCTTGCGAAGCCGACTTTTCCAACCTCAGGGCTCGCATAGGAGAAAAACGCTATGCCCGCATATTGGCAGTCTTGATTGAGATACTTAAGACTCTGGATTTGATTACTGCCCGTGTCCTCTCCCACGACGGCACATTAGTGCCTACCTTTGCCAGATGGCGTGGTTGTAACTATGCTTGCAAGGAATGTGCCAATATCAAGATTGGCTATGACTTTATTACCAAAACCCGAGCCAGAATCCTAAAGCTATTAGAAACGCCTAACTCTATCCCCATTGATAAAGAAATGCGCTCCTATGCCAAATGTCCCAAAGGAACCCTGCCTAATGATGTAAAACCACCTTCAATACAGGTATGCGCATATAAACTCTTGCCTTATAACGAAGAGGCCTTTAATGAGAAAGATCAAACTGCCAAGCTCTTTGGTATAGAAGAAGAGCTTAAGAAAAACAATCTGATGTTTGTGTGTTTAAGGAGCAATATCTCCAAGATAGAGCTTAATCTTAAGGATAATCCCGTGTATATCAGATGCCCAAGGATGCCTTATGACTTAGATGCCAGAGTAGGCTACCGAAGAAGCAAGTATAACCCTAACAAGAAAGAAGGTGTCTTTGGCTATCAGGTAATCATTTCCACAAGCATCGAACCAGAAACAGGACTTGAGATACCGGTTGCCTGTGTTACCAGGCCTGGTTCAGCTCATGTTGGTAACTACTTTATTCATCTAAAAGAACAAATCAAGTGGCAGCATCCTTATTTTAAGACTTATATCGATATCGGTGACTCTGGATTCGATGAAGAACCCGATTATGATTACGCTCGCGCTGAAGGCTCAATCCCTATCTTTGATTATAATGTCCGCTCAGAGAAGCTAACTCAAGAGACTCTATACAAAAGAGGCTATAATCAGGATGGCTGGCCTTATGCACCCTGTGGGGCACTGTGTCGTCCTAACGGCTACGAGAAAGAACACAAGCGCTTAAGCTTTAACTGCAGTAAACAGTGTCTTAAATCTCACTATCTTCTGCCCAAGCCGATAGCTAATTGTCCGCATTTAAGCAATTCCTTGGGTTTTGCTACACATCGAACTATTGCTGACAACTCCAGACTCCTCAATGAGATACCCAGAGGCACTAAACGCTGGAAGAAGATTCGCAATTTAAGACCTGCTTCCGAAAGAACCAACTCTACAGCCAAATCTGACCTGGATATATTAGCACATCCTCAGGTGATGAGTTTAGAAAGAGCGAGCATCTTGGCACAACTTGCCTGTATAGTTGTGCTGTTGAAGAGATTTCTAGATTTTGTGGTCAGGGTTACCATTATCCTACGCAGAGCGATTGCTACTTCCTCAAAGAAGCTCTTAAAAGAGCTTGAGCTTAAAAAAGTGCCTGACTGGCTTATCAGCGTTATCCAGAGAAAATAGACCTTGCTCCTGTAATTTGAATGAAAATCTCTGTCTCAACTCTTAAGGAAAAGGTCTGGGAGAGGTCTGTCTTTTTTAGGCCAAATCTGTAATCTCCTCTCTTACTTGCCCTAAAAAGCCCTTCCGAGTATCAATTAATCCTCACAGAATCACCTCAAGCAGAACTTAGATGCCTAAAAAGAGGCACTTAAATTGTCAATGAACGAGTTCTTAAATTGGCTCTAAAGATATTAAGAGTTTTTAATAAATCTCTTACTTATGGAAAGCAAATCAAGATAAACCTTATATTCTTCTGAAATAAATGTCTCGATACCATTCCATTTTACATCGAGATATTGGTGAGCAAGGATATTTCTAATCTTTACTCCCTCTGCAAGTTTCTCTGCCATCTCGCCATTTATCAAGCCTATACCACTTATCATGATAAAATATTCCTTATAGGTGTCAGGGATCTCTTTATCCTCCGCTACAAGGATAATCTTCGCTATGTCTAACGAGGCATTGACAATATTTTCAATCCATCTTTCAACGCTACGTCTTTTCTCTCGATCCTCCTTATATATTAATAGACTAAGTCCTCTGTATTTCTCAAGATCAGAGAGTTCAATCTCAAGAAAATCAACAATCTTCAAGAGTCGCCCTCTGTCTACCTCTCTTAAACCGTGCATCTTATCTCCTCCTTTAGCCTCCACATATCGATATTTCTCTCCATTAAATCTACAGCCTCTCGTGACAGTTCTAATATAAGGTCCAAGTAAAGACCTCTATCCTTCACCGTTAAGGGAATACCCCTTATAGCTTCCCAAGCTACCGTAGGGATAGCCCGATTTAATACCAAGAGATCGACCTCTTTCTTTAACAATCTTTCAATCTCACACCAAATCTTTATCTCATTTGCTCCCTCTTTTAAATAAACTGCCACATCTATATCTGACAGGACGCCATAATGGGTCTTAGAAACAGAACCGAAGAGAAAGGCAAGAAGGACATCGCTTCTATTCTCAAAATATCTCCTCAGAACCTCTATAATTTTTTCCTTTAGTTTTTTCATTCTATCTTCCTGTGATTGCTATAATATAGCTATCGAGTTAATATACCATTTACTCTACCAGCTGTCAAATCCTTTATAATTGGAGAGGGGCACTGTAGAAGATACCCGTCAGTCTGAATAATAGAACTCTTAAATCTGCCCTGCCAGAGGTGACCTGAGGAGCTATATCTGGAATGATAAAGCCTGATGTGGCTTAAGGTGATGGATTGGATAATCTTGGAAAGCGTGGCTGTCTTGGTGGGTTCAATTACCAGATGCGTATGATTATCCTTTAGACAGTAACCATAGAGCTTAAAAGAGTACTTCTCTTTGAATCTCTTGATTGCCTTAATATAAGTAAGGAAATCCTCCTCGTCCTTAAAAACATCTTGGCGGTTATTGCCTCTATTGATAATGTGATAGACTAATCCTTGCTTAAGGAAATCCTTGTTGGTCATGGCATAGAGACCAGATAGGCACTCGCCTTGCAAGTGCACTATCTTGCTTCGCACAGCCCCCATGCTTTCTTGCGAAAGCAAGAATGGGGGCTGGGTCGTATCGGAATTTTGCCTATCTGGTCCAGCCCTTTAGACCGAAGGTTAAAGGGCTGTCGGAATTTCAATTTATTGAAATTCCGATACGATAAATTAAGACAGCAGATTGTCTTTGTCAATAATTATTATGTAACTGACTGTTAAATGATATGTTACGTAGAAACGACACTAATTTCATTACCAATACGCCTATTTTCCTAATAATGTGCCAGACTTCCTACTTGCTTCGCCTTTTTTATTGCACATTT
>Ga0210017_1002699_pt1 | contig 15101 bp, 17 predicted proteins | sample CryGeyCG2014_020_FD_183966 | JGI IMG/M metagenome (GOLD analysis project Ga0210017, IMG submission 183966) | Groundwater microbial communities from aquifer - Crystal Geyser CG08_land_8/20/14_0.20 (SPAdes) (version 2) | ecosystem: Environmental > Aquatic > Deep subsurface > Groundwater | place... | reverse complement strand
TATCGGAGTCCCACAATCTAAATTATTATAACATCTGATTATTGGATTTACAATAGAATCATATTCCTCTTTAATTTCATCTGCAGTTAAAGTTCGATTCCAGATTTTTACCTCATCTATTGTTCCATTAAAATAATAAGTCCCTGAATCTTCCCCTCTTCCAATAAACGCATTATCTGAAGAAAATGTTGCAGGAGTTTTAGAATCCATTACAGGAGTATTATTATTAAGGTATATCCTAACTTTTGTTCCATCATAAGTAACTGTAAGAAGATACCATGTATCTGCAGAGATTGTTGCTGAGAGAATTGGAGAACAAGTATCCCCAGCGCTCCCAGCACGATTAGAATAACAAACCTCTGCTCGATTATTACTTCCAACCATCAAGGAAACTGCAGTGCGCGTTGAACCTCTATGAAATGTTACTATTCTATTTCCCTTCTCATTATTGTTACTCGTTATCGAATCAGCTTTAAACCAAGAAGAAATAGTCCATGAACTGGAGTTTGTTATTAAAGAATTGCTAGCATTTAGTTTAACATAATCATCTTTTCCATCAAATTTCAAAGCTGTCCCAGATTTTCCATCTGTAAAAGTTGCCCCATAAATTGTTCCATCATGCGCATCAGCAGAATCTTCAGCAATTGTTCTATTCCCATCATCAAATTTGTAATATGCTACAAGACCTAACTCCTTAGCTTCTACGCAAGCCCCATTTTCACATCCATATTGGCATCGTTCTATCTCTATCCGCTCTCCACTACCGCATTCTTCTACTCCTTTAATAATCCCCCCTCCCCTACGCGCAGGTTTTTCAAAACATCTTTTTTCTCCTTCAATACATGTACACTTCCCTTCCTTGCATCCTTGATTAATCTCACAATAACCTGTAATGTTCCATGCACTATTTTTGCATTCTTTAATAGAATATCTAAAATTCGCGGTCCTAGAAGGCATTAACTCACATATTTTTTCTCCTTCTTCGCAAATTCTCTGATAATCAGGGCTTCCATAATCATTTGTGCCCCCCGCAGGACCCAAACTTTTCAATTCTCCTTCTAAACCTTTTTCTTTCTCCCCAAAACCAAAAAAACTCTTAATAGATCTCCAAACATCAGAAAAGCTTAAAGCAGAAACAAGGGTTGTAGATAATAATAAAACCATAATTACAGAAATTAAAATTACTGAAAACACTTTCGCACTCTTTTTTCCCATAATTGTTACAGGAAGAATATATTAATAAACCTTACTTCTCAAGCTTTTCAATCAGCTTGTCAATGTCTACCTCTACAACATCAGAAACAGAAAACTCTAGGTTATCAAAAACCTGGTTTTTTCTCACTTGTCCTGAAAAAAGCATCTCTTTTCCTAACATTTCAATTCTTTTTTTTATAAATGCCTCTCCTTCCAACTCCCCTTTATTCATAATTTTTTCAATTTGCTCTGAAAATAAAACTGCTCTTATAGTTTCGCTTCCGTCATCTAAAACTAAATTTAACAAAGCTCTTCTCTCCCCAGCCACTTTTCCATGCTCCACGCACTCTCCAAGCTCATTTAACTTTTTGCTGCAAGCCGGGCACACAGAAAAAAATCTCGGTTCAAACATCTGCACAACTATCGCTCTAATTCCAACACTCTCTCCCTGCTTCAGCTCAACAATATGCTTTTCATAAAATATTTTTTCTGTTTTAACTTCTTTAATAAGCTCGTTAGAAAGCTTAATATCTGAAAATCCAGTTAAGTGCAGCTCATTATTTCTCATGGTAGCATTGCTTATCTCAACAATATCCTCTTTTTTCAATTTTTCCTGCTCAAATAATGCAATATGATTAGAATCCCATAAAACACTTCTTATATTTCCTGTTTCATCTGCTAAAACAAAACTGCATATTTTTCCCTGCCTGTTGTTCTTGTTGTATTCTCTTATAGGAAATAGCTCTATAATCTTTCCTATAACATTAACTTTTCTCATTCCAGAAAGAAGCTCAGAAATTTTCATTTTTTCTTTTTCAAATGAAATCCCGAGTTCAGAAGCTACAACTTGCGCCGCCCCCTCTTTCGAAATCAAGCCAGAAAGCTTTGCCCTTTTCGCCTCTATCCTCCTTTCTATATCCTCAACAAGAAGGCCAGAACTTCTCGAAATTCTCTCAACAAGCTGTGAATAATCTTGCATCATTTTTGCTCTTTTGTATATGATGCAAAATTATTAAGGATATTTAAGTATTGTTGTAATGAAAAATATTAAAACTATTTAACGACAAGCTCATCCAAAGGAACTGTAAAATAAGATATCTTCTGATCTCCTAAATCTTTAATAGCTACCAAAGCCCCTTTCTCCTCTTGGTCTATTTTTAAATAAAGTAATTTTATAAGCCCTTTATTTCTATCTAAAGGGGCAACATGCTCTTTATCTGCAATACACCAGTCTCTGTTTTTGCCTGGCCACTCTTTTCCATCTATAATTGCCACCAAACCAAGAACATCAGCACCATCAATTACCCTGAATGTTATTACATATTCATCAGGACGCAATTCAATTACCGGAGTGCCTTCTTCAGAATTATAATACTCGCATTTGAGATATTGTTCTGACATATTTAAGAGTCATACATTCTATTTAAAAAGATTGCTGTTTGCTACAGTAGATAACCATTTCTCTCTATAATAAAAAATAGCTGGCTTTTGCCAGTTAATAATGTAAACTTTTCTGCCTTGCGGACAAGAAAAGTTTACTGATTTTTTTAATTAATGCCACAAAATCAATAAAAGAAAAGTTAAGCAAGAGAGTTTCATCTAATCAGTTTAGCTAAAGAGTTATATCTCGTGAACACCGCAAGAAAATCCTTGTATTCTCTTGGCTGAATAATCTCTTTTTCAACCATAAATTTATTAAGGTTTATGCAAAAATTAGCAAGAGTAAAATTTTCTCCCATAAAAAACTGGAAAAACTTCCAGACATTATAAACAAAGCAGGTAAACATAAATAAAAAATACCTTACTAAAGGATTTGTTGAAGTTGTAAAGATTCTAATGCCATCAGTCACCCTAAAAATGGTTTCAATCCCCCATCTTTTCTTGTATCTTTTTACATATTTTTCTGAAGTTTTTTTATTCAGGTCTGTTGCAAATATCCAATCAAATGTTTTATCTTTGTAATCCAGCTGTTTTACAATAATAAATTTTGAAGTTACCCAACACCCAGATTTATCACGGCAATACTTATATTTTTTTGTTATTTCACAAAATTCTCCCTTCTTTAATTTTCTTAATGGCTCTTTATACCAGCTTCCACTCTTTTTCCAAAAAATCATATAATGCACTTTAAGCTCTTGCATTTTTTTTATTATTTCCCAATTATTAAACCCCCTATCAAACAAGACAACATCAATTGAAATTTGTTTCTTGACAAATTTTGTCATTTCATAAATATAATCTTCAATATAATCTCCTCTTTTAAGAATTATGCCGTCGATAATGTACCTTATTCCGCTGTTGCAAGTTATTGCAACAGTAAGGTATTTGTAGCCGTATTTTGCTCCCTTTGTTTTATAAATCAAGTCATGCAAATAAAGATTATCTTCAGCCTTATTTAATTCTCCATAAAAAGGCTCTTCAGTTTCATCATAAGAAAGAATTAATTTTCTATTTCTTGAACATATTTTAAGCCTCTTTAAGAACTGCGCAGTATTTTCCTTAAATCTTTCTTGAATTTTGGCAATATCATTTTCTTCCAGTTTTCTGTAGATTATTTGGCTCTGGCTTATTTCTTCTGTTGCTTTGCAAGACTCATTTACAAATGCTGAATTGGCTGCTGCCTCAATTAACGTAGAGTTTATATTTGAAAATGTAACAGCATTCTTCCTTTTATGCTGAATGAAAACTTGCTTTGCAAACTGGGTTAATATTGCCTCTTTTTTCATTTTACTTTAATTATAAATAAAGTAAAAGATTTAAATATTATGGTAGTCTAGTATATACATGAAGGCTTTATTGGTAAGTTATGATTTAAAAAAAGCAAGTATTAATCAAAAGACTATACTGCATCAAACTCTTTATGGCTATATAGACCATTCAAATAGTGGAAGGTATAGGTATGAAAGAGAGGGTTTATTGAAAAAGTATCCTTCAATTAAGATCAACAGAGGTGTTTTTATTATAGACTCAAAAAACAAAGGTAAGATATTGCCCTTGCTTAAAAGAAATAAGGCTTCTATAAAGACATTAGTTGTTGAAATACCAGCATCCTTGCTCAAAAAGAATTAAAATGTTTATCTACTGTCAGTTAAGCATAGAATAAATTTAAAAAGAACGTTTTTAATATATTGATATTAAAAGGTGAGCAAAATGTTTGGCGGTAAAGGAAAAATTGATATACAAATCCCTAAATTTAATTTCAGTCCTGGGGAAGTCATAGAAGGAAAAGTTAGTTTAAAACTTAATAAACCAGTAAAAGCAAAAGGAGTAAGCATAGAGCTTATCGGAATAAGAAAATCTTCCAGCTTAAATTTGTCTAAAGGCAGGAATTCTTCTGCAACTGATGTTATATTTAATTTTAAACAACCTCTTGATGGAGAAAAAGAATATCCTCCTTCTGAATCAAGCTACAAATTTCAAATAAAGATCCCAGCAAATATATTAACTCCGCCTGCTTTTGGCGAAGGAATAGCAGGAACACTAATTAAATCAGCACAAATTTTATCAGGAACTAATGTGCAAGTTAATTGGCATTTAATAGCAAGACTTGAAATTCCTTGGAAAATTGATGTATCAAAAAAGTTGCAAATAAATATTGCTTAACTAAACAAAAAATTAAGATAAAGAAAAATGAAAATCTTATCTTTACACTGCGATTATATTAAGTTTAAGCCAGTTAAAAAGGCAATAAAAGAACCTGAAGAATTGAAAAAAGAGCAAGAAAAAGAGAAGAAAATAGACGAAGTTCTTGTTATTTTCACTGCTGTTGAAAAGCAGGACGAAGAAAATAAAAATATTGTTAAGCAGTATATAGAGAATATTAAAGATTTAGCAGATAAAGTTAAAGCAGAAAATATTGTTCTTTATCCTTATGCTCATTTATCTTCACAGCTTTCAGCTCCGGCTTTTGCCCAAAAAACACTTGAAGAAGTTGAAAAATTATTAAAAGACGATAAAAAGCTGAAAGTAGAAAGGGCGCCTTTTGGCTATTATAAAGAATTTGAGTTGAGATGCAAGGGGCATCCGCTTGCTGAATTAAGCAGGGAGATAAAAGCAGAAGGAACAGCAAAAGGGAAAGCGATTGAAAAAGTAGAGGAAGAAAAATATAACCCTAAACAGCTTCTTGAACAGATCTCAAGAACAAAACTTGACACAAGAAGCTTAAAAGAAAATGACCATAGGATTATCGGGCAAAAACTAGATTTGTTTTCTTTCAACGAAACTGCTCCTGGAATGGTTTTTTGGCATAATAACGGCAAGATTATTTACAACGAGCTTATTAATTTATGGAGAGAGGAACACACAAAAGCAGGCTATCAAGAAATTTTAACTCCTCAAATTTTAGATAAAAGATTATGGCAAATTTCCGGGCATTGGGAAAAATACCGCGAAAATATTTTTCTTACAAAGTATGAAGGCAGGGATTTTGCAGTTAAGCCAATGAACTGCCCAGGAGGAATGCTGGTTTATAAAACAAACACAAGAAGTTATCGCGATTTCCCTTTGAGAGTGGCAGAGTTGGGGATAGTGCATCGACAAGAGCTTAGTGGAGTTCTTGGAGGATTATTTAGGGTTATTCAATTCACACAAGATGATGCACATATATACTGCACAGATGATAAAGAACAGCAAGAAAAAGAGATTATCGGAGTAATTGATTTAATTGACAAATTCTATAACAAAGTGTTCAAATTTGATTATCATGTTGAACTTTCCACACGTCCTGAAAAAAGGATAGGCTCTGACGAGATGTGGGACAAGGCAGAAAAGATTCTTGAAGATGTTTTGAAAAAGAAAAAAATGAAATACAAGCTGAATCCAAGAGATGGAGCATTCTATGGGCCTAAGATCGACTTCCATATTAAAGACTCTCTTGGAAGAACCTGGCAGTGCGCAACAATTCAATTAGATTTTGCAATGCCAGAAAGATTTGATTTAAAGTATACGACCGAAAACAATAAATTAGAAAGGCCTGTAATGCTTCATAGAACAGTTTATGGAAGCGTCGAGAGATTTATAGGGGTGCTCCTAGAGCATCTAAACGGCAATCTCCCAGTCTGGCTTTCTCCAATTCAAGTTAGAGTTTTGAGCTTTACAGACAGAAACATCAAAGCAGCTGAAAAAATACTTAAAAGTTTGCAAGAACAAGGCATTAGAACAGATTCGGATTTTGACAGCACAACTGTTAATGAAAAAGTCAGAAACGCAGAGCTTCGGAAAATTCCGTATATAATTGTCATAGGAGATAAAGAAGAGAAAAATAAAACTCTGGCTGTGCGCGAAAGAGGGCAAAAGCTAAAATTTGGGGTTAAAGTAGAGAGTTTTCTTAAAAAATTAAAAGGAAAAATTGAAAAGAGGGAATAACTTCAAATAAAGTTGAAGTTATCACCATGTTTATATATCTCTTTTTTCTAACTATTATATGACTAAGATTTTATTAACAATAATCATAGCATTAGTTGTTATAGGAGCTGTAACAGCAGGAATATTATTGTATCCTTATAATCCAAATGAGCCTCCTCAAGTAGATGATTCTCAAGCAACACCTGAGGGAGTCCAAGAGGTTGTTAATGCAAATAACCAGTTTGCTTTAGAGTTATACTCTGAACTTAATAAAAATAATCAAGAAAATATTTTTTATTCTCCTTATAGCATTTCTGCTGCATTAGCAATGACTTATGAAGGCGCAAAAGGAAAGACCGCAGATGAAATGAAATCTGTTTTTCATTTCCCAGAAAATAGCATATTAAGATCTAATTTCGCCTCTATTTATAACGAAATAAACAAAGGAGATAAATCTTACCAATTAAAAACAGGAAATGCTTTATGGGTGCAGCAAGATTATCCTTTTTTAGAAGAGTATACAAGCAATGTCGAAAAGTATTATGGAGGAAAGGCAGCTAATTTAGATTTTATCAGCAAGACAGAAGAGTCAAGAGAAACAATTAATAATTTTATAGAAGAGCAGACAAATAATAAAATAAAAGATTTGCTTCCACAGGGCTCTTTAAATTCTATGACGCGACTTGTTTTGACAAATGCAATTTACTTTAAAGGAAATTGGGAATGGCAGTTTGATAAATCTGACACCAACGAACAAGATTTCAAGATTACAGAGAATAATGTTGTTCAAGTTCCAATGATGTATATGGATCCTGATAAAGCAACTTTTAATTATGCCGATGCAGAAGATTTGCAGATTTTAGAAATGCCTTATAAAGGAGATGAAATTTCAATGCTTGTTTTGCTTCCAACAGGAAATCTTGATTCTATAAACTTAACAACTGAAAAATTAACTGAATGGAAAGCTGAGATGAAAGAAACAAAATTAGATGCTATTTATTTCCCTAAATTTGAATTTGATACAAAATATACCTTAAATGATTATCTTAGTGATTTAGGAATGCCGATTGCTTTTGACTCTCAATCTGCAGACTTTTCAGGAATGACTGGAAAAAGAGATTTATTTATTAGTTTTGTTATTCATCAAGCATATGTTAAAGTAGATGAAGAGGGTACAGAAGCAGCTGCCGCAACTGCTACAGGAATGATGACCTCCGCCGCACCAAGAAACGTCTTCAGAGCAGACCATCCTTTTATATTTATAATTCAGGAAAAAGCAACAGGAAATATCTTATTTTTAGGGAAAGTTGTTGATCCGAGATAAAAATTTCTGCAGAGAAGCAAAAGATTTATATACAAAATGGATTATTTTGGGATATGGAATTAAGCGCTATTATAAGAAAGGGAGAAAAGCAGTATGTAGCTTTATGTTCTGAATTAGATGTTGTTAGCCAGGGCTATACAATAGAAGAAGCTCTTTCTAATTTACAAGAGGCAGTTGAGCTTTATATAGAAGAAATGGGTTTGCCTGAAGACATAAGCAAAGTTGCAATTTTCGCGAGATTTGAGGTGAATGGAAATGAAACTGCCAGTCCTGTCCGGGCGTGAAGTAATAAAAGTTCTTTAGTTTTATTTTTTACAGAAGTTCGCAAGAAAATAAGCGAATAGTTTAAAAAGATGCTGCTCTTTGGAATATTACAAGTTGATGAGGCTAAACGCATTACCAATACACTACACTGCTTCCAGATTTAGTATAATTAAAGAATTTCATTTTATAACCTTAATTAGAAAACAAAAATAAGATTTCAGTAGACATAAAATAATAATGAACTTTTCACAAACGCTCAAACAAATAGAATCTTCTAAGGAGTTTAAAGAATTTAAGAAAAAGAACAAAGATGCGTATTTATGCGCAGGGTTTTTTGTTCTTGACTATGAACAAGGCATAAACCAGCAGCAGCTTGATTATTCATTAAAAGATGGAAAAATTTACACTTTTATTTTAAATGAAAATGAAATTGCAGTGAAAGAAGCTGAGACAATTGAGGGAAAAGAACAGAAATTGCCTGAATTAAACAAAGAAATAAAAATTGACTTGGAAAATTTAAAAGAAATTGCAGAAAAAAGAATGGAGAAAGAAGGAATTGAAAATAAGATTACCAAGATTATAGCAATTTTGCAGAAGCATGAGGACAATCAGATATGGAATTTAACCTGCATGATGGAGGGATTTGGAATGCTTCAAGTTCATATTAATTGTGTTTCAGGAGAAATCTTGAAATTTGAAAAAAGAAGCATGTTTGACTTCGTAAAGAGGGTGAAATAGCTAGCAACGATTTCGATATTTTCTTCTTCTATCAATTAGATGCCCAATCGGTTCCAACTCTGAACGCTGCTCGCCAACAACATCTATTCCTTCTGTGGTAAGTTCATACATTCCATCAGCTACATCAAGATAACCTGCTGAACAAGCACTATCTAATCTTAAAGTTATATCCAGAACTGATGCCTCCGCTAAATTTCCTAGCGTTCGCTGAAGATGTTTGCTAATTTGAGAGGCAGTAACCTCCCACTTCTTATAAGCCCGACAAGCAGCTTGAAATTGAGAAAGAGTTACTCTTGTCTCACTATCAACTTGAGGTTTTCCAGGACTAAGAGGACCATTATCAAAGTTGTTGAGTTTTCTTCGGGCATCCATAAAAAAACATATAAAGAGGGTTTTTAAATTTATATATCCTGCTGCATTGTTAAGTAAGCGGGAGTTATTTTAGCTAAAAAAATTATTTCTTCTTTTTTCTTGGTGGTTTATCCCAGTAAGCAGATTTACAATTAGGACATAGAATTGGATATTCTTTTTTTCTAGGGATCCATTCATGACCACAACGTTCACATTTGTAACCTTTAACTTCTATTTTTATCTCTGCCATACATGAACGTAGAATTCTCTTATTTATAAAACTTACCTTTTAAAGTATTAACTATATAGTTACTAATTAACTACCGAAACATTTATATAGTTAACTTTACTTATATAATTAGTAATTATAAAAGTAAATGAGAGGACTCCTAAGAGTCCCCAGATTCCACCCGCGAAGATGAAATCCAATAGTATCATAGAAGAGAAGTATAAAAAAGTTTCTTGTTCTAGATGTAACTCTAATAAAATAAAGAAAGATGGATTAAGAAAAACACAGAACAGGGGAAAGATACAGAGGTATAAATGCAAAGAATGTGGATTTAGATTTGTTCTTGATGACGGGTTCTTTAGAATGAGAAATCATAAAAAGAAGATAACCTTATGTTTAGATCTTTATTACAAAGGAATTTCATTAAGAAAAATACAAGAGCATTTACAAGCATTTTATCCTAAAAACTCTTCTCATGTTGCTATTTATGATTGGATTATAAGATGCCCTATGATGATTAGTAAATTAACTGACAATTTAAAAATTAATGTTGGGCCAGAATTAATGTCTGACGAAATGGAATATCACAGATTAGGAAAACAGAATTGGTTTGTAGATGTAATGGATACAAAAACAAGATTTATGGTTTCTTCTGAATATATGCCGAGTAGAACAATAGATAATTTAACAAGAGTGCTAAAAAGAGCAAGATTTGCTACTGGAGAACAAATCAAAGTTGTAACAACTGATGGTTTACAGGGTTATTCAAGGGTTCTAAAAAAACTTTTGGATTAAAGACACACTGGAATCATAAAAGTAGAATTATCCATAATGTAGTAATTGCTTCTGAAAGGGGTTTCAATCACAAGATAGAAAGGTTGCATAATTCTATAAGAGAAAGAACAAAAACAACCAGAGATTTTCATGGTTGTTTAGAATCTGCTTATGCAATTATGAAAGGTTTTGAAATTTACTACAATTTTATAAGGAAACATCAAGCTATAGGTAAAACTCCTGCTGAGAAAGCTTTACCAAAATTAAGATTAGGAAATAATAAATGGTTAGATTTGATAAAGTTAGCAACTCTTTAAATGTTCTAGAATCTTTTTAGTTTCTTTTATAGAGTATGTATCTACAGTAGGTTCTGACCTTTTAGTTATCCCATCGACGACTCCCAACGAATTCAATTTTTTTAAAATTTGCAGATCCTCAATTTTACTCAAATAATCTTTTTTTGTTAATTTTGAGATATATGCAATAAGCCCATAGCACCCCCAATTTGAAATAGAGCTTAAAACTAAATGTCTAGATTTTATTATAGAAGGTTTTGGATAAATATTCTCTTTTATAATTTCTTTATATAAATTTCCCATTCCAATTTCATTGCCAGTGTCTCCAATTGAAACAGAATATCCAATTTTTTCAAACAGAATATCTATCTTTCCAGTAAATTCAGTTATATCTTGCCCTTTAAAATTATAATATCTATTATTCAAACTTACTCCAGCTCTTTCAATTGATATAACTAAAGATGGATTAATTTTTTTTATTATCTTATCTATAAAATCTTCTTTCACTTTTCCTAGAGGAAATTCAATTACAGGAAAATCTTGTATATTTTGTAAGATATTAAAACAATATTTGTCTGTAATAAATGTAATATCTGCTCCCAGATTTGATAAAACCCCTGCAAGATTTATTGCTCCTACTAACCCATCAGTTTCACAAGTTCCATTAACATAATATCCAGTAACTATTATTGTCCTTGCACAATTTTGTAAAATATATTTTGTAGCGTTCTCACAAAAATTTTTATTTAAATATTTCTTAAGCTTTGAAATTCCTTTTTTATCATTTGATAATATTATATCTTCTATAATCATTTTTTTAAATCCCATCCATATCTATTTGGCATATTTCCTTGTTTCCCAATTTTCTCAGCGTATTCTTCAACAGTTTCATAATTTGGAAGTTCAGGACAAAAACTACTTACCCATAATTCTTTTAATCTTCTAAGATCAACTAAATCTTGATTTTTTAATTCTGGATATTTTGATACAAGTCTTGCAAAGTTAGGAGAGCCTGGCGAAGGAACCATTGGAGAGCCATTAGAAACCCTTACGTCTGACATATCCCTTATCTCTTTAGCAAATCTCAATGTTTCTTCTAAAGTGTCTTGCGTCTCGCCTCTTTCTCCTAAAACATAAGAAGTAAAAAGGGAGATATTGTTATCAGCCATTAATTTTATGGCCTTTCTCATTTCTTTTTTTGTAACCCTCTTATTCATATTTCTTAAAATATCATCATTAGCAGATTCAACAGCAGCAAAAAGCATTCTAACATTTAATTCTTTAAGTAAATCTATAATATCTTGATTAATATCTGCAAGATTATTATAAACACTAAATTCTAATTTTCCTAATTCTTCTGGGCGTGATTGTATTAATTTTAACAAATATTCTCTATTTCCAGTTAATGAATCTCCCCAATCTTTTATTATATTAAATCCATATTGCTGGACACCTCTTGTGATTTCTACCCATAACTTTTTGGGATCACGAAAGAATAAGGAAGATTTAATAGAACAAAAACTGCAGGGACCAAATTTTTCTCTCTTTGCACAACCTTCGTGAGTCATAACTGACATTGGATTATCGGGAAAATCGGGATAGATTTGTTTATGATTTCTTGAATAATTTTCTACGTCCAATAAAGAATAATCTAAGGGAGGTAATTCGTCTAAATGCAAACTTTTTCCAGAAGGATTTTTCACAATTCTACTTCCAGCTTTCCATATAAGATTAGGCACTTTTGATTTGTCGTCATATTCTAAAAATTTTAAAAATGCTTCTTCACCTTTCCCATAAACAATAGCATCTATATATGGTCTATTTCGTAGAATTATCTCTCCAAAATAAGTGGCATGTAATCCTCCTAATACAACGGTAGAGTCATTTTCTTTTGCTTTTTTTGCAATTTCTAACACATTAGAATAATTAAAACTAGTCGCACTAATCCCCACAATATCAGCATTTGAATCAATTTTATTTTCTAAAGAGCTATTATCTGGATAAAGTTCTCCATCAAAAATCTCTATTTGTGTTTCTGGAGATTTTGATTTAACATATGATGCAATAGTAAGAGTAGTTAATGACCAATAAATTCCATTATGTACTCCACATCCTATTGTGCTTTTTGGGTAAAATAACTGTGCTTTCATTTTCATATTACTTTTGCTACTATTAAATGAATTATTAACATTAAGAATTATAAAACTATGCTGTCCCATTTCGGGACAAAAGATTTAAAAAGGAATTCAAACTATCAAATATTATGTTAAAAACGATACTCATGGAAATAGGATTAAGCGAAAAAGAATCAAATTTTTATTTACTTATTATAAAGCATGATAAAATAACTGCTGGAGAAATGTCTAAGATTAGTGGAGAATCTAGAACTCACGTTTATGATACACTAAATAAACTCCTTAAGAAAGGTTTAATTTCCTATGTAATTATGAATAATGTTAAGTATTTTAAGGCTGTAAAACCTGAAAAGATATTAGATTATCTAAAAGAAAAAGAAGACAACATAAAGAAACAAAAGGAAGAGATAACAAAAATTATCCCAGAAATAGAAAAATTACAAAAAGGGTTTAAAAGAGATGATGTAGAAATTGAAATATTTGAGGGGGGCGAAGGAATAAAAGCTGTGATGAATGATCTTCTGAATGAGGGCAAGGACTTTGTTACATTTGGGGCAAGTAGCAAGGTTAAAGATTATCTCCCAGAATTCTTCATTGAAAGATATCTTAAAATAAGAAAAAGAAAGAATATTAGAGCAAAACAATTATTTACAGAAGTACATGGAGTTTTAAAAACACCCCTCTCACAAAATAAAAAATTACCAAAAGAATTCGCAGCCCCCACAACAACCGCAATTTATGGTAATAAAGTTACTATTTGGTTTTGGTTAGAAGTTCCAAGAGTAATTTTAATCAAAAATAAAGATTTAGCAGATTCTTATAAAAATTATTTTAACTTATTGTGGAATTCTATAAAATAAATATTGGTTATTAATCTCTATAAAAAAGACTTAGAGCTCCCTTTAACTTAACAATGCAATATCCTGCACTTCAGAAATCTTGAACCTTAATTAATCCAGTTTTTAATGGGATTTCTGATAGTGATCAAAAACCATATAATTTAATGCAAGGTTTTTGACAACAAATAAATTTAAATATAAGTGATTTCTTTTAAAATTATGACAAGGGAAATAAGAGATATTGACAGCTTAAAAGGGTTGATTGAATATTTTCAAAGAAATCTGAAAAAAGGCTATAAGCTTGATGAACTTAAATGGGCTTTGATTGACCAAGGGCATTCAAGAGTTTCTGTTGACAAAGCTGTCAAGTATGTCACAGACATGATTGAAGCTCAAAAACTGAAAAAAATGGAAATGCCAAAGCCAGAGGTTTTGCAGATGCCTATGCAGGTTGAAGAAAAAAAGAGTTTCTGGCAGAAAATTAAGAGCTGGTTTGGCTGAAATTTGTTCAAAAGATTTTTATATATGCTTCTATTAAGTGGAATATGAAATATGAACCTGTTTTCAAGATGTCCCGCTCTAATGTTATTGTAACAGACGTATATACGAGATCTTATATGAAATATGGCTCTATTGTAACCATAAAAAATGGCAAATGGGAGATGTTCTTATCAGAAGAGTCTTTAAAAAAGTGCTCTGAAGAAGGCTATTTATTTGCTTTAGACAAAAATAAATACAAAGAATTTGAGAATAAATATCCTTTTTTTAAAGAAAAGTTTAGAAAACTGAAAGAGATAAATATCGAACAATTAAACAAAGAGGAATTTTTAGAGTTTCTGGAAGAAGTTGAGAAGTTGTTTGTTTATTTTTACGATACTTACAGAGAGACAGAGTTTTTTTATTTTACTAAGTTGGAAAAAGAATTAAAAAGTTATATACAAAAGGAAAATAAATTTTCTCTTCAAGAGCTGCTATCAAATAAAGTAGACCTTGCCCTTTTGCCAGAAAAAATGAGAAAATTGGCAGATTATATAATCAACATGCAACATTTGAAATTTGAATACAGAAAAATATTAAATGAGGTTGCTCTTGGAGAAAATGTTTTTTTATGGAAATTATTAAGGCAATTAGTTACAAGAACGAACAGGGAAGATGCTGTCTCCATGACTTTGAAAGAGTTTAAAAATGTTTTAAATGGAGAAAAAATGAAAGATGTTTCAGAGAGGCATGTTTATTCTTTCATAACATGGGATAAAGAAAAAAAAGAATTGAACATTCTATCAGGCAGTGAAGCTTATAAAAAGATAAGAGAACTAGACAAAGACCTGCCAAAAAATGAGGTTATTGGAGAGTGCGCTTGCAGTGGAATTGCAAGAGGAAGAGTAAGAATTGTGGCAAATCTGAGACATTTATTAAAATTTAAAAAAGGAGAGATTTTAGTTGCTGGAACAACTGGGCCAGAAAAGGTTGTTGCTATAGAAAAAGCTGCTGCGATTGTTACAGAGGAAGGCGGAATGATGAGCCACGCTGCGATTATCTCAAGAGAATTTGATATTCCATGTGTTGTAGGAACAAAATATGCAACAAAAGTCTTTAAAGACGGAGATTTTATAG
>Ga0210017_1002698_pt1 | contig 15104 bp, 12 predicted proteins | sample CryGeyCG2014_020_FD_183966 | JGI IMG/M metagenome (GOLD analysis project Ga0210017, IMG submission 183966) | Groundwater microbial communities from aquifer - Crystal Geyser CG08_land_8/20/14_0.20 (SPAdes) (version 2) | ecosystem: Environmental > Aquatic > Deep subsurface > Groundwater | place... | reverse complement strand
GAGTGATCTCGTTGGTTAAAAGAATCAGTCCTTCCTTGTCAGTGACAATGACCAGCTCCGCCAACCTTTTGAAGATGGTTTCCAGGATTTCCCGGTAGTCAATGAAGAGGCCGTGACGGAGGACGCCTTGGGCGACAAAGAGATAGCCAAGAGCGAATGAAGGTCCAAGTAACCAGGAAAGGTAAGATATATTAATCTTAATTAAAAATAATAAGAGGTGAATCACTCCGATAATTCCTGGAATTAAAGCCCCAATCATAAAATATCTCGCCTGAGTTCTCTCTTGATAACTTTTTAACTTGGTGTATCTTTTTATCAAAAATATCAAGCCCAAAATAATAAAAGAAATGAAATAAAGAGGGAAGAGAATATCTCCAAAAAAGTGTTGAAATATCTCAGCTATTTTTACTATTTTGTGTAACTGTAAATCAAAATAAAAATCATAGATTAATATCCAAATATTGACCAAGGTCGGCAAAAGATATATTAGGATTATACTTATCTTTTTCTGGAAAACAGCTCTTTGTTTAGTAATTAAAATAACAAGGTGTAAAAATAGTGGCGAGAGATATGAAATCCCAAGCCAACCAATATCTTCAGCCACCAAAATTTTCCAATTCCCTGCTAATAACAATTGCTCTCTCTGCTCCAAAGATAAATTGGGATAAAGAAACCCTTTTAAAAATGAACCTTCGTACCAAAGGGTTGCTGCCAAACTAAATAAAAAGAATATTAAATTTACCCTCCTTTTAGGATCCTTTAAAAAAACATAATAACCAAGTAGGAAGAAAAATATACCGCTTGTAAGGTAAAAATAATTAAGAGTCGTCATAGAATTAAACTAAAAAAGCTTCCCTTTATTATCAATACGCTCATTTTCTCTTTGGCCACCGCCCCTTAATATTAGCTCCGGAATCCTCTTTATAAGACTGAAGAAATCAAAACTTCTTAAAATTTCTTCAACTTTCTTTTTATCAAAATTGCCAAATTCAGATTTTTTTATATTAAAATCGATAGGAACATCCTCCCGTGCTTTAGCCAAAATTTGAGAAAACAAAACTTGTTCTTTGTTTTGGGTAAGAATATTCATAAGGCGTTGAGAATATTTTAGAGATTTAATAAAAAATGATTTTGGATTTTTCTCAACTATTTGGTAAAGATTCTCCAAATTCCTGTATTTTTTGAGAAGTTCTATAGCTGTTTTTTTACCAATGCCACTAGCCCCTGGAATATTATCTGAAGGGTCACCGGCCAAGGCCTTAAAATCAACCATTTGTTCAGGCTCAATTTCAAATCTTTCTTTTACTTTTGCTTTATCGTAAATGACTGTCTCCTTGATACCTCTTCCTAAAGTGTAGACCTTGGTTTTTTCATTTACCAACTGGAGAGTGTCGAAATCCCCAGTTAAAATATAATTTTCTACTTCAGGATAAATTTGATTTTTAGGAGATCTTTTTGAAATAGTAGCAATTAAATCATCAGCTTCAAAACCTTCTTTTTCAAAAATAGGAATCCCCATAGCCTTAAGTATCTCTTTTGCCTGGGGAATCTGTTGATAAAATTCTTCTGGTGCTTTTTTTCTTTTTGCTTTGTATTCCTTAAATTTTTCGTGACGAAAAGTAGGAGCGGGGGCATCAAAAGTGGCGACAACGAAATCTGGACTAATATCTTTAAAAGCCCTGAATAAAGTTAAGAGAAATCCATAAATCGCACCGGTTTGGATACCCTTTTTGTTAGTTAAGGGCGGTAGAGCATGAAAAGACCGATGCAAAAGGGCGTTAGAATCGATAATAAGAAGTTTCATGAATTTTTAACATAAAAACTAATCCTCCCCTCTCTTCCTTCTCAGCCTCTCAATCTCTCTCTTTAGCTCTATCATCTTTAACTCCCGTCCCAGGGTTAATTTGTGGAATCTCTCCAGCTCCTCGACTCTCTTTTGGAGCTCCTGGGTTCTCTGTTTGACCTGTTCTTCTAGAGAATCAGCCAGTTCTTGAAGTTCCTTGGTTCGGGCCTTGACCTTGACCTCGAGGATGCTCTTGGCTTCTTTGAGTTCCCTGGTTCTCTTCTCCACCTCTTCCTTGAGCTTTTCCTGGTAGGAAAGGAGCTCCTTGATGTCTCTGCCTACCAGGATGACTCCTTTCTTGGTCTTTGAGATTGAGGCCAGAAAGGGAATCTCTTCCTTCTCTTTGGTCAAAAGGGTAATCTTTTCTTCTAAGGTCTCCTCTTCTTTTTTCAGTTTTTCTTTGAGGGTTGACCAGCTTTCCTTTTCTCTGAAGAGATGATAGATGTTTTGGTTTAGAATCTCTTCTTCCTTGAAGTTTAGCTTGGCCTGGGTAATCTCGTTGGTTAGTAAAATCAGTCCTTCCTTGTCAGTGACAATAACCAGTTCGGCTAACCTCTTGAAGATTGTTTCCAGGATTTCCCGGTAGTCAATGAAGAGGCCGTGACGGAGGACACCGATAGCGATAAAAACGTAGCCCAAGGTTGTAAAATAAAGACTATAGGTTATTCCTAGAAATTCATGGAATTTAGCAAGTGGAATTAAAACATCTAAAACAATTGCTCCAAGAGCAGGAATTGAAAATCCGAGAATAAAATAACCAATTTTTATTTTTTCTTGGGGGCTTTTAAGAGTAAAATATTCTTTTAAGAGTAAGACAAAAGAGACAAGACAAGTTGAAATAAAATATATTGTAAAGAGAAGATAGAAATAGAAATTACTTTCTGTAGTTTTAGAAAACGAAACCCAGAAGAAAAATAAAAAAGAGAAGAAATAAATTATGAATATATAGTATTTTTTCTTTTCTAATATTTTCTTTTTCTTGAGTATAACTAAGGTTAAATGTAAAAGAATGCTGGCTACAAAAGCAATGCCTATCCATCCCACCCAATTCCAGAAATTAAAAAGGTAAAGTTTTTCTTCTGGTATAAGTTTGATTGCTTCTTCTGCTGGAAACCCGGGTTTAAAACCTATAAGTCTTAACTGGAAAGAGGATGTGGCGAGAATAGTAAGGGTTAAGGTAAGTATAAAGAAAAGTCGATTTACTAATCTTTTCGTGTCTTTTAAAAAAACGTAATATCCAAGTAAAAAGATTACAAGAACAGAACATAAATCCAAGAAGATAAATATGTTAGCCATGAATCTTAAAGCTTAGTTTACGAGTATTTTTATTAATAAATTTAAAAACAATCTTAAGATAGTCCCTGGGCAAAATTTTTCGTATCTTCTCTCCCCACTCGACTGCGATAATATTTTGAGGTCTCTCGAGCATTTCTTCCCAGCCAAGTCCTAAAATCTCTTTTGGTCTTTCGATCCGATAACAATCGATGTGATAAAAGTATCTTGTTGCTTGTTGCCTTCTGCCTGTCCCTATTTTATATTTTTTCATTATAACAAAAGTTGGACTTTTTATCATCTCTTTTATGCCAAGTCCCTTTGCAACGCCCTTAAGAAAAGTAGTTTTCCCACTTCCTAACTCTCCTTCTAAAGATATAACTTTTGCCCTCCTCCATGCCCTTGCTTTTAAAATTGCCCCAGCAAATTTTTCTCCAATCTCTTCAGTTTTTACAGGAGATGGAGAATTTACCTCTTTTTTCATAATGGCTAAGTAATTTTAAATTTGTTCAAAACTAATTTTATAATTTTTTTGGTCTTTTGAGTAATATCTTTCAAAGTAGTATCTAGAACTTGCTCTTGGGTTAAGATTCGGGTTATCCTTTGATAAGGTTCGATTTTGGTCCCTTTTTTTTGTAGCCCTTCGGTTAAGAGAAATTCTCCCTTCCTTTTTAGGTGAGAAAATTTATAACCGAACCTTAAAAATCTCAGCTTATTATTTGCTATTCTATATATACCAGGCCTAACTTCACCTTTCTGGAGAGATTCTTTTCTTAGGGGATTATGTAAAATCATTTGAGCCCCTTCTCTCTTTTGCCAAAGGATTTTTAAAATTCTTTTAATGTTAATATCATAGGGAATCTCTAAATATTCTAATATATGAAAGGCAATAATTGGGGGAATCTCTTTTTTAAGCTCGGCCATCGTAAGGGTAGGCAAAGAACCCAAAAGCCTGGGATTACATTCTGTAACATAGAGTTTTCCTTTTTGTCTATCCTCCATAAAATCAATTCCAAAGATACCTCGGTAGCCACTCTTCTTTAAATAATCTCCTACTTTTTCTACAATCTCTTTTGCCTGCAAGAGAATGCTTTTTGAGAAATCGGCAGCTGACCAATCGTGCCCACAAAAAAGACCTGATCCTGCAGGCCGCGAGTATAAAATTGGAATGTCACAAATCTGGTATTGAGGACGAGTAGATAAGATTCCAAACTTCGTTACACAACCAGTGATACTCGGAGACGGGCCATTTATGAATTTGGCGACAATTATTTCTTTGGGCGGGTCTTCTTTAATCGATTCTATCGCCCTCTGAAAATCCTCTTTGTCTTTCACGAAAAAAGTTCCCTTGCCTCCGCCTCTTCGAGGATGCTGTAAAACAAAAGGTAAATCAAATTCTTTTTGGAGCTTTAAAAAAGAGTGAGGGGTAATAGAAGAAAAAAGGGAAATCTTACCAGGGGTAGAGTGAATCTTCGTTTTCTCAAGGATTCTCCTAAATTTTATTTTATCTTCAAAAAGTTTTTTACCAAATTGATAAGAGGGAATAGCCATTTTAAAATGAGAATTTTTGGCTACTTTTTCTATTCTTTTTGATGATTTATAAACCAAAATTAAGGGTTTAAAAAATCGAGAGAGATATTTTTGAGTTTCCAGATGGGAAAGAAGGGTCGATGAATTTTTTGGCCGGAGTTTTTTTTTAATTTTTTCTTCAAGACAAAATACAGGAAGGTTTTTTTCTATTAAATTAGTTTCTTCTGACGAGTAAAGTGATAAAATTTGATAATTAGGAAGAAAATCTTCGGGCCCCAATCTATCAAAAGCGTAGACTCCCGCACCAAATATCGGTTTTTTTACTTTTCTGAAAAATTTTTTAAGAGAATTTAAATCTTTTATCACCATGAAAAATACCCTTCTTAAAAATTCTTTGTCTTACTAGGATCTACAATAAAGTTTTTTAAGTCCCGGCGGCCAATTATCATTTCGTATTTCATAAAAGATCTGTCAGCCAAAGTTACTTCGCTTTCGATCTTTTCTCCTTTTAAGAAAAAAATTAAAGGTGCAAGAGGCCTCGTTTCTTCGCCAAATGATGATTTAACCCTTCTTCCATTTTCAAAATTTTCTATCCCTATTTTTTTTGCGACATCTAAAGATATGGAGGTTCTCCAGGCGCCGGTATCAATCTTGGCCAAGGTTTTATAATGAGATTCGGATGGCGGGAGGCTTATCTCGACTTCTTCTACTATTCCTAAAACTTTTTTCCCAAAAATTTCTTCGGTCTCTTCTTCTTCGACCCCCCCAAAAAGATCTTGGGCTAACCTTACCCCTCTCTCTTCTGATTTTAACTTTAATCCTCTCACTCTTTCCATTCTTCCTTTCAGGCCCGCCAAGTTAGCCATTTGAATCTGCAGTCCGGGCCTGGCGTTAAGTTCCAAGACAACAGGACCTTTTTCTCTATCAACTACAATATCAACCCCTAAAAAACTTACCTTTAATATTTTTTGAATTTGGATAGCTAAGTTTAAAATTTTCTTAAAATAAGGTGTTTTGATCCCTCGCAAAAAATATCTTGTCCCAGGGTAATAGTCGATAAGTTTTTGGTGATAAATAGCATTTGTTGTTAAACCTGTTGCCAGATCAATCCCCACTCCAATTCCTCCTGAATGTAAATTTGCTCTTCCTCCCGATTCTTTGGTAGGAAGTCTTAACATAGCCATCACAGGTATTCCCTGGTAAATAATGACTCTTATATCTGGGATTCCTTTAAAGGAATAAGGTTTTAACTCCTTAATAATTTTTGCTCTTTCTTCAAAAAATGCTACATCCGGTAAAGAAAACATAGAGAAATTCCCATCAAGGATATCAAGGACATGAGATTCGATTTCCCTCTTTGTCACCAGAACTCCTATCGCTTTTATCCAAGTGGGTTCGGCTGTTTCTTTTTTCTTTCCATAAACTACGATTATTCCCTCTCCTCCAAGTCCCCTGTTTGGTTTTAAAGCAAAAGCCGTTGGTAGAATCTCCCAATTAAAATTAAAGAGTTCTCTTTGTGTCTTTATTACGCTAATAGTTTCCAAGACCGGTAGATTATTTTCTTTAAGAATTTTCTTCGTTAACAACTTAGAATCTAAAATCCGGAGAGCTCTTTTGGGAGTTCGGAGATATTTTTGATTTCTCGCATTAATCCCTAAAATATCGCTCCACGCTAAAGAGAGAATCATAAATGAGGTTTAGGGTTTATTTTTTAGAAACTTCCAAATATTCCATTAGTTCTTTAAAGCGAAAATATTCGGTTAGCCTTAAGCCAGTCCATTTCCCAAGGAGAAAATTAAATAAAAATAAAATCAAAAAACTTTGAAGAGGATATTTCAAAAGAATCTGCCCAAGCCAAGACCAATTAATAATATAATATGAAATAATTGCCAAAACTACTGTCTCTAAAGTTAAAAAGATTGCCATTTTTTGACCCCTCTCAATCTGTACAGCCACAAATCGCTCAGCCATTAAAATCATAATTAAAATTGGGAAAATAGAAATAATCTGTAATCCTTCTATACTCAAAAAGCTTCCTAAAAGAAACATCAAGAAAATTGAAAAAGCCACGCTAGTTAAAATTATTGCCATTTTTGGTAGATATAAAAGTCTTGCTTTTTTGAGCAGAAGGCGGACTAAAGACCCTGTTATTACCACCACCAGAAAAATTACTAACCCATATTTTAATTTCGTGGCCACAAAGGCATAGGCAATAATGAGAGTGATATAAATTCCTAGTCCTCTTATTCCAATAATTTGACGAGAAAAAGCAATAAAAGTAGCTACTACCGGAACCATCAAGATTAGGGCTAGAGTCCCTTCGGAAACCCCAAAGTTAATTATCTGCTGGACGAGAAAAGACATAAAATTAGAGATGATTAGCAGCGTATAGGGCTAAGGCTAAAGCATCAGCAGCATCGTCTTTTAGTGCGGCATCTTTAATTTTAAGGATTTTTTCCACTTTTTTTTGAACATCTTTTTTATCTGCCCTACCGTTTTTAGTTAAAAATTTTTTAACTTGGAGAGGAGAATATTCAATAATCGGAACTCTCATTTTTTCAAGAATCAGGATGATAACTCCTGTAGCTTCGCTTACTCTAATAACTGTTTTTTGATTTTTAAAGAAAAAAAGGCTCTCAATTGCGGCAAGTTTGGGCCGGTGAATTTTCACTAATTTTTTAATTTCTCGGGAGAGAATAAGCAATCTTTTGGGAAAATTGTCTTTGGGTTCTGTTTTAATGCAGCCAAATTTCAAACACTTTAAAGCTCTAATCTTTTTGCCTTTTTTGGAAAGAATTTTAATAACTCCGTAGCCAGTAGTAGCTGTTCCCGGATCAATCCCTAAAATTACCATAATTTCTTTATAGCGTTTTTACATTCGAATAAATCTCTTGAATATCCTCGTGAGTATCTAATGCTTCGAATAAATTCTTTATTTTCTCTTTTAACTCCTGTTTTTTTATTTCTATTTCTTCTTTTGGTACAAAATCTAAACTTGTTTCTTCTATTTTTATCTCTTTCCCCTCTAAAATTTTTTTGACCCTTTCTAACTGTTCTGGCTCTGTATAAACCTCCAAACTTTCATTTTTAAATTTAATATCTTCCGCTCCGGCATCAATAAGATTGAGCTCTAATTCTTCGGGTTTAAATTTTTTAATCTGGGATTTAAGATTGAGAGTAATTACTCCTTTTCTCTGAAACATCCAAAGAACTCCACCGCTTGCTAATTTTCCTCCAAATCTTTCAAGAAGTTGGCGAATCTCTGCTAAAGTCCTATTTTTGTTATCTGTAACCGCTTCTAACAAAATAGCAACTCCTCCCGGCCCAAACCCCTCAAGTAAAAGGGGTTCAAATTTTAACCCTTCAATTTCTCCTGTTCCTTTTTTAATCGCTCTTTCGATACCCTCTTGAGGCATATTCAAAGTTCTTGCTTTCTCAATGACAGCACGGAGAGCGGAATTAGTTTCTGGGTTACCTCCTTTTTCTCTGGCAGCAACAGAAATTAAGCGAGCGAACTTGGAGAAAATCTTCGCTCTCTTTTTGTCCTCTGTTCCTTTTTTGTATTTAATATTCGCCCATTTTGAGTGTCCAGACATGATATTATTTAATTTGTTTTATTTATTTTTCTATTTCCACCTCTATTTTTTCTTTTTCCGGGATATTATCTTGAATGATGTGTCTATCCTCTTTAATTTTTCTCCTTAATTTTACCAGGCCCAAGCCCAAAAATCCAGAAAAAATACTAGTCCCCAAGGCGGAAAGAGCTAAAGTTGTTTGATTTCTCTTAACTAATGCTAATAAGTTTTCTCCAAAAATCTTTTCGGGTGCCTCTGGTATCTTACTCTCTTTAGTCTCACTTTCAAGGTTTCTCTGATCGCTCACCTTATTTTTTTCCTGGTCATTCGTTTCTCCAAGAACCAAAGGGGATTTCTCTTCTAAGAGAGGTAGATTAGGAGCAGAGGAAGTTCCGCTAACCTCTTTTTTAGTTCCTAAATTGATTATATTTGGTAAGCCGGGCGTCGAAGTGTCTGTATAAAAATAATCCTCTCCTCTTTTAGCTACAATAGAATGACCATTATCTTTTTCGTATTTTATTTCTTGGCGAATATCACCCGAGGGATAAATCAAAAAGAGAGAATTGTTGTTAAAAGAAATTTCGTCGAGGATTGATGGAGAAAGAAAAAGAAAGGTTTTTGGCGCAATGTAACTTCCGACTGGGAAAATAAAACTCTTTCCTTCTTTATTGCTAGAAAGTCCCCATCCTGAAATATCTTGAATATTTTCCGACTCACTAATAATTTCTATCCAACCTTCTTTCAGAGAAAATTCTGAGATAAAAATAGAATTAGAAAAAATAGTGACCTCTATCAATGCCTCATCTTCTTCTTTTGAATTAGAAACACGTAAAGAGACTATATATTCTCCAGGGAAGGAATATTTATGAGTCACAATTTCTCCTTGAGCACTATATCCGTCGCCGAAATTCCAAAAATACTCTTCGATATTTCCGCTAGAGGCTGAGCCATCAAAAGTAATTTCTTTATTTGCAAGAGAAATAATATTACTACCAGCATTAGCAGAGAGTAAAATTCCGGAACTTTGAGGAGAGGGAGGCTTCCCATCTTGCCAAGAATCCAAAGGATTCTCTCCTCCAAATTTTCTCTGCATAGAAATATCCTTGCTTTTGCCAGCAGGCCAGTTATTATCTTTGGGAACGGGTGTTTCGTCAATAATATTTCCTTCTTTGTCCTTCAAGACTAGTTTTCCGTTACTTTTGTAATCATTCGCTAAAGAAATTGATTCGTAAAAATCGCATGTTTTTACCGAATCTTTCTGACAAATTAAAAAATACCCTTTTGGGGGAATTAGCCCTTTTATATTTTCTAATGGTTTTTGAGCGCTTTTAGCATTATCAATGCTCCAGGATTCGAGGATTATTTTACTATCAGTTAAATTTTTTAATTCAATCCATTCTTCGCCGTCACTATCTTTCCCCCACATTACTTCGTTTATTATTACCTGTTTTTTAACCGCTCCGAAAAGAAAGTTTAAAGGGAATAATAAGAATACAAGAGTACTAAAAATTAAAAAAGAGATTTTTTTAATTTTCATATACCTATTGACAAATAATTTAAAATATAGTAGAATATAATAAAGCTGCGAGTAAGTGGAGTTTTTTCTCAGCCTAGGGCAGACGGGTCAAAGACTAATCTGTCCCTCAGAAAAACTTCGAATTTCTTCCTTGAGATAATTTTTCTTACTCGCAGTTTTTTTGTTGATATATCTGAGTACATAATTTGTTATGTGCTCGGCCGAGCACAAAAATTTTGTGCTCTGGTTTGAATTTATTCTATAGGTCCGGTAACTTTTTTTACTTCCTCAACGGTAGTAATCCCTTCTAGAACTCGCAAAAGTCCATCTTGCTGTAAGGTAATCATTCCCTCCTCAATCGCTAATTTTCTCATTACCGAAATAGAAGGATAAGAGAGTATAGCTTCCTCTATTTTTTGAGTGATTCGAAACATTTCATAAATACCTATTCTTCCTTTGTAACCACTATTATGACAGGCTAGGCAACCCTGAGTTTCGAAAATCTTTATATTAGTCAGGTTTGGTTTAGCTACTTTGGGCAGATTCTCAAGATTTTTCTCGATTTTTAAAAGTATTTCTTTTGAAGGAATTACCTTTTTGGCACATTTTTTGCAAACTCGCCGCAAAAGTCTCTGAGCAATAGCCAGGTTAATCGCCGGAGCAATTGAGATGGGAGAGGCACCCATTTCAATCAATCGAGGGACTATTCCAGCCGCATCATTGGTATGCAAAGTGGAAAAGACTAAGTGTCCTGTTAGAGCAGCTTGGATTGCTGTTTCGGCAGTCTCCCTATCTCTAACCTCTCCTACCAAGATTACATCGGGGTCTTGCCTTAAAGTAGCCCTTAAAGCATCAGCAAAGTCATAACCTTTTCCAGGCTCTACTTGGGTTTGCTCAATCCCTCCCAACTTATATTCAATAGGGTTTTCTATGGTAATCACTTTAATCTCAGGAGAAGTGATATATTTTAAACAAGCATATAAAGTAGTAGTTTTCCCAGAACCAGTTGGCCCACAAGTTAAAATCATCCCTTGGGGTTTTTGCATCTCGTAAAGTAAGACTTCTTTATGCCAAGGATGAAGCCCTAAATCGTCAATAGAAAGTATCATCTCCGGATTCAAAATTCTCATGACAATGTCCTCTCCAACGTCCCCTGGCACTACAGAAACTCTTACTTCCATTGCCTTTCCGCCAGCCGAAATCGTGTATCTTCCGTCTTGGGCAATATCATGAATATTAATCTTCATAGAGGAAAGGAGTTTAATCCTCGAAAGTAGAAAATTATAAGTTTTTCTTTTAAATAAGAAAATATCATACAAAATACCGTCTATTCGATAGCGTATCTGTGTTTCTTTTTCTCCTGGCTCAATATGAACATCGGAAGCATTAAACTTTAGAGCAGCAGCAAGAATTATTTCTAAAACAAAACTGCTTTCTTTTTTTTCTACCTCATTTAACCTCTGCCGAAGCTCCTCAATGGTATTAATTTTTTCTTTAAATTCTTCAAGATATTGAGTAGAGATTTCAATTCTTCCTACAATTTCCTTTCTGGGCAGGGGAATTTTTTTATATTCTCCCAAAGCTCTCAAAAGTGAAGTTCTGGAACAAATAAAAACATCCACTTTAAAATCTCTTTTTTTAAAATTCTCTAAAGTTTCAAGAACTAAATTATCTTTAGGATCCAGGGCAGCTACTGCGATTCTTTCTCCTTTTCTCTGGAAGGAAACGAAAAGTCCTACCCTAGCTTTTCCTTCAGGAATAAGGGCCAAGGCATCTAAATCAATAGGCGAGGTAATAAGGTTAATGTAGGGGAGGTTATATTTTTGAGCTAACTCTTTTGCCCTTGACTCCTCTTGTTGACGGCGGAGAAAAGTTAATGTTCCTTTACTCTCTTTCTCTTTTTTGGAAGGAGTTATCATAAGAAAACTAAGGGAATCCCTTTAATTTTTCTATTTACATTCTACGTTCTATTTTCGGACAATTCAAGTAAACCCCCTTAGAAATTCCAGAGAAATATGGTTAGGGTTACTCTCAAATCACAAAATTTCTAACGGGGTAAACTTTTGGCAAAAAGAGGGTGTTTTAATCCAGAATATAGTTTTTCTACTCTTTTTTACAAAGGTTTATCAGCATCCTGGCATTCTGAATAGCAAAGCCTTGGGCATCGTTATTGAAATAAACATAAACATCAAGGTCTCGTTTTTGCCAATTCTTAATTTTTTGAGCAAGATTTTTTAATTCCTCCTTTGTATAAATTGAGGAAAACAACTTCTTTGAACCGTGCATTCTTACATAAGTAAAATCGGCGGTAATTTCTTCTGCTATTGGGAAAGTTGGTGAGTCAGCAATAACCCAGGCAATCTTATATTTTTTAAGCAGGTTATAAATTTCATTATTACACCAAGAGTTGTCTCGAAATTCAAAAGCATATCTTAATCTCATTAATCCTCGGTAATTTTTGATCGAATTTTTATGAATAATCTGAGAAAATTTTTCTAACCTTTTGATAGTTTCTTGATTGGCTTTAAAACTCGGAGGGAACTGAAATAAAAAGGGGCCTAATTTCTCTTTGAGATTGAGAGTATTTTTCAAAAAAATGTTCCAATTCTTTTCTACCCCTTTTAATTTTTTAAGGTGGGTAATGACCCGACTAATCTTTACTGCAAAAATAAAATCTTTCGGGGTATTGTTGTACCAATTTTGATAAGTGGTAGGCCTGGGTAAATGATAGAAAGAGTAATTTATTTCAGCTGTTTTGAAGTGTTGAGAAAAATATTTAAGTTTGTCTTGACTCTTTAATTTTCGAGGATAGAAAACGCCTTCCCAATGGCCATAAACCCATCCACTTGTTCCTATTTTTAATTTGGGGAGAAACATAAGATTAGCAAAACAAAAAGAGTTTTAGGATAATTCCTCCCCCTCCCCTAACTCTCTCCTCAACCTCTCAATCTCTCTCTTTAACTCTATCATCTTCATCTCCCTGCCTAGGGTTAATTTGTGGAATCTTTCTAGTTCTTCTACTCTTTTTTGGAGCTCTTGAGTCCTTTGTTTGACTTGTCCTTCTAAAGAATCAGCTAGTTCTTGGAGTTCCTTGGTTCTGGCCTTGACCTTAACTTCGAGGATGGTTTTGGCTTCTTTAAGCTCTCTGGTCCTCTTCTCTACCTCTTCCTTGAGCTTTTCCTGGTAGGAAAGAAGCTCCTTGATGTCCCTGCCAACCAGAATGACTCCTTCCTTGGCTTGGGAGATTGAGGTTAGGAAGGGAATCTCTTCCTTCTCCTTGGTCAAAAAGACCAGCTTTTCCTCTAAGGCCTCTCCTTGTTTTTTGAGTTTCTCTTTGAGGATTGGCCAGGCTTCTTTGGTTTTGAAGAGACTGGAGATATTCTGGTTGGAAATCTCCTCTTCCTTAAAATTTAACTTGGCTAAGGTAATCTCGTTGGTTAAAAGAATCAGTCCTTCCTTGTCAGTGACAATGACCAGCTCCGCCAACCTTTTAAAGATTGTTTCCAGGATTTCCCGGTAGTCAATGAAAAGGCCGTGACGGAGGACTCCTTGGGCAACAAAGAGGTAGCCAAGAGCGAAAAAAGGGAAAGAAAGCCGACCTGATTCGATTTTAAAAATAACTGGCAAGATAAAAAGAGTTAGTGAGCCGAAGACGGCAGGAATAAAACTCCCGATAATAAAAAATTTGAACTTATTTCTTTCCTGACAACTTTTTAAAGAAAAATATTTTTTTAATAAGATGATTATCGCGATTAAAAGATAAGAGATAAAATAAAGAGGGAAATATATATTTAAAAATGGATATATTTTCTCAATGTCCATTTCGTATAGTGGAAAAAAGTCACTAATTATAATATCTAAAGAGAAGAAAGAAAACATTAAAAGAGGAGGGAAGTAAAGAAGAAGTTGGGTCTTATTTTTTTTGACTAATTGTTCCTTGCCAGTAAGAAATAAAGATAACTGCAGAAATAAACTTGACAAGAACGAGGCCCCTAAAAAAGCTAAGAGATAGAAAAAGAAGTAGAGAGGAAAGTCTTTTTTAAGAATTACTGTTATTATCCCAGCAGTCCCCCATAGAGTTCCGCCAATACTCATCAAGAAAAACGATCTGTTAATTGGCCGGCGAGAATCTTTTAAAAAGACATAATATCCAATCAAAAAAATTAATGGAGTTCCAATTGCTGAAATTAAAAAATATATATTTTCGATATCCATAGACTACTAAAAGCATAACACAAATTTCTAAAGAAAGGGAAATTAGTATCTTTAGTATCTAATGATAATTAATAAAAATAAAAAATCATATTTTGTAGCAATAACTTAATTTTAATATTGACATTTTGACCAAAAGAGTTATAATTCTTTTGGATACTAATCTTATTTAAAATGGATTATCAAAAAAATTCTTCTGCGTCAGAAAACGAGGCGGGGGAACAACCTCCGGGTAGTCTTTCTATTAATAACAAAAAAAAGGACTCAGGGCCTTCATTCAAAACAGGCTCTTTTTTAGTGGGCCAAAAAAACAATTCTCAGGTTACTAAATTACAAAATATATTTTCTCCTCAAGGTCTCGAAAACGCACTGCCTTTAGCTTTGATAGATTCTTATCAGGCTGAGTATTCTGAACTTTTAAAGAACCTCGATATAGAAATCGTTTCTGATCTAAAACGCTGTTTTGAATTGTGGGAAGAATTTAGTCCTAAAAAATCTCTTTTTGATACTTGGGAATTCCGTTTAGCTTTTTTCTTAGCTTATAAACCAAAACTTCATTTTATATTGCTCAAAAACAAGTCTGAAAATCTTGCTCTTTTACCCCTTTGCTACGAAGAAGATAAGAAAAAATATTTCTGGTTTGGAAGCGCCTGGCAAGAAGAAAATAAATTTTTCGTCAAAAAATCCATATTTATACCTTTGTTGCTAGCTTTTGCACCTTGTCCTATATTATTAAATGCTATAATTATAGATGACACTTCCTTAGATAAACAATTTACCGAAGATTTTAAGCCCGATGACTCCAAATATATTTTAGATTTAAAGAATATTCAGAGTTCAGAGGATTTTTTAATGAGGTTAAAAAAGAACAGACGCCATGACTTGCGAAAAGATAGAAGAAGAATTGAGAAGCAAAATCCTCAAATAATTATCAATAATTTCTCTGATTTTGATAATCTTGTAAAAATAAGCACAGAACGTTTTAAGCAAAAAGGTGAAAAAGCAGATTGGAAAGACCCAAGAAGAGTGGAGGCTTTTCGCCAAGTAATAAGATTAGGAGGAAAATCTTATAAAATGAGAATGATTACTGTCCGGGTAGGTAAAAAAGTGGCCGGCGTTGATTTAATAGCATTGTTTAATGATTGTTATCACACAC
>Ga0210017_1002692_pt1 | contig 15119 bp, 16 predicted proteins | sample CryGeyCG2014_020_FD_183966 | JGI IMG/M metagenome (GOLD analysis project Ga0210017, IMG submission 183966) | Groundwater microbial communities from aquifer - Crystal Geyser CG08_land_8/20/14_0.20 (SPAdes) (version 2) | ecosystem: Environmental > Aquatic > Deep subsurface > Groundwater | place... | reverse complement strand
ATCTGCCTGGTGAGGACGTCTTCCATGGTAGACAGATAAACGAATCTTCCCTGATATGGCAGATAGGTAAAGTCAGAAACCCAGACTTGGTTTGGAGCATCAATGATTATTCCTTGAACTAAATTGGGAATAGCCATTGGCGCTTGGCCGAGGTCCTGCGGTTTATCTAGTTTCTTCCTTCTTCTCTGAGGTTTTAAACCGAAGAGCTTCATAACTCTCAATGCTCTTTTCTTGTTAATCTTTAAATCCAGAACTATCCGTTTGTGGCCGTAGGCCTTATGCCGGGTCATCACCTTTTCAATTTCAGATTTCAGCTTTAAGTCTTTTGCCGGCAGTTTAGGCTTGTAATAGAGACTCTGCCGGGAAACACCCAATTCTTTAGCCATCTCCTTTTTGCTTTTAGCCGGAGCTGCCCTGTTAATGGCCATAGCGATGCTGGATTTTTTTCCCCAGCTTCTGGTCAACAATTAGCTGGCCGACTATTTTTAGAAGAGCGTCTTTTTCTCTTTTCAGCTTAGATAATTCCAGCAAGGTGCCGGAGTGCTGACCAGAACGGCTTAAATAGCCATAGATGGTTCTGGGTTGAATGCCGTATTCCTTGGCTAAATCAGCCACTCTTTCTCCTTTTTCCTTAATTCGACCGATGATCTCCCTTTTTTGCTCGGGAGAGAGCGATGGATATCCTTTCATATATTTTCAGGATACCGCGGAAGACACTCTGTGTCTAATTTTAGGGGTACCTGCCCATACTTAGACTGGGGGCTATTTTGCCAACTAATTTATCTAGCCTTAAAAATATTTTTTCCATACCTTACAATGTTCATTTCGAGCTCATTCATATAAGGGATGCTGTTACTGCTTTAATAAATGCAACGAAAAAAGATAAAGCTGTCGGAAAAATTTTATTAGTAGGGGGCGGGAAGAAGTTATGTGTACAATATAAAGAATTTGTCAATGATTTATTTTTTCTTTCTGGTTATAAACTACCGGAAAATAACAAATTTTCTTCAGAACCATATTTAACAGAATGTTTTGATACCAAAGAAAGCCAAGATATTCTAAAATATCAAAACCATTCTTATAAAGATTTTTTACTAGAAATGAAGTAACAAATGAAAAATACGTAATGTTAATTTTCCAATAAAATTATAGATTTAATATTAAAATAAGGACTTATGAACAGAAAAATTATAATAAAAAATAAAGACGAGAAAGTTTTACTGGAAGACTTAAATAAAAGAAAAGATATTAAAGCAAAGCGCATAAAAAGATTTCTAGCACTTCCAGATTTAACGAAAAAAAGAAACTCTCCCGTAAAAATTTTATTCGATCAAATAATAAACCTACCCGCGTTTAAGGACTTTGATTTAGTTGATTTTCCGAAGATTGTAACTGTTGAGCAATGTTTTGACCTTTTGAACATGCCGAAGGACCATCCCGCCAGGCGAGAAACAGATACCTATTATTTGGATGATATTCATATCTTGCGCACACACACAACAGCCTTTTGGTCTTTTTATTTGAAAAATCAGGAAGTTTTAGCAAGACTAAAAAAAGAGGGCGAAATAAAAGCCTTATCTCTTGGAATTGTTTTCAGAAAAGACGAAATTGACAGAAGCCATTATCCGGCCTTTCACCAAATTGATGGTTTATTAATTTGCAAAAAAATAAAGAAGATTATCGCGCAAGAGGATTTGAAAGACGTGCAGGTTGAGCTGGCAAAAAGAATTTTTGGTTCTGGTATTGAATGGAAATTTATCCCCGACGAGTTCCCTTATACGGTTGAAAGTCTGGAAATGGATATTAAATTCAATGGCGAATGGATGGAGGTGAACGGAGCCGGTTTCGTGCATCCGCAATGTCTGAAAAATTTTGGTTTAGATCCGGAAATCTACAACGGTTGGGCATTCGGATTTGGCGACAGATTAGCAATGATAAAAATGGAAATTCCGGACATCAGAATTTTGTGGTCAGACGATTCACGGATAACTAGCCAGTTTAAAGATATAAACAGTAAATATAAAGAAGTCAGCAAGTACCCAGCAACATTAAGAGATATTTCATTTATAATTGATAAGAATATAAATTTAAATAATTACTACGAAATTGTAAGGGATTTTGCCGATGACTTAATTGAAGAAGTGAAGTTACTTGATGAGTATGAAAATGAAAATAAATTTGGCAAAAACAAAAAATCTTATACATTTCGTATTGTTTATCGTTCGTTCGAAAGAACCTTAACTAATAAAGAGATAAATAAAATTCAAGAAAAAATCCGTGAGAAGACGAAGCAAGATTTAAACGCGGTTTTACGATAATATTGCTTTAAATTTTAGGTTATTTTGTTAGTTAAAAAAGAGGCCGTCAGCTTGTTAAAGTGACGGCCTTTTGGGTTATGGTCTTGTTGTCACAAAACATAACCCTTTTCTCCTTCATGCAACGCCCTGTAAAGACGATTTCTGATGTCGTTCGCCTCTTCATGGCGAAGGGATCTTTCGTGTGAGCGAAGGATCACACTGATGAGAAGATTTTTCTGACCGGGCTTGATGCCCAGTCGTTCGATTGCCTGAGGAGGAAGTTCATCGTAAGCGGTTGAAGAGGTGATTTTGACTTCCTCTACAACGTTTGCTTTGGCGCCCAACACATCCCTAATGGTTTCGCAGACATCCTCTTCGGTAGTGTCTGTGCTTACAGCAACGGACATATCCTGTCTTATCGGAGGGTACTTTGAGATAGGAATATAGGGGTCAAGATTGGTCATTTGCCGTTTGATTCTGGGGTCTTCCGATCTCAGAATCCGAATATCATCGATATTCTTTATAAGCATGATGGCCCTATCTAACCCGATGCCCATTGCAAGGCCAGAGTACTCCTCTGGATTAAGTCCGCAATCCGCTAGCAACCGCGGATGGGCTTCTCCGCATTCGAGCAACTCAAGCCATTCACCAGCCACCAGAATTTCCACCTCAAGGCCATTTACCGTATAGGGATGAGTTACCTCATTCGCACGATACTTTGCGCCCGGAGCAACGATTCCTGCAACGGTTTCGATTAAGTCGATGAGGGCAGGGCGTTGGAGTCTCGGCTCTCCCTTCTTGATTCGCCAAATGTCCATTTGGTGTGGCTCTCCAATGTGTCTCCGGTCGACAACATCTCGGCGATAGCAGATTCCCGGGCATAAAACAGAATAATCCGTTAGGTCTTTCTGCTTCATCTCCACGAGGAGATCTGGAATCATTGCCGTGGTGTGCGTCCTCAGTATTCTGGCCGAGTCGATATACCTAGTGTAAATCAATGATCGGCTTGGACTATCGGCGGGGAAATAAAGCTTGTCGAAATCATTGGCTACCGATGAGATGGGTGAAGCGCTATATGTACTGGTCCACATGATATGATCCACCTAGGAGGTGGAACATACTATGAAAGGACGATATGCTGGTTGTCATATGACAACTTATGGCTACATCCTGCCCGGGGCTTCAAGAATAGCTCACTGGGCTTCGCGGACAGGTTCTTTAACAAAGCAAGCCAAGCAGCGCTTAAGGGTTATTGACTGGCATCAGCAGCATCATCAGAACAAGAGTTTGACTAGCCGACATTTCGGCATTGGCCGAAACACACTTAAGCGCTGGCTCAGGCGATTTCAGCAACAAGGGCTGATTGGTCTTAATGATAAATCTCGTCGACCAAAGAGTCTTCGCCAGCCAACTATTGCCTGGCAAATCATTGAGGCAGTTGTCCAAACTAGAAAAGAGAACCCAACTTGGTCTAAGCACAAGATTCAAGCTTACTTGAGAAACGAGCAAGCAATTAAAACATCAGCTAGCACTATTGGCAGAATCTTAAAACGCAGAGGATTGATTAACCCCAAGAGATTTTATTCCATTGCAAACCTAATTATTAAGCTAGGGGTGGTCCATATCTATCTGGACCTGGACAGAAAGACTTTTTGTCAAAAAAAATTGTTTATGTTAGGATGAGAGCGATGAAAAAGTTAACTATTGTTTTGCTTGTTCTTCTTGTTTTAGACTTGGTTTTTGCTGGCTACTTTTGGTATTTGAAAATAAATAATGTAGGGGCAGGGCTTGTCCCTGCCCAAGAAGAAGGGCAACCACAAGGGTTGCCCCTACAAATATCACCGCCAAATCCTGAACCGAAAGAACATATTTTAATGTTCGTCGGCGACATCATGCTCTCTCGCGGCGTTGGCAATAAAATGAAAAAAGAAAATAATTATAATTGGCCGTTTTTAGAAATTGCTGATTATTTAAAAAACGTTGATTTGCTTTTTGGCAATTTAGAAGGACCAATATCTGACAAAGGCGCTGACACCGGCAAAAAATACTCTTTTCGGGCTGACCCAAAAACAATAGAAGGGTTAAAGTATGCCGGCTTTGATGTTTTGTCAATTGCCAATAATCATATTTTTGACTGGGGCAAAACAGCCAAAACAGACACGATTTTCAGATTAAAAAATAATAATATTCTGCCGGCTGGCTTTGAAGAAAACCCAATTATTAAAATAGAAGATACTGAAATAAGTTTTAATGCTTACACTTGGCCTTTGCCCGAAAAAATAGAACTGCCGACAGCTGATATAAAAATTGTTTCAATGCATATCGGCGAAGAATATCAGAAAAAATCAAATCAAGAACAGCAAAGTTTTGCCCAAGCCGCAATTGATGCTGGCGCTGATTTAGTCATCGGCCATCATCCGCACGTTGTTCAGGAAATTGAGAAATACAAAGATAAATTTATTTTTTATAGTTTGGGTAATTTTGTTTTTGACCAACAGTTTAGCCAAGATGTCAAAAACGGCTGGATTGCAAAAGTAATTATAGAAAATAAAAAAATTATCTCGGTTGAAACAATTAACATAAACATCTCTTCGCAATATCAAGTTGGATTGGTCGTAGATAAACAAATCAAAATAGATTTATCAGAGCAAAAGCTTTCACTTTATGAAAATAATAATCTGCTAAAAAGCTTTGTTATTTCTTCCGGCGCTCCTCAAACGCCGACGCCAAAAGGTGAATTTCAGATTTCAGAAAAAAATCCATTAATCTGGTCAGAAAAATATCAGCAGTATCTGCCCTATGCTCTGCGTTTTTATAACTCTTATTTAATTCACGAGGTGCCGTACGACAAAAACAACATTCGTCGTGGCTTGGACCAGCTTGGCCAGCCGGTTTCGCACGGCTGTGTTAGATTAAATATTAACGATGCCGAAGAAGTTTACAACTGGGCTGAAATCAAAACAGATATTTTTATTCACGACTAAACAAAAAAGCCGGGGAGTAAACCCCTAACTATGTCTTTTATGGGTACTAGCCCCGGCCATTTTGATTATAACAAAGATTAAAAATAAAAGCAAAAAATCCTCCGAAACAGAGGACTTCTCGCCGACATAGAAAGGGTCATACCCACGTTTCTATTATAACCATAACTTAAATTTTGTCAAGCCATTTTAATTTTAATCTGCCTGTGTTAAAATAATTTCTATGCGTTTATCTTGCAATATTCAAGAAGCAATCAATGTTATGACTCGCGGCGGAGCTGTTATTTATCCGACTGACACGGTCTTTGGCTTAGGAGTTAATGCTTTAAATCAAGATGCGATAAGGCGTCTTTACCGCATTAAAAACCGGCCAGTTGACCGGCCAGTGCCAATTATTGTCGCTGATATTAAAATGGCTAAAAAATTAGCTTATATCAGTGATAAAACAGAAAAAGTTCTGGAAGCTGTTTGGCCTAGCGCAGTGACGGTTATTCTGCAAAAAAAAAGCGGCGGAACAATTGGCCTGCGCATACCAAACCATCCTGTGCCGATTCAGCTGGCTCAAAAATTCCCGATTACTGGCACAAGCGCTAATTTATCTGGCCAAGAAACAGGCAAGAATATTTTTCAGATACAAAGGCAGTTTCAAAATCATTATCCACAGCCGGATTTGATTTTGGATCTAAACGGAGAAATCAAGAATCAGCCTTCAACCGTGCTTGATTTAACAACTCAAAAGCCAAAGATTATACGCATTGGTCCGGTTAATAAAACCCAATTATTAGAACTGCTGAAAACATGATTTGCATCATTGCGCTGATAGTTTTCGGTTTACTCGGATTATTTTCTCTTAAATATCGCTTTTTAGCCAAAGAAGCTTTTGAATGCGTCTTTAACCGATTAAGGTTCAGGCCTTGTCAGACCGGCCTTGACCAAAGAATCAAATCAAAAATTGTGGCTAAAATTTTAAAACGCCACCAAAAAACAGGCAAATTTATTAATAAATACTTTGAGGTGATTTCTTGGTTTTTGGTTGTGGCAATGATTGTTTCTTCCATCTATTCGGCTTTTGGTATTTATAATCTGATTAGATATAAAACCTGCGACCCAAATCATCCGGAAAATTGTCCGCTGACGCCAAAACAAATTGAACAGGGATGCGGCTGTGAAAATCCTAAATGCGGAGAAGAATAATTACTCTTTGGTTTCTTTTAATGATTTCTTAATCAAGTTTTTCAAACCCTCTTTATCAATTTCTTTTTTTGCCAGATTTTTTTCTGGCTTAAGCTGCGGCCAACGTTGTTTGATACAATTCTTACAATAAATCGGCCTGCCCGGCTCTGGCTTAAAAGGCACCTGGGTTTCTGCATTGCAGATTGAGCAAACGGCCGGATAAAGCATTTTATTTAATTTTGGAACAGAAACCTGACCAGCACTTGGCAGAGCAACTCTTTTTTCAATTTTTCTCATACCGCTCCAGCGGATGATTTTTTCTTCAATTTCCGACCTGTCTCGGCCATAGCGTTCGCGCGAAACTTTGATAATTTTCTGGCGATAGCTTTCTTCAGACTGATCAGGCGGCGCTAATGTTGTCGCAGAAAAAGCGCGGGAAGCAACGCCATCAATCATCAGTTTTAAATAAATATTGTATTTGGATAAATTAACCAAATCATTCATGGCAAAAACCGGCTCAAATTCTTTTTCCAAAAATTCAGCGTCAGCCGCGCCAATCCGGAAAGAAATTATTGTGCCGACATTGCCAAAAACCGCGTCGCAGACAACTTCCGGCATTTGGGTAATATATTGATGAGCTAAAATAAGATCAAGACGATATTTGCGCGCTTCGGACAAGATTGTGGCAAATGCTTCGGTGGCAAAATTTTGAAATTCATCAACGTAAAGATAAAAATCTTTTCTTTCCTGTTCCGGGATATCAACCCGGCTCATCGCGGCTAATTGCAGTTTGGTAATTATCATTGCGCCCAAAAGGGCTGAAGTGTCTTCGCCAATGCGGCCTTTTGACAAGTTTAAAATCAGAATTTTCTCCTTGTCCATTATTTCGCGCATATCAATTGAAGATTTAACCTGGCCAACAATGTTGCGGATCAATGGATTTGATAAAAACTGACCGACCTTGTTCTGAATCGGCGCAACTGCTTCAGCGGCAAATCGATCAGGATATTTAGCAAATTCCTCAGTCCAAAATGATTTGACTACCGGGTCTTGAGTTTTTTCAATAACTTTATTGCGATATTGCTTGTCAACCAGCATTCTCATAATGCCCAATAAAGTACTGCCTGGATATTCAAGCAAAGCTAAAATTGCGTTGCGCAAAACATATTCCAAGCGCGGACCCCAGGAATCAGCCCAAATTTTTTTAAAAACGCCGATTAAGCCAGAAGCGACTAAGTGCCGGTGTTCAGGATCTACTTTTTCAACCGCGTTAAAAGCAATCGGATAATTCAAGTCAGCCGGATTAAAATAAACAACATCATTGATTCGGCTTGATGGAACAAAATCAAGCATATTTTCAGCGAATTCGCCATGCGGATCAACTATAGCCACTCCCTTGCCCTGTTTAATATCTTGAATAACCATATTAGCCAAAAGCGCTGTTTTACCCATACCGGTTTTACCGATAATATACATATGCTTGCGCCGGTCGTCTTTTCTAATGCCAAACCGTTTCCGCTCCTCGCGGAAGTTAGTTTCGGCAAATAATAATATTTCTTCGTTATTATTAAGCATAATTAAACATTTTTAATCCAAACCCGCGATGCAATTAAAACAAAAAAGCAAAAAATTCCAATAACACTAATAATAATTATTTTATCCGCTTGCTGTTTCTGTACATCAAGTTTTGCTGAAACATCAGCCGAAGCATCTGCCAACGGCTTGAACATTGACCCAGCCCAAGAATCTAAAGCAATATACATGACAAGAGCTATAATGATAATAACAAATAATTGTTTGAACATATTTTTTAACCTATTGGCAAACCAATTGGCGGGCCGCTTTTTTTGGCCTCAACCCGCGGCATTCGCGGCGCTTTAACATAAATGCCAGGGAAGTGATATATTGAAGCAAGTTCTTCAATATTCAAAATCATTTTATAGCCAGACATGCTGCGCCAGCGATATTTAGTTAAAATTTTCCTGCGGCGGTGAGTTGAGCGCCGGTTTTTAAAAAGATAATCAATACTTGATTTTGTTTTCGGGTCAGGCCTAAAGCTATTTAGGTCCTGAATATTAAATTGCTTGAAAGAACCCATAAACGCAGCCACATTACCCATAGCAAAGACATCTCTTCTAGCCAAATAGATAAAACGGATTTTGCTGTTAAAACCTATTTTTGCACACTTGTTTTCAATTGCTTCAACTCTGGCCTTTTCCCCGGGAGAAAGATGCTGCATCATACTCGGCCAATCCGGCTTTTTATCTTCTTTAGCCGCGCCAGCAAAAGTAAATTCAAAAAGCGCGCTTAAAACAGCTTCAAACCAAGCAACTGCCTCCTGAACTAAAACGCTTACTTCAAAAAAAGATTTTTTCTTCTCAACTGGTTTGCCAATTAATTTATTAACTAAATTCAAAGCGTCTTGATGCCATTGTTCGGTAATCGGGCTAATCAAAATCTGAAGCCAAAGTTGTTCGCCTTGCCTAAGCCGGCTCATAATCTCGGTCAGAGAAGCCAAGGGATCAATTATACCCTCTTCTGTTTCTTCTTCTTTAAAAGAAGGATAAGTCCTGATCGGATAATAATTTTCTTTGGTCAAAATCATTTCCGTGCCCCAGAGATTCCAGTCTTTTGAGGGAATAATTTTAGGCAGCAATTTGCTGTAATCTTCTGTTTCATGAATTTCCGCATCAGGATATTGAGCATAAACCTGTCCTTCAACTAAATTTCTAAATTGCGCTTCAGTGCGAATCAAAAAATGAATCTCGCCGTTAATGCCAACTATTTCCAAGCTTAAAAAGCGCGGCACTATTCCCTGAATATATTTTTCAATCAGATTTTGGCTTTTATAAATGCCATGCAAACCAGCCATTACTTGCTCCATTGCTTTTGGCGTGACTTCAATTTGTTCCGGAATGTTAATTTCTAAAATCACCCAGTTCAAACCAGCTGAATATTTATTATTAATATAATATATCCAGCTCTCCCAAAACCCCCAAAATAAAACAAAAGGCAGAGGCAGCCAAATATATTCTTTAATAATTGCCAAGATTGTTACTAAGTCCATAGATTCCTAAACCCTCCCGAACAAAACGAGGATCTCTAATTAATTCATTGTGTACTGTCGGACTATATGCCCGGCGGCCGTCAGAAAAGTTAGCTTGGTTAATTAAATCAGTGATTTCTTTAAAATGAAGCGGCTTTTGGACTTTCTTTAAAATCAGATAAGCTTTGTCCTTAATGCCGGTCGGACTGATTTCCGACCAATCAATCAAACCAAATTGTTCAAAAATATTTTTTCCGATTAATTTTGATATCTCTAAATAATCTAAATCAATATAATCCGAAACTTCTTGCTTTGAAATCGGCTCTTTTTTATTAGTCAGATATTTTGTCAGATCTAAAATTCCTTTTTGGGCCTGGCCAGCAATATTTTTATCAGAAGCCCAGTGATACTTAAAGGCTTGATTATTACAAAATTTTAAAAAGCCGTCATCAAGATGAAGAATAAAAAAATAAGGCGCTTGAAATCCTGCAAACTCTTGAGATAATTTCTCGGCTAAAGCCAGTTTTTTGTGTTTAATAAAAATTTTTTCTAAATTCAGCAGTATCGGCTTGTAAATATCGCGATTCTTAATAGCGGCTAAAGCATTGGCTTCAATTTGGCGGATTCGTTCACGCGTTAAATCATAACTCGTGCCAATCTCTTGCAAAGTCTGCGGTTTTTTTCTGTTTAAACCAAAGCGCCGGCGCAAGATTTCTCTTGTTTTTGCTGGCAATGGCTTAATTAAATTATTGACAATTTCGTAAGGATTCATTGTTTTAATTTACCAAGTTTATTAAATGTTGTCAACAACGGACTGGCAACGAAGATTGACGAATAAGTGCCAAGTATAATGCCGATAATCAAGGCTAAGCTAAAATTTTTAAGGGTTGGCCCGCCAAAAAAGAAAATCGCCAAAAGAACAAAAAGAGTGCCTAGGCCAGTAAAAAGAGAACGTTTCAGGGTTTGATTAACGCTTTGATTAACAATTTCAGCAAAATCTCCTTTTTTTGTTTTAATTGAATTTTCGCGAATTCTGTCAAAAACAACAATTGTGTCATTAACCGAATAACCCAAAATTGTTAAAACAGCGGCTACAAAAGCAGTGTCAATTTCAAGCCGCAAAAAAGAAAAAATGCCAATAGTTATTAAAACATCATGGCCCAAAGCAATAATCGCAAACAAGCCGTATTTAAAATGGTTTTCAACTTTGCGAAAAGCCCAGGCAATATATAAAATTATTAAAATTAAAATAATGCCGATTGCCCAAAAAGTTTTGCGCTTGAGCTCTTGACCAATAACCGGGCCAATTGATTCAAACCTGATTTCTTCGGCGCCTATTTTCTCTAAAATTCTTTGATGAGTTTCTTCGTCAACAGGCTTAGATCTTAAAATTACGCCATCTGGTGTTTTCTGAATATTAAATTTTATATCTTCCGGCAATTCTCTAATTATGCCCTTTACTTCTAGAACAGAACCACCGGTAAAATCAATGCCAAAATTAAGCTGGTAAATAAATAAACTTAAAATACTGGCTAAAGCCAAAAGGCCGGAAAAAATATACCAAATTTTACGATGTTTTATGAATTGAAGCATAGCTTTCTAATAATAATCTAGTGACAATAATGCCGGAAAACATTGAGAGAACAACGCCGATGCCTAAGGTCAAAGCAAAACCCTTGACCAAACTGGTGGTGAAACTGTACAAAACTAGACAAGTCAAAAGCGTTGAGACATTGCCGTCGCAAATAGCCGGCCAAGCAGCACGAAAAGCATCTGCCAAGCGCTTTTCTTCTTTAAGCCGTTCAAAAATTAAAACATTAGCATCAATAGCCATACCTAAAGACAAAATAAACCCAGCAATACCGGCTAAAGTTAAAGTAATCGGAATAAGTTTGATAATCGCTAAAGTTAAAATACCGTAAATTGCCAAAGCCAAAACCGCAAAAATACCGGGCAAACCGTAAAAAATAATCATAAAAATAGCCACCAAAGCCAAGCCAATCACACCTGCTTTAAGACTTTTCTCTAAAGAATCGCGGCCTAAAGAAGCGCCAATAGTCTGCTCGGAAATTAAAGTAATCGGCACTGGCAGAGCGCCGGCATTTAAACGTTGGGCCAGTTGCTTAGCCGCTTCTAAAGTAAAATCGCCGGAAATCACTGCTTTGCCGTCTAAAATCGGTTCGCGGACAACTGGCACACTGATTGGCATGCCGTCTAAAAATATAGCCAATCTTTTGCCGACATTTCTTTGAGTTAAATCAGCGAATATTTTTTTGCCTTGGTCATCAAATTCTAAATTAACCAGCGGCTGATAGCTTGTCGGGTCAAACTCTAGAGAAGAGCGCTCAAGTTGTTGGCCGGTTAAGCTGGTCATCTGAAAACCGATTTGTTTATTGCCTTGTTCATCAGTAATTTCAATTTCTTCTCTAAAATCTAAAGACGGCGTTTCGCCAATCATAGCAATAGCTTGTTTTACATCTTTGATGCCAGCCAGCTCAACAATTAATTTGTCTTTGCCTGAAACCTGAACAACTGGTTCAGCCACGCCGAAAAGATTAACCCGTCGCTCAATAACATCGCTGATGCCTTGCATTGCTTGAGATTTATCTTTTATTTGCGATAAATCAGCTTGATAAATTAAATGGGTGCCGCCTTGCAGGTCAAGACCAAGGCGGAAAGGCCGTTCCGGCTGCCAATCAAAAACTCCGGCGCCAACAGCGATGATAAGAATTAAAATTAGAAAAAAATAAGTTTTATTTTTTGATAGAGTCATAAAGAAGGGGCGAGTCTTTTATTTTTTTTGCATATTCCCCTCCTGTTTATCTATTCTAACCCTATTGTTAGAATTTGTACTAACATCGTGTTGTCGATTTTGAGCTCTACATCCTTTTTGTTTTTCCGAAACACCAAAATAACTTTGTCATTCGGAATCACATCAACAAACCAGCCAAAGTATTCCGGCACTATCACATTCTTTTTAGCAATTCTGACAGGGTGCCCCTTGATAGTCGAAATCGCTTTTTTCGTTAATGCCCGCAAGTCCTCTGGCCCATATTCTTCAATATGATCCAATGGTAAATCTTGCCAACGCATCGGCATTTTTTTTCACCTCTTATTTTTCAAAGACCCGCCTTGTAATTATTATATTACTTTTCAAGATTTAGTCAATTATTTTTTGTTTAAACAGCACTTCTTATATTTTTTGCCCGAACCGCAAGGGCATGGGTCATTTCGGCCAACGCCTTTAAATTTAATCTCATGCTCAATTTGCTTGATTTGTTTTTTGACTGATTTGGTCTGAATCTCAATATTGTTTAACAAATCCTGAAACAGCTTATAACCCTCTTTTTTATATTCAATTAAAGGATCCTGCTGGCCATAAGCCCGCAAGCGGACGCTGTCGCGCAAATAATCCATTGTCTCCAAATGTTCCATCCACAATAAATCGATTATTCTTCTTTTAAGAATATTTTTTTCTTGCCGCCGCATTTTATAAATCGTGCTTCTTTGTTTATTCAGAACATCATCATATTCCAGCAAATGCTTTCTTAGGTCAAAATTATAACCCTCGAGTTGAGCTTGCGATCTGGCAATCGCTTGGCTGATAAATTTATGCTTAATCGGCTCATCTTCAGGGAAAACAGCTTTAAGCTTTGGTCCGAAAATGCGCATTAGATCATCTTCCAAAGAAACGAAGAATTGAGACGAACCGGAATCGCCCTGCCGGCCAGCCCGGCCGCGCAATTGATTGTCAATACGTCTGGCTTCGTGTCGTTCTGTACCAATAACATGAAGGCCGCCCAATTCTTTGACGCCTTGGCCAAGTTTGATATCAACTCCGCGGCCAGCCATATTGGTGGCGACTGTGACTGCGCCTTTTTCACCGGCTTTGGCAATAATCTGCGCTTCTTGCTCATGATATTTAGCGTTCAAAACTCGATGTAAAATATTTTCTTTTTTTAAAAGCTGGCTTAATTTTTCATTTTTCTCAATTGAAACAGTGCCAACCAAAATCGGCTGGCCATTTTTATATCGTTTTTGAATTTCAGTAATAATTGCTTTGAATTTGCCTTGTTCGGTCTTATAAATAATATCTTCTAAATCTTGGCGAATCATTGGTTTGTTAGTTGGAATAACAACAACATCTAGGCTATAAACTTTATCAAATTCTTCAGCTGAAGTCGCGGCAGTGCCGGTCATACCAGCCAGTTTTTGATATAATCTAAAATAGTTCTGAAAAGTTATCGTCGCGAGAGTGCGCGACTCTTGTTGCACAACTACGCCTTCTTTCGCTTCAATGGCCTGATGCAGACCGCCGGAATATCTCCGTCCAGGCATTAAACGACCGGTAAATTCATCAACAATAATTGCTTCGCCATCCTTGATGACATAATCTTTATCAGCCTTAAACAAAGCCATTGCCCGCAAAGCCTGTTCTAGGTGGTGGCTGTATTTGATATTGCTTTGCTGCCACAAATCAAAGCCGAGCATTTTAATAATTTTTTCAGTGCCAACAGCTGTTAAAACAACGGTTTTGTGCTTCTCGTCTATTTGGTAATCTTGGCTATCAAGCCGTTCAGCTAACTTGGCAAATTGATCGTAAAGTTGAGTTGATTCAGCGTCCGGCGCTGAAATAATCAACGGCGTCCGCGCTTCGTCAATTAAAATGCTGTCAACTTCGTCAATAATCGCGTAATCTAAATCGCGCTGAACAGTTTGTTCGGCTGATTGGGCCATATTGTCGCGCAAATAGTCAAAGCCGAATTCATTATTGGTCCCATACAAAACATTGCATTGATAAGCTTCTCGCCGGGAAATTTTTTTTAAATTCTCATATTCTATTGAAGTTTCGTCTTGATCCGGCTTGGTTTGCGGCTCAAATTTAAAAGCCTGTTCGTGATTAAGGCAGGCAACCGAAAGACCTAATAAATGATAAATCGGGCCCATCCAATTGGCGTCGCGCCGGGCTAAATAATCATTAACAGTTATTATGTGAACACCTTTATTGCTTAAAGCATTCAAATAGGCCGGCATTACCGCGGCTAGAGTTTTGCCTTCGCCGGTTTTCATTTCAGCTATTTCGCCGCGATGGAGAACAATACCAGCCATCATCTGAACATCAAAGGGTCTTTGATTGATTGTTCTTTTAGCGGCTTCGCGAACAAGGGCAAAAGCTTGGGGCAATAAAAATTCAGAGCTGACAGCCTGAAACTTTTTAATGGCCTTGGCAAAATCAGAATCAGAAAAACGCTCGAATTCTGGTTCGAGCTTGTTTATCTCTTTAATTATCGGCTCTAATTTCTTAATATATCGACTATTGGCATCGCCAAAAAGCTTTTTGAGCATGAGATAATTATAAAGTTTTTTTAGTCTTTTGGCAAGGAACTGATGACATAGCTATTGACAAATAATTTTAATTGGTTATAATAATTTTAATAAAACAGCTGGATGCTTTGGGAAATCGTTTTGACGAACCAAATATTGCTTCCGTAGGTTTCCGTTTTGCGGAATAAAGCCGGGACCCTCCGGCTGTTTTTATTTATTAAAGCAAAGATAGAATATCTTCGGCTTTGATAATTTCGCTTGATCTTGCTTTCTTTTTATAAATACCATAAGCAATGA
>Ga0210017_1002690_pt1 | contig 15125 bp, 14 predicted proteins | sample CryGeyCG2014_020_FD_183966 | JGI IMG/M metagenome (GOLD analysis project Ga0210017, IMG submission 183966) | Groundwater microbial communities from aquifer - Crystal Geyser CG08_land_8/20/14_0.20 (SPAdes) (version 2) | ecosystem: Environmental > Aquatic > Deep subsurface > Groundwater | place... | reverse complement strand
TTTTACAATTTAGGGAATAGGGAGTAGTTATAATACCACTACCCACTCCCTAATATCTACTCCCTTATTTCTTGGCGAGCCAGTTAGATATTTTCTCCCGATATTCCCGAAGATCTATTGTCTTGCTTGCAAAGGAGCCAGGCGCCTCTTTTCTTTTTTCAGGTCGGATGAATCCGACCCCTGCTTTTTTCTCCTCCTTCTCAGCAGCAATTTTTTCCTCAGGAGAAATCTCCTCTCTTTTTCCCACATCAATCCTGACCTCGGTAACCCTGGCTACTTCTTCAATACTGGTAAGACCATCTATTGCCTTCTCAAAACCATCTTCCTTTAAACTTTTCATCCCCTCTTTTTCTGCCTGTTTCCTGAGAGCAGTAACAGAAGCATTGACAGTAACTAAATCACGAATCTGGTCGGAAATAGTCATTAACTCATATAAAGCAATTCTACCTTTATACCCGGTTCCTTTACAAAAGGGACATCCTTTTCCCCGGCAGAAAAAAACATCCTTCTTCTGAATCTCTAAACTGGACAATAGCGCTTTATTTGGCTTATATTTCTCCTTGCATTTGGGACAAATCTTTCTCACCAGCCTCTGGGCAATAACCCCGCTCAAAGAACCGGCAATTAAAAAGGGAGCCACCCCCATATCTACCAGCCGAATTACTGAACTGGGCGCATCATTAGTATGCAGGGTGGAGAAAACAACGTGTCCGGTAAGAGCAGCCTGAACGGCAATCTCCGCAGTTTCTAAATCTCTGATTTCTCCTACCATAATGATATCCGGGTCCTGACGCAGAATAGAACGTAATCCCGCAGCAAAGCTAAGTCCAACCTTGGGAGCTAACTGAATCTGCCGGATAATATCCAGATGATACTCCACCGGGTCCTCAATGGTAATAATATTTTTTTCCAGACTGTTAATTCTGTTTAATGCAGCATAGAGAGTAGTGGTTTTTCCGCTGCCGGTTGGCCCGGTAGCCAGGACAATACCCCAGGGTTTGGAGATAATCTCTTCAAACTTCTCCAAAGCGGCGGGAGAAAATCCAAGTTGCTCCAATCTGAAAAGCGTGGTGGAAGCCGAAAGTAGCCGCAAAACAACATTTTCCCCATAGATGGTAGGAACGGTGGAGACACGAATATCTATCTCTTTGCCATCGATCAGAGTCTTGATATGCCCATCCTGGGGGACTCTGGTGGTAGCAATATCAAGAGCAGAGAGAACCTTAAGCCGGGAGATAATGGCTAACTCCAGATGTTTGGGGGGAGGAGGAATTTCATAGAGAACGCCGTCAATTCTGAAGCGGATTCGCAAACTATCCTCATTAGGCTCAATATGAATATCACTAGCCCTGTCCCGCACCGCCTGGGTAATGATAAGGTCAACTAATTTAGCAATAGGAGCTTCTCCACTGATATCGGCAATAGCTCCTACTCCAGTCGCTCCCTCTCTACTGATACTCTTAAGCAGAGTTTCCATAGAACTGGAAGTGCCATAACTTTGCTCAATTGCACTTTTGATATCAGAAAGACTGCTGACACAAACTTCAACCTCGCAATCAGACTTCATCCTTACCTCGTCAAGAGCAAGAAGATTGGTAGGGTCAGCCATTGCCACGGTCAAGCTGTTGCCAATCTTAAAAATAGGAAAAAGTAGGTACCTGCCGGCAATCTCCTCCGGGATAAGTTCAACCACTTTTGGGTCAACAATATAATTAGAAAGGTCAAGGTAAGGAACTCCGCTCTCCTTAGCAATAAGGGAGTAAACCTCTTCCTTGGTAAGAAAACCAAGGTCAATTAAGACTTCTTCCAAGGGCTGTTTGGTCTTTTTGGAGGCAGCTAACACCTGGGTAAGTTGCTCAGGAATAATAAGACCTTGCTCAATTAGGGTTCTACCCCATTCCTCTCCTTTAGGCATTTTATTTAAGATGTAGTTGCCTGATTCATCAGGCCGAGAAAACACGCTCGATAAATCGAGCAACTACATTCTTTTTATTTAATTAGCGTTTTAACGCTGGATAATAATTCCTGAATCTCAAAAGGTTTGGTAAGGTAAATATTAGCTCCATCCTTATATCCTTTCACGATATCCTGCTGTTGGGCTTTAACGGTAAGCATAATTACCGGAATATGCTTATATTTTTCATCACGCTTAAGAGCCTGGCAGACTTGATACCCGTCTATCCCGGGAAGAATAATGTCCAGGATAATAAGGTCAGGAACAATCTCCTTTGCCTTCTTTAAACCTTCTTCCCCATCAGAGGCAACAATCAGTTTATAATTTTCCTGCAGTCTAATCTGAAGCGCTTTTACCAATTCCGGTTCATCCTCTACAATTAAAATCTTCTTGCTCATCTCCCCTCCTGAACGCAAATTAACGTCAATTGAATTCGCGAATTCGCAAATTTTTTAGTTAGCGTCCATTAGCGTCTACTTCAGATGCTCGTTCACCTTCTCTATTAAAAACTTCCAGTCAAAGGGTTTGGCAATATATTCGTTTGCTCCGGTCTCTTTACCTAATGCCTTGTCCTCTTCTTCCGTTTTTGCGGTAAGCATAATCACCGGAATATCTTTATACTTTTCATCAAACTTTAAGAGCCTGCAGATTTTAAAACCATTAATTTTAGGAAGCATAATGTCAAGGATAATAAGGTTAGGGAGAACCTCCCGGGCTTTTGCTAAGCCCTCCTCTCCGTCAAAAGCGGTAAAAACCTGATAATTTTCTGCTTTTAATCTAATCTCAATCGCTTTTACCAATTCCGGCTCATCATCCACCACAAGAATCTTCTTCATTTTTTTCTAACCACGAATTACACGAATTTCTCTAATTAAGAATTTAATGACACAAGGTGTCACCCTGAGTATTAACGAAGGGTCTCAAGCGAGATTCTTCACTCTGTTCAGAATGACACATTCTTTTTTACTCTTTAATTCGTATAATTCGATAAATTCGTGGTTATTTATATCTTCAATATCGCATTTATTTTATTTAATAATTCGGTAATTTCAAAAGGTTTTATTATAAAATCCTCTGCTCCTACCTCTGCCGAGCGGATATTAAGGTTGCCAATTTCAGTAGAGGCGGTAAAAAGAAGAGTTTTTGTTTTTTTTGTCTTGGGATTCCTTTTTATCTCCCGGCAGAGAGCCCAACCGTCAACCCCTGGCATAACCACATCTAAAAGAATAAGGTCTGGCTTGAATTCCTCTGTCTTTTTTAATGATTTGCTGCTCTCGGTAATACCGGTTACTTTAAAACCGGCTGCTTTCAACCTGATTTCCATTGCTTTTACCAATTCCGGCTCATCGTCAATAATGAGAATCTTTTTAGAAATGGGCGGAGGAGCTTTCTTGGTTCCCAGGAGTCCATGAATCTGCGCGAGCAGAATATCCATATCAAGAGGCTTAGTGATGTAGACATTCATTCCTCTTTGCAGAGCTTTCTCTCTAATGCTTTGTTTAGCGCCAGCAGTAAATACAATAACCGGAATATTTCTAAATCTTTTTTCTCTTTTTAATTGGTCCCAAACTTCAAAACCATCCGTTTCCGGCATAAAGAGGTCAAGAAGGATAAGGTTCGGACGGAAACGCTCCACCTCCCTGAGCACTTTCTTGCCTTCACTAATACCAGAAGTTTCAAAACTATTAGCTCTCAACCTAATCTCAATCGCTTTTACCAGATCCGGCTCATCATCCACCACTAATATTTTTTTCTTCATATTTTCTCCACAAATTTAATTACACTATTTAGATATCCCCGGTCTGAGTCTAAAAGATTGAGAAAACTGAGAGCAAGGAAGAGGTCATAGCGAGGGTCCCAGGATTTCTCAATCCGTAGAATTTCGCAGTCAGTAGGTAAAAGTTTCCCCGCCTTAAAGTGAACCGTTACTTTCTTATTCACCAATTGCTGAAACTCTATCTTCTGGGAAGAAATCCACATCACCCTTGCACCTAATCCATTCTCATTGATGCCAGTGGTTATTCCTTTAAGAATTTCTCTTTCCTTCAAATAAAGGGAAAGGGATAGCGGAGTTTTTCGCATTCGCGGAGCCCTCCGGTCAGCAAATTTTTTATAATAAATTTCCTCCCAGATTGCCCCACAGATGTGCTTTACCTCAAATTTTGATTTCACCTCATCTTCTTCAAGAGGTTTTAATTCCGTGTTTTGGTCATTCAACTCTCCATCACAATACCGACAGCGAAGAATACTTTTCATTTTTTTCTCCTGAACGCTAATCAGCACGAATGATCAAGTTATAAAACCACGAATTTATCGAATTTTACGAATTAGAGTAATTCGCGTTAATTCGTGGTTAGAAAAAGGAAATTCCTATGCATTTAAATTAGCGAATATTCGCGGATTCAATTCGTGCTAATTCGCGTCTATATAACACCGTTTTGTTTCTTCCTTCTTTTTTTGCCTGGTAAAGAGCCTGGTCGGCTCTCAGGATTAAATCCTCTTTTTTGCTTATCTCATCAATCAAACTGCTGACGCCCAAACTGACGCTAAGGTATAAAGGTTCCCCCTTAAAACTGACAAACTGGTGGGTCTCAATCGTTCTTCTTAAGCGTTCTCCTGAAATAAAAGCATCTTTTTCGCCGGTATCCGGCAAGATAATTGCTATCTCCTCCCCTCCGTAGCGATAAGCCCGATCAGCGTCTCTAATCGTTTCCTTAATCAGGGAGGAGAGTTTGATCAGGACTAAATCTCCGGTTTGATGACCATACTCATCATTAAATCTTTTGAAATGGTCAATATCCAGGATGAGAAGAGACAGTTTTCGCCGGTAGCGTCGGGAAACAAGAAACTGGTCTTGCAGAGAATTTTCAAAATAATTATGATTGTATAATTTAGTGAGGCCGTCGGTAACAGCTTTCTCGTAAAGAAGAGCATTTCTTAAAGCGAAGGAAATCTGCCGGGAAGCATTTTCGAGGAACCATCTCTCCTCCTTGCCAAAAGGCTTGATTCTTTCCCGGCGAAATTTAATTAATCCGATAATCTTTTCATTTTCCGCCCTCAAAGAAGTAAAACAATAGGAATGGTTTAAAACAATATCTTCTTTTTTATGCTTTATTCTCTCCAAAAGGCCTGGTTCTAAGCCCGAAGAATCTATTCTTTCACCCAGGATAATTTTAGAACCAATCTTCTGGATTTTCGGATATAATTGTTCGCTTTCCTCTCCCTTTAAGTAAAAGACAGTTTCTTCGGTTTGCATAGAGTCAGAAATTATTTTTAAAGATATTCTTAAAACTTCTTGCAATTCAATACTGCCGCTAACCGCAATCGCTATTTCACGTAAGGCAGAAAGTTCTTCAACTCTATGTTGTCTTTCCGAATTTCTCTGGTAGAGTTCCCTATAACTTTTGTCCAAATTCTCTAATTTTTCCAGTCTTTCTTTTTGCCGAAGGTTATCCGAGAGAAGTTTTTTTATCCTTTTCTCTCTTTCTCTTAAGGAAAAGGAAAGAAAAAGAGCCAATGCTCCCAGGAGAAGAAAGAGAATAAAGAAAAATGTATAAAGAAAAATAAGCATCTTTATTATTGATTACACAGATTTCTAACAACGATTACGGTGATTAAAGAAATCACTGTAATCTGTTTTATAATCACTGTAATCATATGAATGCGTAAATATTTTAAGATACTACTTTAATCGGCCGATTACTTTCTTAATCAGTTCTTCCGAACTTCCTGCATCAGTGGGATAGGCAACTAAACCAATCTTAAAAAAGAAAGAAATCTTACTTCCTCCAAACTTTTTTGAGCAGAAAATATGCTTTATTCTTTTAACTAAAATTAAGGCTCCTTCCTTATCTGTCTTGGGCAACCCGATATAGAACTCTTCCCTCTGTAAAGTAACAATCATATCGGTTGCTTTACGCAGTTCCTTTTCTAAAAGATTCCGCAGAGAGCGCAAAAGAGTTTGCGTCTCTTTTTGCCCAAATTTGCTTTTAATTCTATCATAATTGGTAACCTTAAAAAGAATAAAAGAGAATTTTGTTCCTACGGCGCGGGCAAACTCAATTTGGAGATCAAGATACTCAATTAAAGTTCGGTATTTCCTGACAGCCGGGAGAGTAAAGATAAATTTACTTCCCTTATCCAATTGAGACTCTACCCAGATATCCCCATTATGCAATCTTACAATTTCCTTGCAAATGGGCAATCCCAAACCCGTCCCCCGCGCTCCCGGACCAGGGGTCCGTCCAATCTGGCGAAACCGGTCAAAAATTATCTTTTGATTATCCGGAGCAATACCGGTCCCGCTATCTTCCACCATAATTTGGAGATATTCGTTTTTCTTTCTTGCTCCAATTGAGATTTTACCTCCCGGAGGAGTAAATTTAATACCATTACTTACTAAGTTAATAAAAACCTGAGTTATTCTGTCGACATCAACATAAACCCTGGGAAGCCTGGAGGGAAAAGACAAATTAAGAGAGATTCCTTTGGACTTAATCTGGGAACCCAGGAGATAGATAATCTGATTGACTAACCTGGGTATCGAAACCAATTCCGGATGAAGAACCATCTTCCCGGCTTCCAATTTGGAGATATCCAGAAGGTCACCGATAATACGATTAAGCCTCTCAATATTTCCCTTAATGATATTAAGATATTCCTTCTGGTCCGGCTTTAAGGGACCGGCTAATTCATCAAGAAGAATACTGGTAAATTCTTTCATCGTAGTCAAAGGGGTTCGAAGTTCATGAGATGTATTCGCAATAAATTCTGTTTTCATCCGGTCAACCTCTTTAGCCTTAGTAATATCACGCAGGACAATAAGACTGGCTATTTTTTCTCCGGAATGACCATTCAAAGGAGATGCAATTGCCTCTAAGATTCTTTTTTCGCTCTCTAAATAAACTTCTTTGCTGATGATACTATCTTTATTTTCGCTTATTTCTCTAAATAAGGGAGAAAAAATAAACTCCTTTTTCCTTTCAGGAATAGTTTTATCTTTTTCCCAGTTTAATAATTTTCTGGTGGCCGGATTAATGAGCAGAACCTCGTTATTCAGGTCAAAAAGGATGATGCCCTCCTGGAGTGTTTTTAATATTGAGTTGGTTAAATCAGGTTCGGTGAGTGCGCTTATTTTTCTTTTTAGAGTTTTTATTTCCATTAATTACTACAGCTGTTTTTCCAGATGCTCTTTGACCTTGGCGAGGAGTTTTTCGGTATTAAATGGTTTGGTGAGGTACTCGTCTGCTCCGGTCTCCATTCCCATTATTTTATCCTCCTTTTGTGCCCTCACCGTGAGCATAATCACCGGAATATCCTTGTATTGGGGGGCAAATTTAAACAGCCGACAGACCTTAAAACCGTTCATTTTGGGAAGCATGATATCCAGAATGATTAAATCCGGTCTTTCTTCTCTCGCTTTGTTTAAAGCTTCCTCACCATCAATAGCAGTTAACACCTGATAATTGTTTGCCTCCAGGCGAACTCTAAGGGCTTTTCTCAATTCAGGTTCATCATCAACGATAAGAATTCTTTTCTTTTCACCTTTTCCCGCAACCTTCCTTTGTTCCTGATAAGCTTGCAGTCCTTTTCGGATCAACCCGGCAGCTCTCTGGAACTCATATCCCTTAGGAACAAATCCAATTACTCCCAGGCCTTTTGTTTCCTCTAAGATTCTGTCGGTTACAAAGTCAGCCAGCATCACCACCGGAAGGTCCTGATTAAATTTCCTGATATCATTTAAAGTTTCCACTCCATTCTTCTCCGACATATTTACATCCAATAAGAGAAGGTCCGGCAACTGCAATTTTAGTTTTTTGATAGCTTCCTCTCCGCCGGAAGCCGTAATTACGGTATAACCCCAGGACTCAAGTTTTGGTTTCATTGCGCCGATTGCCTGAGGTTCATCATCAACCAAAAGAATTCGTTTATTCATTATTATTATTTTACTTTATTTTCCCCTTTTCTGTCAATTGCAAAGCACTTTGGAGAACTTCTTCTTTTTTGATATCTCTAAGGCATTTACAGTCATAGCGGCAATGCTTCTTTTCGCAGGGAGAGCAGGGATAATTTTTGAAGAGGACAACGTTCTTCTCCCCTAATGGTCCAAACTTTACCGGATTGGTCGGTCCGTAGAGAGCAACTACCGGAGTGCCGACAAAAGTGCTCAAATGTATCCCTCCGCAATCATTTCCTATTGCCCCGTGGCAAAGTTTCAAAATTCCAGTGCTATAGAGAGGTTCGGTTCCGAAAATCTCTTGATCTGAAAGGGGAACGAGACAATTCCCATTCATTTTTTTGCTTAATTCTTCTAAAAGAGGTTTTTCGTTTTTGCCGCCGATAAGAACAATTAAGTATCCTCTTTTGCTTAATTCGCCGCCTAAGCAGGCAAATTTCTCCAAATCCCAGCGCTTAAAACTCTGTCCGGCTCCCGGGATAAGAGCAAAATAACCTTTCTGGCTTGGGAATTTCTCCAAATATTTGCGGGCAAAACTCAGATACTTTTCCGGAAGTTCAATTTCAGGAGAAAAATTGCATTTTTCTATCCCTAAAACCCGCAGGAGCGCTAAAGTTTGGCAAAAATCGTGAACCTTTTTCCGCTCCGGTTCGGCAAACTTCCAGTTGGAAAATAAGCATTTACTGCTGTAACCAAGACGATATTTCGCGGGAATCAGGGAAAAAAGGAAAGAGGGGACAAAATAACGCTGGGTATCAATAAGAAGGTCAAAGTTTGCTTTTCTAAATTTTCCCGCAAGAAAGAGAAAATTTATTTTTTTGGTAGAATCAAAATAAAGATATTCATCAACCGGCAAAAGGGAAAAGAGATTTTTGAGAGGCGCCTTTATCTCGCCTAAATAGGAAATTTTTGCTCCGGGGAAGTTGTCTTTCAAGGTAGTAAAAAAGGGGATAGAAATAATTAAATCTCCCAGACCGGGTCGGCCCACCAGAACCAAAATTTTTTTAACCTTTTTCTGAAGTTTTAGATAGTCCTTTCTTTGATAAAACTGAGCAAAGTTTTGTCTCGGATAGTCTTCAAACTTGTAATATTTCATAAAGACAAAAAATTTTATCCACTTTAGTGTTAATTCGTGGTTACAAGTTCTTGATAAATGTTGATTGTCGCGTTAACCATTTGCTCTATACTAAATTTTTCCTGAGCAATTTTTTTGGCCACCTCTATCATTTTCTGGCATTCCTCCTGATGAGTAAAAGACCGGATAATTGCTTCGGCTAAAGCATCTGGGTTTTTCGGAGGAACAAGAAATCCGGTTTTCCCATTTTCAATGATTTCACGAGACCCCCCAATGTCAGTGGCAATTGCTAAAATACCGGCCAGTTGCGCCTCAACCATGGTTCTCCCGAAACTCTCGGGGACTATTGAAGCGGAAACCAGAATATCCAGGGTGGGGAAGATTTCATCCTTTTGCTCAGGAGAGATAAACCCAATATTCTTTAGATGCAAATCTTCTATAAGATTTTCCAATTGCTTCTGATAACGGATTTTATCTTTACTAACCGGACCAATGATGAAACCTTGGGCTTGCGGAAATTTTTCTTTTACTTTAGTAAATGCCTTGATGAAATAGATCTGGCCTTTCAAGGGTGTAATTCTGCCAAGAATTCCAATCCGATAATTCCCTTTCTTAAGTTTTGGGTATTTTTTTATTGCTACTCCGTTGTAAACAACCCGCAGTTTCTCCTCGGCCACTTTAAATTTATCCCTGGCGTATTGAGCAACGCTATTGCTTACCGCAATTACCCTTTCTCCTTTAGCCATAATTCTACTTAAGGGATGGGGAGAATAGAAACCGTGAAAACTGGTAATGAAATGGACTCTCTTTAGATTGCGGCAGGCATAGTATCCAAGCCAGGCCGGCACTCTGGACCTAGCGTGAAGAATTTCAATATTTTCTTCCTGCAGAATCTTCCTCACTTTTTTAACCATCCTGGCCATAATAAGAGGAGATTTCCGATGGACGGGCAGGAGATAATGCTTTACCCCAAGAGCCTTTAGTCCAGAAATTAATCTGCCTCCGTGAGAAATAATAATGGATTGATGTCCTTTTTCCAGCAGGCCCCTGGCTAAGTCATAGGTTCCTTGCTCCACTCCCCCAACCTCCATTTCCGGAACAATCTGAACAATCTTCATTTTAGTAAGGATTCAGCGGCTTGAAGAACATCAGCAGGTTTGATTAATTCCCTACAGAGAAAATTTCTTTTGCAGCGGATAACGTTGCAGGGAGAACAGGAAAGATTGCTGTGGACAATTCTATATTGGTTTTCCCAGGGACCGTAGCGGAGCCAGTTACCCGGTCCATAAATCGCCACCACCGGGCATTTTACTGCGCTGGCAAGATGCATCGGCCCGGTATCATTGGTAATAAAAAGAGAGGATTTCTCTAAAAGGGCGGCCAATTCTCCCAGAGTTGTTTTCCCCGCAAGGTTAATTGCCTCCTCTCTCATTAAATTTTTTACCTTTTCCGCCAAACCTCTCTCTTTTTCTCCGCCCACAATGATAATTTTTGCCTTATATTTTTTAACCAATTCATCACCTACCCTGGCAAAACCCCCCTTTTTCCATCGCTTTGCCGGCCAATTAGCGCCCGGATTAAGAATTATTAATTTAGTTCTCCCCCCCTTCTCATTCCTCCCCCTCAAGGGGGGAGGAGATAGGTGGGGGTGTAATTCCTCCTCATCAGATTTTATTCCATTTTCATTAAGAATTTTTTGGAGGGAGAGCCGATTTTCTTTTGAAACAGGAAAAAAAGGGGATTTATTCTCAGGCATAGGAAAAGAAGAAGGCAGCATCCTTAATCTTCTTTCCGCCTCATGAACCTTGTTTTTTCCGCTAAATAATTCTTTCCAAAAGAAAGTAAGGTTCTTCTCTCCTCTGATAAAGAAAGGAAGCAAGGTATTTCTAAAATCAACTACCAGGTTAAAATGCCGCTTTCTTAGACTTTTTATTAAATTTAATTTCTGGGAAAGAGAGGTCTTCTTATCCCAGATAATTACCTCCGAGAACCAGGAGTTGTTTTCTACCGCCTCTCTTGCTCGCGGACCAAGCAGAATAGAGAAATTTGCTTGTGGGTATTTTTTCCTGATTGCCCGGATTGCCGGAGTAAGCAAAAGCATATCTCCCAGGCAACTGGCACCAATAATAAGGACTTTTTCTAATCTTTTTTTCTTCTTAACGAAAATTTTGATAATCAGCTTAAAATTTATTCTGCTGGTCTGTCTAAAATATTCCAATCCCGCTTTATTAAGCATCTTTTGAAGAGACTGGTTGGTAAAATAGTAGAGATGCTCAGGCGGTGGTCGGAAATCCGGTGGAGGAATATGCCTGGCAATCGCCCTTTGAGTAAAATCCGGGGTAACAATCAGCAAAAGCCCATCCGGTTTCAGAATTTTTTTCGTTTCTTTTAGTATTCCTAAAGGGTCCTCTAGATGCTCCAATAAATCATACATTGTAATAACATCAAAATATTCGGAAGGAAAATGGGCTTGGGATAGGCTTTCGGCAAAAAGGTTAAGATCAAATTCTTCTCTTGCATATTCAATCATCTCCCGGGATAAATCAACACCGGATACTTTCCAACCTCTTTTTTGGGCTTCCTTCAGGAAAAATCCGGCTCCGCAACCAATGTCTAAGAGTTTCCCTCCCTTCTTATAACGGCCTATTTTTCTCAACTCTCTGCGTGCGCGGCAAAGTTTAGACTCCCGTTTGGCAAGATAGTTTGGACCTACCTGAGAGTATTCTCCTTCCTGATAAAACTTTATTAGTTCATTTGAAGATGGTCTGGGATTAGCATAGACCAACCCGCATCTCCGGCATTGAACAATCTGCCAGCCCTTTTCTATAAATAGTAGTTTAGTGCTATCAGCGCCGCAGAGATTACATTTTACGCAGGTAGGCATTTATTTAATTGTATAGAATTTCAAAGTTCCCCCGCACCTAATTTCCTCTCCCCAAGGGGAGAGGATGGAGGTGAGGGGGCTATTTAATTACTTCCAGTTCCAGATAAATGTCCTGAGCCGGAAAGATAAAGCAGAAATACTTTTCGTAGGCATGCGTTGATAAGAGCGCAAAAGCTTTCCCGATTATCTGGCTTTTTCCAAAGGTTAATTTGCTCTTAATTAATTTGAACTTTTTCCTGGTGTATTTTCGCGCTTTGGTGCCTTCAACAAAGTAGTTAAATGACTCTAAACTAAAATGGTGGATATGAAGAGGGTCGGTAAATGAGCCGGTGTTGGAAAAATGCGGAGTCCAGATCAACACTTTTGCCTGGTTTTTTGCGATGCGATGGATTTCCTCCATTACCTTAACTATATCGCTTAAATGCTCCAAGACGTGAGAACAGACCACAACATCAAACTCATTGTCTTTGATGGGCCAGGGGAAAATATCTAAGTTATGAATGATATCTACGCCCGGGCGATCCTCGCGGTCAATTCCCACCGCTTCTTTCCTTTTATTGTTCCCGCAGCCTAAATCCAGAATTTTCATCGATCTCCTCCCAAACTTTCTCCGGGGTGATATTTTTCATACAGTCTGTTCTCCGACATCTTCTTTTATAGCAATGAAGGCAGGATAAACTTTTATCCTCCAGGGTAATATGCCCTTTTCCTATCGGAGAGCATTTCCCAGGGTCGGTGGAACCAAAAAATGCGATTACCTTTGTGCCCACGGCAACCGCAATATGCATCGGCCCGGTATCTCCGGTAATGAATAATCGGCAAGCTTTAGATAAGGCGGCTAATTGCCGCAGATTCGTCCTCCCGGCTAAAGAAATACTGTTTCCCCCCAAAGAATCCTGCAGCTTTCGGCAAATATTTAAATTCCTCTGTTTACCTTCCCCAAAGATGATAATTTTGGCGTTATATCTTTCGATTAACCTCTTTCCTAATCGGATATAGTATTCTAACGGCCATTCTTTTGCCGGGTAACCGGCAACAGGATTAAAACCGACTAAAAAGTCCCCCCTCCCCTGACTTCCCCTCCCTCGAGGGGAGGGGATAGAGGAGAGGGTGATAGGTCCAAACTTTTCCTCCAGTAATTTTTCTGCCGTCTCTTCTTCTTCCCGGCTCAGATAAATTTTGGGTTCGGGAATCTCTCCCTTAATTCCCAACGGCTCAATGGTATTTAAGTAACGGTTAAGGGCGTGTCTTTCCGGATACCATCTTTTTGGCCGAAGATTATAAAAGTATCTATATCTGAAAGATTTATGAAATCCGACCCTTTTTCTTGCCCCGGCAAGAAAAGTCAGCAGACTTGCCTTCCACTGAAGAGAAATGATCAGGTCAAATCTCTCCTTTTTAAGTAATCTTGCGCATTTTAGATAGGCAAATGGTTTATTTTTCTGGTAAAGAATTATTCTATCCAGAAAAGGATTTTTCTCTACGATGGGGGCGGTGGTAGGCGTAACCAACATTGAAAGAGAACTTTCCGGAAATCTCTTTTTTAAGAGTTCAATGATGGCAGAGGCCAGGACCACATCCCCGATAGCGCTATACCGAATCAGCAAAATCTTTTTTACTTCTTTTAACACTTTATTCGTGGCTACTATTTAATTTTTAAATTCCTCCAAAGATTCTCCTCGTTCTTAACCTTTATTTCTATTCTCAAAGCAAGGATTGGTTTTGAAAATGGGATATCCTTTAGCCGCACTAAATCTTTCTCGGTGGTGAGCAGAATTTCAAATTCCTCTTTCAAAATTTTCTTTAAGTTCCTTTCTTTATACCAATAATGGTCAGGGAAAAACGATTTTCCGATGATTTTGACTCCCAGATGCCTGGCTAAATTTTCAAAAGTTGAAGGATTGCCTATCCCGGCAAGGAGCCAGACCTCCTTTCCGGAAATTGCGGAAAGTTCATAGATTTTCCCCGAGGAATCTATTAAAGAGAGCGGCTGGTAAAAACTCTCAACGATTTTGGCTTCAGGATTGATTTTAGTGAGAAATTTCTTTAAGCTATTTAATCTTTCCTCGTCCACTAAATTGACATAATTAAGCCAGAAACAGTCAGCCCGTTTCAAACTACTCAAAGGCTCGCGTAAAAGACCGGCCGGAAGCAATTTCCCATTAGAAAAGGGATTGGTAGCATCAATCACCACGATTTCCAGATCCTTCTTCAGGTAGCGATAATGAAAACCATCATCCAGAATAATCGTATCTACCTTAAAATTGTTAAGGGCAACCTGGGAGAGCATTTTGCGGTTTCTTCCTACCAGAATGGGAATTCCTTTCAGGTTCTCAGCTAAAAGATTTGCTTCATCCCCGGCTTCTTTCGACCCCATTAAAATTTCCCTTCTATTAGAGACCAGGAAACCGCCTCCTTTCCTCTTATAACCGCGGGCAACAACTGCTAAACCTTTTCCCTGAGATTGAAGTTTCCTGGCTAAAAACATCACCACCGGCGTCTTCCCGGTTCCTCCCGCAGTGATGTTGCCTACACTGATGAGGAAAGAATTTAATTTTATGCTTTTTAGAAAAATCCGGTGTTGAAAGAGGAAATTTCTAACTTCAATTATAAATCGATAGAGAAAAGAAAAAAGAACCAGAAAAACAGAAAAAAACCCAATTTTCTTCATCTTTTTATAATACCCCATCTGGGAATAAAAAACAACCACATGAATTTGACTACCCAAAGAGAAGGTGGTATCCTATAATTGGCTTTGGCAGGCTGACAGAAACGCGTTTGACAATTCTGAAAGGAATATGGTATAAAGAACTTAGCCCCCTCACCTCCATCCTCTCCCCTTGGGGAGAGGAAACATAGATGAGGGGGAACTTTGAAATTCCATACAATAAATTAACGTACCTTCGGTGCGAACCTGTAGCGGTGGCATTTGCTGTCAGTATTGCCCAGAAGTTAATCTGCTCGCATATTGCTACTAAAGCTAGACTAACTATCCAAGTAGCGCAATTTATGCCACGTTCTTATTGGTGCGATGGAATTGCGCTACTACAGTCTACGCTATCTTCAGTAGCAATATGCGGGAGGATTTGACTTCCTGATATTCTGACAGCAACTCGCACCGCTACATTGTCGAGTCCCAAAGGGATCCCTTCGGGACAAGCTCGACCACTACTCCTTAATTCTTATTCCTGTTTCCTGATTTTATCCTGAAGTTATTCTAGCGTCCAAAAAAGGAAATTCCTATCTTGCTTCATTA
>Ga0210017_1002689_pt1 | contig 15127 bp, 14 predicted proteins | sample CryGeyCG2014_020_FD_183966 | JGI IMG/M metagenome (GOLD analysis project Ga0210017, IMG submission 183966) | Groundwater microbial communities from aquifer - Crystal Geyser CG08_land_8/20/14_0.20 (SPAdes) (version 2) | ecosystem: Environmental > Aquatic > Deep subsurface > Groundwater | place... | reverse complement strand
CAAAAGAATTTAAAGAACCAAAAAGAGCTATAATAGCAACCGAAGAAAAAACAGATAATATAGAAGATAAAATTATCCAGGTTTCTGAAAAATATCTTGGTGTGCAATATCAAGCTAACACTTTAATTGGCGATAAAAACACGCCGGAAGAGCTTGTTATAAACAAAGACAAAGTTGATTGCTTTACTTTTTTAGATTATGTTTTATCAGAAGCGCTTGAAAAGTCGGTTCAAGACATCAGATACAAAAACAGCCGAATAAGCTTTGAAACAAGAAATCACTATTTTACTCAATGGATTGAAAATAATCAGAAATCTTTATTTAATTTGCCGACTGAAAATTGCTTAGAAAAAACCCTGAATTATGTTGACGGACTGGTTCCGGTTAAACAAAAAGTCTGCTGGACAGAAGATTTTTCTCAATTAGAAAACGGCGATTTTGTCGGATTTTATTCTGAAAAATCCGGCCTGGATGTCAGCCATGTTGGTATTATTTTGATTAAAAACAATCGAATTTATCTCCGCAATGCGTCCAGCAAACAAGACAAGGTTATTGATGAAAAATTAGAGCCGCGAAAATTAGTTATTGGCCGAGCTTTCAAAGAATTGGTTGAGCCGAAAATTAAAACTGATTTGCAATATATAAAATACGGCAGTTTAAATAAATGTCTGCTCCAGAAACAAGTTGCTTTAATGTTAGAGCAAGCGCAAGAATATCTGTCTGATTATAAGCTTGTTGTTTATGATTGCGCCAGACCAGTTAGTGTTCAGAAAAAAATCTGGGATTCTTTAGAGGGCAAGCCAGAGCAAAATTTATTTATCAATCCTGAAAAATCAATTTCTTTGCACAGCTATGGCGCAGCGGTTGATTTAACGATTGAGAATTTGGATATGGGCAGCGAATTTGACAGCTTTAACTCAAAACCGCTGACGCCAGAGCAAATTGCCAATCGTAATTTATTAAATTCTGTTATGCAAAAAGCCGGTTTTGCCGGCATAAAATCAGAGTGGTGGCATTTTGAGGCATTTTCAAGAGATGTTGCCAAAGAAAAATTTGATGTTGTCGAATAAATAAAAGCTATTTGACCAATTTCACTGCTTCTTTTTGGGAGTATCGTTTAATTTTGTCCCAGCTTGCTTCGCGAAACATATAAGGCATTGCTTCTTTATCAGCATCTTTAAAGTAAGTCAAGCCGCGAATTAAGTAATACGGCTCGTATTTGACTTTTTTAAATTTTTCAGCCAGCAAAGCAAAAAGTTTTTTCAGCGATAAAATTTCTTGTGAAATAAAATAAAGATCAATAAAATCTTTTTTACTGCCGCGTGAACCAATAGCAGTAATTTTCATTAAGGCAATATCAACTGGATGAGCTATTTTGATGCTATATATATTTTTTGTCGACTTAATGAGTTTATGTTGATAAAACAGAAAAGAAATTTTGACATTGTTTAATTCTCCATTAACCGTGCCCCAGCTTTCACCTGTTAAAACAAATCTGCCCAGATCAGAAAGCTTTTGGATCAATTTTTTAGGATTGAATTTCTCGTCAGTAAAAAAATCCAGGTCAATTGATTTGCGATGACCCAATTGAAGAGCCAGAGCAGTGCCGCCAGCTAGATAAAAATCTTTAATAAATTGCTCTTTGCCTAATATGGCCAAAACATCTTGCGTTTTTTTAGATAAGGCTTTTTTAAACATATAATTTTATGAGAAGGAATTTTGAAATAGGTTGACCAGAAATTAGCTGTTTTTTCTGAAAGATTATGGGTTTGGCAAATTGCTTTTTTTATTGCGGCTCGTCTATATTTTTTGAGCAGCCATTCAACATCAGCTAATCTGCCGTGTTCAAGAACACGAGCAATGACAAAATCTTTTTGTTTTTTAAAATCTATATCTTTTATTTGAGTATCCCAAAAAACCTTGGTTAAATTTCTCATTAGTTTATTCTATAGTTTATTCTATGACAAAATTAAAAAAGGCGCAAGAAAGTGTACTGGTCCACATGATATGGGGCAGGTACCCCTAATGAATTCTTATCTGCTTTAGTATTTAATAAAAATGTTAGAAGTGATAATGGCTTTGGTTTCATGTTGCTATAATCCTTGGGGTAAAGAATTTCTTTTATTTGTTTCGTTCCTTCTGTATTCATACCAACTTTAATATCATTATCAGAGAGCAAACTTTTTAAGATTGTCCCGTTGACCTCGCCATTTTCGTTATATAAATAATTTTTGATTCTTAAAAAGAATTTGTTTTTTTCCTCAAAAACCTGAATTAAACCTTTTTTATAATACTTCTCAATTATATTTTTCCCTACAAGCCAAGTAGCCTTACCTTCTAACCATATTTCTTTAATATCTTTAGAAAAATTTTTATCAAAAAAATCTTTTTTATTATTCCTTCCGACAAAACCTACAATTTTTTTATTTTTTTTATCATAAAGAACGCCATAATCTAAATTTGGCCTTCTTTCTTTTGTTTGTTGGCTAGGCCCAACCAATTCAATCCATCTATAAATACCTCTTTTATCTTTATACTTAAACTCTTTTCTTCTTTTTTCTCCTAGAATTCGATATAAGAAACCAGCACTTTTTTTATAAACTAGTAAATATTCATGATTCTGTGTCATATTTTTTTCAGCAAAACTCCCAATACCTCCTCTCCTTTTCCAAATAAGATTTCCTAAAAAATTATTTTCAGTAAAGATTTCATCACATAATAATTTTAGTTGAGCAAATTCATTTTCATCTACTGATATAAAAATAACTCCGGTATTCTTGAGTAAGCTTTTTGCTAAACTAAGTCTTTTCCCCATAAAACCGAGCCATTTTGAATGTCTGTAGCCGTCTTCTCTGTCTACGAATTTGTCATTGTATTTGAAATCACCAGTTCCTCGATTATATGGCGGGTCAATGTAGATGACATCAACTTTTTTTGCGTGGGTGTAATTCAAAACAGAAAGAGCGTGATAATTGTCGCCTTCAATCAGTAAATTTACCGGCTTGTCTTTGTCGGTGATAATTTCTTTATTTTTAACCTCTTTAAGCACCGGCAGTTTTTCTTTGCACATCTCAACTACTTCTTCGGGCTTTTCTTCCCAAACAAGCCCGTATTTTTTCCTTTTCTTTAATTCCCTTTTCAAGCGCTCAATTTCCGCCTTCGCTTTTTGAGCTTCGGCGGACAAGTCGGCTTTTAATTTTCCAACCTCATCCTTTTTACTCATATTTTTAGTTATCCCCATTTTGCTATTGACACTACTTACGCTTTTGCTATGCTGATAATGTCTTTTGGTTCTAGTATAAAACCGTTAGGGCTATACATCCCATGGCCATCCTCTTAAATGAGGGTGGTTTTGTTTTACCCTTTTGGACGATGTTTTAACTTTTTCCCCCAAACTCCATTTATGTTTTTCAAATCAAAATAGCCATTACCGTTTTTCTTACAGTAAAATCAAGCCCCTTTTTATCGTATTTTTTATTGCTCCTTTGCTTTTTTTATTAAACATAATTAAATTTCCACATTTATAATAACCCTTTATTTTTAAAGCTAAAGAAATCGTCTTTAGCAATAATTATGTGGTCAATTACTTCTATTCCTAAAATTTTTCCAGATTCTACTAATCTTTTTGTTATTTCTAAATCATCTTCCGACGGTTCGGGATCACCTGATGGGTGATTATGAGCAAATATAACCGATGCCGCTTTGCTTTTGATGGCTTCAGCGAATACTTCGCGTGGGTGAACAACGCTGGCATTAAGGGAACCGACTGAAACCTCCGCAATTGACCAATTTCTGCTATCAATGGGGATGATATAAAAATGTTCTTTGTGATAATCTTTAAGTTTGCTTTTTATCAAGCGATAAACTTTTCCCGGATCACTAAGTTCTTTGCTTTTATAAGACTCTGTCTGTGTGGAAAGCCGACGGCTAATTTCAAACGCGGCTTTTATTTGGCTGGCTTTTGCTAATCCAATTCCTTTGATTAAAGACAACTCCTCAATACTTGCCTCGGCTAATTTCTGAAGACTGCCAAATTGCGTTAATAATTTTTGCGCCGTAACTGCCACTGATTCACCAGCAGAGCCTCGCCCCAAAATAAGCTGTAATAATTCTTGAGCCGAAAGTGCTTGTTCGCCAAACTTAACTAACCGCTCTCGCGGCCGCTCATCTACTGGTAAGTCATGAATAGTAAATGATTTACTCATAAATGCCTTGTTTAGAATATGATTTTCTCATCATAAATATCCGGCAAATCATTTTCATATAGAATCGCATCGCCGGATTGAGCTAAATTATTAACAAATTCTTGAGCTTGATTAAGAGTTGAAAATAAATAAAAATCTTTCAGATATTTCTGCAGATACTTAGTTGTTTTCTTATTAACAAGTATAACATAATCGCAGATTTGAGCAATAAGTTTGGCGATTTTTTTATGCTCTTTTTCGGATCTTGTGCCTAATTCAACCATGCCTGGCGTAATCAAAATTTTTCTCTTGGCTTGTTGTTTTTTAAGAACCAACAAGGCTTTTTGAAAGCCAGCTGGATTAGAGTTATAAGAATCATCAATAATCACAAGATTATTGATTTTTTTGATTTCCAAACGATGCGCTGGCAATTGGGCGTGTTTTAATGCCGCATGGATTGTTAAGTCTGGCACGCCTAATTTTTTAGCCATAACAATGGCCGCGTTTTTGCCAAAAACAGCAATGCCGTCTTTAGGTAAACCTTCAAAAAGTTCGTATTTTGCTTTCTTGATATTTTTTATGCTTTTAAATCTTTCAAAATGCGCAATACCGATTGAAGTTATGATGCCGTGTTTTGGCTTAACAAAATGACAAAGTGCTTTAATTGAACCGATTTTATAAGCTCCCATTTCAATAATAAAATATTTATGCTCGGGTTTTAGATCTTGGCGAATAACTTTTGTTATACCCATTAGAGTATTAATGCTGCCAGGTGTCCAAAGAGTTGGCTGCCAAGCATTTAAAATCTGACCTAAAATATATTTAGTGGTTGTCTTGGCATAACTGCCAGTTATGCCGATAACTACTGGCTGATATTTTTTAAGTATTTTTTGCGCATCGCGTTTATAATATTCTTGAATTATTTTTTCAAAAGGCCATAAAATAAGATTTGCAAAAACTGCAAAAATCGGCAAAGCCTGAATTATTAAAATTAAAAACAATATGTTTTTTAACCAGACGCTAAAACCAATAATAATTATCAAACTCAAAACAAAAATTCTTGTAGCCCGAGCTGTAAAAACTAATGGCTTTTTAGCTTTTTTTACACTCGGCTCTAAAAAAGTTAAAATTACAAAAATAATAATTCCAAAAAACAAACCAGCCCAAAAATTTATCAAATTAATTAAGAATAAAATTATCAAACCAATTGTCGCTCTTTTGTCAAAATGCTTATTTTTAATCCACCAAATCAAAAAGCGCTTGGAATCATACTCATGCTGTTGATAAAAATTCAGCCAGCGCTTGAGCCGCTGGAAAATAAAAATAGAATAAATTAAATAAAGCATTGTTTCTTCAACTCCTGATTAACCAATTTATCCGCTTTTTTGTTTTGCTCTCGCGGAATATGTTTAAAAATTATTTTTTGAAAATCCAAAGATAAATTCAAAGCCTTGATAAAAAGCGGCTGCAAATCTTTGTCTTTAACTTTATATTCGCGATTTAACTGCTTGCAAGCTAATTCGCTGTCTAAATTAATCTCTAATTCCTGTAATTTTAATTTTTTCGCCTGCTCTAAAGCAAAAATTATTGCCTCGTATTCAGCCTGATTATTGGTTCTTCGGCCAATATATTTAGAATAATTTTTATCACCAATAACTACGCCAATGGCTGCTGGGCCAGGATTGCCTCTTGCCCCGCCGTCTGTAAAAACCTTAATCATCTTTGAACAACTCCTTGGCCATAACTAATATTTGGATCATCAGGTAAATCAGAAGAAGTATAATCCTGTTGGCTGGTCAAAATATTCTCTGTAAAATCATCTTTAACCGTTAAAATCGTTTCATTCAAAATCGGCACCACTTTACCAGCTTGACTGGCTGTTGGCCACAAGCTTATTCTAAATACTGCTTCATAAACCGCTTGATTGCGGCCAACCCAAGCCGGTACACTACCCAAATCCCAAACAACCTCATTAGATGCCTGGTCATAATAAAGCCGGCCACGATCATTTGAAGCTACGCCATGCCATTCAATAGCCGCAGGCAAAGAAGCGATTACAACTGCTTCAGTAATATTATTGGCGCCATTTAAAAGCTGCCAATGAACATCATAATAAGTTATTTGACCAACCTTTGGCGGCAATTGACCCGAGACATAATAAGCTTTGGCTTGCAAAATAAATTGGCTGTCTAATTTTGTAATCAGTTCTTGGCTGTTTTGAATGTCTCCAGCTCTAATTTGGGCCGCACTCTTTAAAGTAAAATTATTATTTTGAGGCAGGGGATTTTTTAATTTAATTTTAAAATCAAGCTGGCCGCTTTCTCCTGATTCCAAGTCCTCAAGCTCTGGCACGCCAGCTGAGCTCCAAGTAATTTTTTTGGCAAATTTATCAAAAGAGCCGTTCTGAACATCAACTGTCTCAAAATCAAACGCATCGCTTTCTAGTTGAACAGTAATTTCTGCTTGAGAAAGAGACAACTGGCTTTTATTTTCATATTTAACCAAATAACCATCGGTTGTTTTTATTTGTTCAAGCAATAACGGCGAGCCAATTATTTTGGTTGAAATGCTAACTTGAGTGATTTCGTTGATTTTGGCTGTGATAGTCTTTTCTTCTTCATCTTGGCCAAAAAGCACGCCCTGAATTTTTAAATTGCCGATTTGATTGGCTTCTAACTTCTCAATTAACCAGATATTTTTTTGTTCTTGAGGCGTAAATCCTTCTGGATAAGTAAAATTTATTTCAATGTTCTCAAAAACATTTTCTGTCTTATTGGCATAATTTAAAACATATTCAACCATTTGACCATTTGAAGCTTGTTTTGGTCCAGTTAAAGAAGCAATAATTGAACTTGATTTAATTTTAACTTCAGCTTGGGCTTTGGTTTCAAAAAACGACCTAAAATTAGCCGGTTGATATCTTAACCTGGCTTCAATAATCTGTTTTTCATTTTCTTGGCCAAAAAAACTCTTTTTGAACTCAATTTCACCTTCTTGACCGGGCTTTAAACTGCCCAAGTTTTGATGATTGTTTTCGCCAAAACTCAACTCAACTTGCTCTAAAGCAACTTTTGTCTTATTAGCATATTTAACCAAACAAGAAATTTCCTGGCCGCTGGCTGTATTTTCAGGCACAATAATTTCCAGTTTGACATCGCGCAGCATAAAAGAGCTTTGGCCCTGACTAAACATATACCAACCAACCAAACCAACAACGAAAATAACAAAAATTATCATCAGCCAAATTTTTTTCATTATAATTTTTTAATATCTAAAGCCCCTTTTTGCGTTTTTGCCGCGCCAACTGATCTTTTAACAAAATCACTGATCTCTTCTGGATATGATAAAACTATCTTATCAGCAATTTTTAAGCCAGCTTTTTTGCGCATTTCTTGAATTTTACGAATCAATTCGCGCTCTTCGCCTTCGGCCTTTAGTTTAGGAGTAATTTTTGTATCCAATTTAAAAATTTTGCCAAAAACTATTTTTTTAACATTAACTTCGTCTCGAATTAAATTTAATAATTCTTTATCTGTTTTTTGAGCAATTACTAAATTACCCAAAACTTGCCGAACTTTAATGCCAGCCTTAGCGCGCAAAGCCAATGCCTTAGCGCAGATCTCTCTAACTTCCTGCATTTGCTTGTTTAATTGTACATCAATTTTTCCTGCTTTTGGCCAATCTGATAGATGCACATCAGGATAAATCTCTTCAGAGATAAACGGTGTAAAAGGCGCCATAATTTGAGCGGTTTTTGATAAAACTTGTTCAAGAACCTGTTTATTGCAGTCTTTTCTTGAGCGCCTAATATACCAATTTGACAAATCATCAATAAAATCTTCTATTACTTGGCCCGCATGAAAAGCATCATATTTATCAAGATATCTAGTCGTTTCTTTTATTGTTTCATTAAGGCGAGACAAAATCCACTTGTCTAAAACATTTTTGGTTTTTCTATTGTCTTGAGCATAATCTTTTAAAAAAATAAAACTATTCCAAAGCGTTGAAATAATTTTGTTTTGCTTTTCTTTAACGTCATTAGTATCAAACTTTTTCGCCTCGCCAGCTTGATTGATTGTGTAGAAATACCAGCGCAGACTGTCAACGCCATATTGATTAATCACTTCTTCTGGTATAACAACATTGCCTTTTGATTTGGACATTTTTTTGCCCTCTTTGTCTAAAACAAGGCCCAGGGAAACAACATTTTTATAAGGACTTTCTTTGTCTAAACAAGCAGCAATGGCTAAAAGCGTGTAAAACCAGCCTCGGGTTTGGTCAATAGCTTCGCAGATAAAATCAGCCGGATAGCCCTGGGTTTTTGAAGCAAAGGGCATTGCTCCGGAATCAAACCAGCAATCAATAACATCGGGAACGCGCTGCATCTGACCGCCGCATTCACAAACAAACTTTATGCGGTCTATGTCTGGCCGGTGCAAATTTTTAATTTTTAATTTTAAATTTTTAATTATCATCTTTTGCTTTTTGCATTTTTTGCAAATCCAGATCGGCAGAGGCGTGCCCCAGTAGCGTTCGCGCGACAAGGCCCAATCTTTAACATCTTTGAGCCATTCGCCAAAACGGCCGTTTTTTAAATAAGCCGGATGCCAATTTATCTTCTGATTGTTTTTAATTAATTTAGTTTTTAATTTGCTCATCTTGATAAACCAAGATTTCTTAGCGTAATAAATTAAAGCTGTATCACAGCGCCAGCAAAATGGATACTCATGCTCAATTATCTCTGTTTTCTCAAGTAAACCGCGCTTTTCTAAATCTTCAATAATTTTTTTGTTGTCCTGAATATCAACATGAACTACAGGCAGATTCTCTTTTTTGGCTAAATTCAAGTCATCTTCGCCGTAAGCTGGCGCAATATGAACAATGCCAGTGCCTTCTTTTGGGTCAACAAAATCAGCCGCAAAAATCTTGTGAGGGCCTTTATTCGAATAGGGCGGCTCGTATTCTAGGCCAATTAAATTTTTATATCTTTTATCTTTCGGATTTACAGCCAAGGCGACATTAGCTGGCAGGGTCCATGGGGTGGTAGTCCAAACCAAAATAGTTTTCAGTTTACAGTTGTCAGTTTTCAGTTTAAATTTAACATAAATAGACTTTTCTTTGATTTTTTTGTATCCTTGAGCAACTTCGTGGCTTGACAATGCTGTGCCGCAACGCGGACACCAAGGCACAACTTTATAATCCTGAACCAATAATTTTTTATCCCAAATTTTTTTCAAAACCTGCCAGACTTTTTGAATATACTCATTTTCATAAGTAATATAGGGATTTTTTAAGTCCAACCAATAACCCATTCTTTTGGTTAAATCCTCCCAATTTTTTTTGAATTCCCAAACTGATTCTCGACAAAGCTTGTTAAATTTAGCAATGCCGTAATTCTCAATATCCTGCCTATTTTTAAAGCCAAGTTTTTTTTCTATTTGCAGTTCAACCGGCAGGCCGTGCGTGTCCCAGCCAGCCAAGCGTTCAACGCGAAATCCCTGCATTGTTTTATAGCGGCAGAATAAGTCTTTGAAAACACGGGCTAAAACATGATGAATGCCGGGTTTGGCATTAGCTGTTGGCGGGCCTTCGTAAAAAACAAAAGACCGCGTTTTTGAACGATTTTTAACGCTTTTTTCAAAAGCTTTATTTTTATGCCAATATTCTAAAATTTTCTCTTCCAATTGAGCGAAATTTTTCATAATTATGAGCGAAGCGAATAATTAAAAGGTTCTTGCGAAGCAAGGTTCTTATAATTTCTATGCTATCATATCGCTATGCCAGATTCAAGCTGATTTTGAATTCTGGCAATTTCTCTCTCAATTAATTCTCCGTCATATTCTCCGCTGTGGGCCGCAGCCCCGGCATAAGACGGCTTTTTTTGATCTAAATGGAGATTAAAAACCCAATTTTGATTATTCTCTTTAATATAAGGACCTCTCGCTCCGCTCGAGAACCTTTTTACTCGCTTACGCTCGCAATAAAGATGAAATCTCGGATAAGCCAAGCCAGAAAGAGATTTAACGCAGTTAAACTCGCCATCTCTGCTCGGTAATGGATGATAGCCGAGATAACGAATCAAAGTTAGGATATTATTTTGTTGTTTTGGAATAATAAACTGCATTTAATTATCTATTTAATTTGAATTAAACTCTTCTAACATCTTTTTCAAAACCCCGTATTGATTTTTGGCGAATTTTTTGGCTTTGGGTAAAATCTGGACATCCCGCCAATCTCGTTCAATTTTTTCCAAATCAGCTTTAACCATTTGCTCTAAAGAATGATGAGGATGAAGCTTAAAATAAGTTAGATAAAAAATGCTTCTAAAATGCGACAAGGCATCAGCCGTAACAACTATTTTTTCTTCTAATGTCTTTGGCTCATAAGCTTCGAGATTGCGATGTCTCAAAATACAATTTGTAATTTTATCAATTTCAACTTTATCTATTTTATATTTTGACAAAATTTTTTCAGCGATTCTGGCGCCATCAATATGATGATTTTTCTTAATAGTTAAAATTTCTTTGTCGTCCTTTGCATAATAATGAGCAATATCGTGCAACCAGCAGGAAATTAAAACTATTCTTTGGTCTGCTTTGGGATAAAGTCTTAACAAATCTTTTGCTGATTCAATTACTTCCTTTTGATGCATATTATAAAACCAAAGCCAGTCGTTTTCCTTAGCTAAACATTTAACGCTCTTTTGCGCTTCCTTGATAATCTTTTCAAAAACTAGATTTGTCATTGTTTTGATTAAACAATTAGGGATAAGTGACTACATTCTTCAGCCGAGGATAAATTATGGCATTTTTAATGTCGTTGAGGCACAAGCTCCAAGCTATGAAACGCTCTATACCTAACCCAAAACCCGAAGTAATGCTATATTCCGGCAAACGCCGTAAATTTATGTACCATTTATAAGGAACTGGGGATATCTTCTGGCGTTTAAGCGACTCTAAGATTTCTTCGACATTATCTTGGCGTTGCCCGCAACCAACAACTTCACCGCCAAAAGAATTTTTTATCAGTGGCGGTAAAAGTAAATCTGCATTGATGACTTTATCCGTATTATTTGGGTCGGGTTTTTGATAAAAAGCCACCCTGTCTCTATCATAATTTTTAATCCAGAGCGGCGTTTCGATTTTTAAAATTCTCATTATTTCTAGTTCGCCTTGTGAAGTGATATCTCGCCCATGTTTTATAAAATTAATGAAATCACCTTTGTCATTTTTTGTCAAAAGCTCAACAGCATCGTCAAAAGCAATTTGTTTGAATTTATTAACACAGGCAATACGCTTTAATAACTCTTTAGTTTTTTTAGGATCAACACTAATGCGATCAATAATATTTGACATAGCCAAGATTGTTTCACATAAGATTTTAATATAGCCCTCTATTAATGGAATTATCTCTTTTATACTGCCCTTTATCTCTGCTTCGCAATGAAAAAATTGATTAAGATGTCTATTGTCGAAATTCTCTCCTCTCATTGATGGCAAATAACAATAAACTTTGTCAATGTTATTCAACAATAAGGGTTCAAAACCAAATTGCGAAGAATCAACTAGATAAGAATTTAATTTTCCGAACTTTACCGGAATTGCTTCGGAATCAGAGCCAGAACCAATCGGTGAAGAAATACTTGGGGTAAGCATGAACAAATCAATATTTTTAGCCCCACACTCAACTCCAAAATAATAATCGGATACGATTGTAATATAATGTCGCAATGTTATAAGTGCTCGAAAATATCCGCTTCTTGTTAAGTCTAGATAATGAGTTTTTGGATCATATAATGGCAAAACAAAAGACTCTGAATTAGTGTCCTTGAATTTTAAGTCATCATTTTTAATTTTATCGTTTAAATAATCTGGGATCATATTTTAGTGCTCAATTATTCTAATTTTAGCATCGTTAATAATTGCAGAAATCTCTAAGCCTCCTCCTATCGGCATTGTGGCCATTGGAGTTGTGTGACCAAAATCAACATTGGCAATAATTGGAATATTTTGTAATTCTTTTTTTGTGTCTATAATTTTTCGCAGTAATTCTTTTGTCATCTTCGTCTCTTTCTGAAAACGCCCAATTAAAATTCCCTTAACGCCGCTAAAATCAGATTGATGAATTAAAGATTGCAAGTGTCTATCAATATGGTGTGGCAACGATTCGCTGTCGTCTTCTATTAATAAAATTGAATCTTCTAGGCTGGGCATAAAATCTGTTCCGCAAAGTAGTGTGAACGTATGCATATTGCCACCGATAATTCGTCCAAAACTATGACCTGGATTTAATATCCAGCGTCCCTCATTTGTAATAAAGTCTCTTTTTTCTTGATCCAGATACCACGGGTCATCGCTCCATTCTTTTGACGGCATTAAATCGTAAGCAACATCTTCCATGCAACATTTCACAAAATTTTCCAACGAATATTCAAAGCCGTGTTTCATTGCCCAACTTGAAAAATGAGGTCCTAAATAGGTGATTAAACCAGTTTTAGCTGTAATTGCATTAGCAATAGCTGTAATATCAGAAAAACCACAAATAATTTTTGGATTTTGAGCAATCAATTCATAATCAATATACCGAAGCAATTGATTAGAATTATATCCGCCAATTACCGTTAAAATCGCATCAACTTCTTTATCCGCAAATGCATCATGCAAGTCTTTTATTCTTGACTCTATGGAAGATGAATTGAATTCATCTATTTCATCAACATGTTTTCCAAAAGATAATTTAAACCCGAATTTTTCAAGCCTACTAATCGCTTCTTTCTTAATTTTTTGGGGTATTAAACTCAAGTTTCTTGATGGAGCGATAACTCTAATATGTGAACCATTGGTAATTTTGCGTGGTTTAATACTCTTTAGTTGTTTTATTTTTGTCATATCTTTATTGCCCTAAGTGTCTCTCTGATTATTCTCTCATTTTTTGATACATTCTTTTTAAATAACAAATCGTTTTCGACAATCTGCAAGGACTTTATAACATCATCCGTTACATGTAGCGAAGATTTTGGAAATTCCATGCGTTCAAAATTAGAAATAATCTGAGATAAATCTTTGATGCTTAAACCAGATTTAGCTCTAAAATAACTCATCGCTCTTAGGTACTGTTTTAAAATTCTATTTCTATTGTCTCGAGTAAATGGTCTAAGACCTTCTCTAAAAAGAACTGTGCAGGTAATTATAGTATCTTCAAATTTCCTTTTAATTACTTCATTTTCAACATGTAAGCCGATGACAGGGGTACAATCCTGAACATGATCCAAGCCGTACAGTTCCTTTAAAATAGTTGATGCTCCAAAACCAATCTCCACAAAGAATTGCCTATCTTCATAAGTATGTATTATGAAATTACCTATATCGCAGAACTCATTTGAGCTAGGGCGACGTAGTGCTAGGTTGAAACTCCTTCCGATAACACCTTCTACTCCTATCTTATGTTTGTAATAAATGTGTTCCTTGGTATCTATTTCCAATATTTTTGTCCCATATCGTTGCATACATATATCCATTAGGTCGGTATCAGCTGAATTAATATGTATTAACATGTTCACAGGAGCAATTCCCAACCGATGCTCGAAATAGTCAAATGTTTCATTACATGTACTCCGCAACCTTCCAGGAGGGGCTATAAGCAAAAGATTAGTAAAGTACGAACCCCACATATGAGTGTAACTACAATCAAGTAAACTGTTTACATTTCTCGCTCTGACGCAATTTTGAACAATAAAATATCCGGGGGATGATAAAGTGCCAGCAAATAAACGAGGTTTTAATACGCTAATTCCAGACCCAATAAAAACAACGCTTGGGTCAAAACCCGAACTTATAGGAAGTGGCAGTTCCTCTTTGTATCCTAATTCTAAATAATACTTTTTAAAGGAGTTGATGAGTGATTCAACATAATCCCTTGCTTTTTTAAGAGGAAATCTTTTTCTTCCGTAAATGTTTTTATTGATACTCTTGATGTCATAAATATTCATACTTTATCGAGTTTAAATTGTTTCTTTTTAATTAGGGTTTGCTTCTTGGCTACAACTATCATTCGATGTCCATCTAAGTTATTAGAGTTTATATTATAGTCAGAAAACAGTTCTAATACTTTAAAGTTGTGTTCTGATAGCATCCACTCTAGCTCCTTTGGGAAAAACATTCTGAAAGTTGTGTTTTCATTAACAATATTGTTTCTGGGTTTAGCGCTATTCAAATCTTTTATATCCCATTTCCACTCACTCTTAATGGCCTGCTGCTCTAAAAGAAGGGTATTCTTGATAGTCATGTTTGCTTTGAATCCATCTAGATTATATGACTCCCTAATTATTTCCTTGAATGATCTGTTTCTTAACATCACAGTAAAATTTACTAAATCAAGGATGAGTATTCCATTGCTTTTTACGAATTTTTTTAATCTTTTCAAAGTAGCGCATATCTGATCATTTGAGAAGTTATACATAAAAGTAGAAGACATGCAAAGCGCGACATCAAAATTTTTTTCTAATTTCAGCTTAGTCATATCTCCTACTAAAAATTGAATACCCGGAAATTGCTCTTTTGCAAACTCGATCATTGGATTAGACTTATCTATACCCATTAATGATCTGCTAGTGGCTTTAAGCGCATTTAAAATATCCCCTGTGCCACATCCAACATCTAATATCGAAATTGTCTTTTTTGGAATATACCTGGTAATTAGTTCGTTAATAAAATCAGGCTTTTTAGCGTTAATCTCGCCAAAGATTAGTTGGTATATTCGCGGATTCAGATAATATAATTTTTTTAATGAATTACATATACTCATATAATAAGATTTTAAATAGACGCAAGTTTATCTAAGATAACTCTTAGCTTAATAATATAATTCTTATTTGCTCTAGCTAGATTAATTCGAAACGCAAAAGGATTATTTTTCACTGTAAATGAATACCGCCAAGAAGGTAA
>Ga0210017_1002688_pt1 | contig 15128 bp, 13 predicted proteins | sample CryGeyCG2014_020_FD_183966 | JGI IMG/M metagenome (GOLD analysis project Ga0210017, IMG submission 183966) | Groundwater microbial communities from aquifer - Crystal Geyser CG08_land_8/20/14_0.20 (SPAdes) (version 2) | ecosystem: Environmental > Aquatic > Deep subsurface > Groundwater | place... | reverse complement strand
GGCTTAAACCAGAAAAAAACCATCCCAACTTCAAGTTTAATTTTTGTCGTCAGCAAAAAATCGCCGACCGAAACCCATCAAGTTGAAATTATAAATTACAAAAATGGCGAAGATACGATAGGGGAAACTCTTGCTAATATTTTAGCAGATAAAAAAATTGACAAGAAAAAAATACAGCAATCAGAATTATTAAAAAACGTTGTAAATTGGAATTTTATAAAACAGGATAAAGTATTTTTAAATTTTTGTGAAACATACAAGAAAAATAGTGACGATATGAAAATTTATTACGAACATGACAAACATCGGGCTAATAACTTTTATTTTGATGGCGGCGGAGAATTAAATAAAAAACTCATTTCTAACAACTCTGAAAATGCTTACGAAATTTTTGATTACAAAAACAATGATTATAACAAAATAAAAATTTCAAAAAGTGATAAATTTTATCCAAAAAATGGCAAAATTACATTTCCGCAAGGAAGTCAAGGAATTATTACATTCGGCCAACAGTATAAAATTATTTGGAGGACGAAATATAGTGTCGGGTTTCAATATTGCGACCGGGAAATTCTATTGGAAGGCAATCAATCATTAACCATATCTTCAAATAATAAAAAAGAAATTTTGTATTTGTTATCGTTATTAAACAGTAAAATTGTAAAACTTATTCTCGAAAAAAATTTAAGACAAGAACAAGAACAAGCATTTTTTGTCGCAATAACTTCAATCAAACAATATGTCCGTGTTCCGAAAATCACAAAAGAAAATCAGTTTATCAAAGATGAAATTATCAAGCGAACTGAAGAAATGCTTTTGTTGGAAGAAAAAACACTTTCTGATTTCGTAGGTTTTTCAGGTATAATGCTTCAAAAATTTGATGATGTGGAAATTGAGGGCAGCAACTTAATTTTGAAGCATAATGGCGACAAAATAAAACTGAAAATCAAAAGCAATATAAAACTTGTCTCTGAAACAATCCAAAAAGAACTCAAAGAAGAATTAAAATCAGAAAATAAAAAAATAAATCTTGCCGACCTAAAAAACCTTCCGGTAATAGATTTTGAAAAACAAAAAAAAATAAAAGATTACATTGACGATTTGGTCTTTGCTTTATATTTTAATGTTTCTATAAATGAAATCAGTCGGAATAAATTTGATAAGATAAAAAATCTTTGTTCAAAAAATAAGTGCTATCCGATTTGTTAAAATATAAAAGTGAATGAGCGTTTTAAGATGAAAAAGATTAAAGGAAGAGCGTATGTCGTCGGGGATTCCGTGGATACGGATGTGATAATCCCGGCGAGGTTTCTTACGACGGATAAACCCGCCGAGCTTGCGCGGCATTGTATGGAAGATTTGGACAAGGACTTCCGCAAAAAAATTAAAAAGGGCGATGTGATTGTTGCGGGCGAAAACTTCGGCTGCGGTTCCAGCCGCGAACACGCCCCGATAGCGATAAAGGCGTCGGGAATATCGGCTGTCGTCGCAAAATCGTTCGCGAGAATTTTTTTCAGGAACTCAATAAACATAGGTCTTCCGGTTTTCGTGTGCGATATGAGAGACGGCTGCGGAAATTCGGACGTCATTGAGATAGGCATAGAAAAGGGAAAAATTAAAAATGTTACGCGCGGAGCGGAGTATTCCGTAAAGCCGATGCCTGAATTCATACAGAAAATAATTTCTTCCGGCGGCCTCCTCAAATCGATTCGGAAAAAATGCTGACGGAACGTATGATTGAATACACTATTCCGGATAAACCCAGCAGCCGTCTGCAGAAATACCGTCTGACAAAGAAAGGAGCATATTACTTAAAAAAACGGAGGGAAAATAATTGTATTAGTTCAGCCACGAGAAACAATATTGATACTTCGTCATAAAATGGTACGCAGGCTGAAGCCTGCGACTACCGACGATAGCGCATGAAAGTATCTTCTAATAGCTGAACTACTACAATAATTATTGTTGAAAGGCGTATTTAGAAGGAGAGGAAAAAACGAGATGAAAAAACACAGAATCGCGGTGATAGCGGGGGACGGGACGGGGCCGGAGGTGATAAACGAAGGTTTGAAGGTTCTCGCGGCGGCATCTAAAAAGTTCGGCTTTGAATACGAGACGGTCGATTTTGACTGGGGCGGAGAAAGATATTTAAAAACAAAGGAAGTCCTACCCGCCGACGCTATAGAGCAGCTGAAAAAATTCAATGCGATATACCTCGGAGCGATCGGTCATCCCGACGTGAAACCGGGAATTCTTGAAAAAGGAATTCTGCTCAAACTAAGGTTCGACCTTGAACAGTACATTAACCTGCGTCCGGTAAAACTTTATCCGGGCGTGTGGACTCCTTTGAAAGACAAAGGTCCCGAAGACATCGATTATGTCGTCGTGAGAGAAAACAACGAAGGTCTTTACAAGGGTATGGGCGAATTCCGAAACAAGGGCACGAAGGATGAGGTCGCAATACAAATATCATACAACACGAGAAAAGGCGTGGAGCGCTGTATCAGGTTTGCGTTTGATTACACGAGGAAACGGAACAAAAAGAAAAAGTTGACACTCTGCGGGAAAACGAATGTTCTCACATACGCGTTTGATTTGTGGGAAAGGACTTTTTACGAGGTGGCGAAGGAATATCCCGATATAAAAACCGATTACGCCCATGTTGACGCCACCTGTATGTGGATGGTGAAAAATCCCGAATGGTTTGACGTTATCGTGACGGACAATATGTTCGGCGACATAATAACCGACCTTGCCGCAATGACGCAGGGCGGGATGGGCATCGCCGCGGGAGGGAACATAAATCCGGAAGGCGTTTCAATGTTTGAGCCCATAGGCGGTTCCGCTCCGAAGTACACCGGCAAAAACGTGATAAATCCGCTCGCCGCAATCTGCGCCATGCAGATGATGCTGAAACATTTGGGCCAGGATGAAGCGGCGGATGCCGTGGAAAAGGCCGTGATGACGGCGACGTCGGGAAAAATAAAATCAATGTCCGCCGGCAAAATGGGAATGTCCACTAAGGAAGTCGGCGATTACATAGCCCGTTTGATTTAGGAGGTCTGTATGGATATTAACGTAATTAATTCAGAGGTCGTTGCTAAAAACGCAAAAGTGAAAAGCATTCTTCGGGAACTTCACGAAGTTATTGTCGGCCAAGACGCTCTTCTTGAACGGCTTCTTATTGGAATTTTTTCGCAGAATCACATTCTTGTCGAAGGAGTGCCGGGTCTCGCTAAGACGCTGGCGGTGAGGACGCTCGCAGGTTGTCTTGATATGAAGTTCCACAGAATTCAGTTTACGCCCGACATGCTGCCGGCCGATATAATCGGCACGCAGATTTACCGTCCCTCAAAAGAGGATTTTTCGGTAAGAAAAGGGCCTGTCTTTACGAATTTTGTGCTGGGGGATGAGATAAATAGAGCCCCTGCAAAAGTGCAGTCGGCTCTTCTTGAAGCGATGCAGGAAAGGCAGGTGACAATCGGGGAGACGACTCATCCTTTGCCCGCGCCTTTTTTCGTAATGGCGACACAGAACCCCATAGAGCAGGAGGGAACGTATCCTCTTCCCGAAGCGCAAATAGACCGCTTTATGATGAAAGTGGTTATCACTTATCCAACGCAGGCGGAGGAAAAAGAAATCCTTGAACGCGTCGCCTGCAAGAAATTGCCGGAAGTAAAAAAAACCATCGACATAGACGAGATATTCGCCATACAGGATTTGATATCGCAGATATATATAGACGACAAAATAAAAAATTACTGCGTGTCCCTGTCGGAGGCGACGAGAAAACCGCAGGATTACGGTCTTAATAAAATTAAAAATTTCATCGCCTGGGGGGTCTCTCCCAGAGCCACAATTCATTTGGTTCAAGCCGCAAGGGTGAAGGCCTTTATCCAGGCCAGGGGTTTTGTGATACCCGAAGACGTTAAGGATATCGCGGGCGACGTTTTTCGCCACAGAATTATTTTGAGTTACGAAGGCGAAGCTGAAAATTATACCCCGGATAGCATTATTTCGGAAATTCTTTCAGCGGTTGAAGTCCCGTAAATAAATTAAAAGAAAAAAATAAAAATCAAAAATGCTCACCGAAAAAGAGATATTTCAAAAAATATTAAAAATAGAACTTTATACGAGATTTCTGGCTGACCAGCTTTTTTCCGGCAAATACACTTCATCCTTCAAAGGCAGGGGAGTGGAATTCTCCGAGGTGAGGCCTTATGTAGCCGGCGACGATATCAGAAGCATTGACTGGAACATTACCGCGAGAATGAATTACCCCTACATCAAGGAGTTCGTCGAGGAGAGGCAGCTTTCCATTCTTCTTCTCATTGATTTAAGCGCTTCAATGTATTTTGGCACAGGCGAAAAATTAAAGAGGGAACTCATAAGCGAGGTGGCGTCTCTTCTCTCATGGACGGCTCTCAGGAATAATGACAAAGTGGGTCTCATTCTCTTCACCGACAGAATTGAAAAATACATTCCTCCGAGGAAGGGGCGTTTTCATGTGCTCAGAATTATAAGGGAAATCCTTTATTTTAACCCTGTGGGAAGGCATTCCGACATTTCATGCGCGATGGATTTTGCAAGTCGCATTTTCCGCAAGAAAAGCATAATGTTCGCATTCAGCGATTTTTTCGGCGGTGTCCCTGAAAAATTCATAAAGATACTTTCAAAAAAACACGATTTTATAGGCGTGCGCATTCTTGATGCGGCGGAAGAAAAACTGCCTTCATGCGGCATTTGCGAAATCAAGGACACAGAAACGGGCAAGACCTCTTTCGTGAATTTTTCGTCCCCCGCCGTCAGGAAAAAATACGATAATTTTTTCGCGAGCGAGAGTGAGGCAATAAAAAAAATATTTTCGTCGGCGGGATGCGATCTTCTTTTTCTTCGCACAGACAAAGAATACATACCGGCTCTGCTCAATTTATTCCGTTCAAGGGCGAGGAGACGATAAAGTAAAAAAAATAAAATGGAAAAAAGAGAAAAAAATTTTGTAATATTTTTTTATTTTTTTACTTTTTTATTTTGTTTTTTTGTTGTTTCTTATGCGTTTGGTATCGAGAGTATTGCGGTAGAAGTTATTCCGTCGTCAACGAGCACGGCGCTCGGTGCGGAATTTTCGTTCTCTATAAAAATAATGCACGGGGCGGGAGAGTCCGTGGGCGAAATTGTAAAGCCGATGACGCCCGAAGTTTTGTGGAGTAAGATAGAACACAAAAAAGGCGTACGCGAAGATATTCTAAACTGTGTTGTTAGAATTTTTGATATCGGCGAAGTTCTTGTGGAGAGCCCTGAAATTATTGTTGGCACCGCCTCGGTCAAATGTCCATCTTTTAAAATCAGCGTCAAAGAACGTCTTGACGCCAAAGACACTGAAATAAAAAAATTGCGAGGACAGAAAGGCGGGGGTTTCCCTTACTTTTATCCCATCGCCGCGGCGCTCTTAATTGCTCTGGCTTATTTTTTTACAAGACGGAAAAGAAAAATCAAGGAGCAGTTAAAAAACATATCACCCGAAGAATGGTATATCGGGGAAATTGAGAAATTAAACCTTGATGCTGATGTCAAGGAAATTCTTGACGCCGTTTCGGATTTGTATAGAATATACATAGAGAAGAAATATAATTTCGCGGCCATATATCTTTCTTCAAGCGAAATAATGAAAGAAATGAAAGAGAGGGGTTTTGAGTCGGAAGAGAGGATGGCATCCGCCGCTTTTCTGCATTCCTGCGACCTTGCGAAATTTGCCAAAAAGGTCTACGAAAGAGTTGAATTGGACAGACTTATTGCGCGGGCGAAAAGTTTTGCCGCCGCAAAGGAGAATGAAAATCCCCCTTTATATTCCCCCCTTTTTAAAAGGGGGGAAATAGGGGGGATTTACGTATGAAATTTCTTTTGCCGGGTTTTTTTGTATTTCTTCCTGTAATACTCCTCGCTTTTTATGTGGTCGTTAAGAAAAAGGAGGTGACGGCTGTTTATTTCTCAAGAGCGGACTCTTTGAAAAAGTTGGGAGTGTCCGACAGCCGGCTTAATGTCGCTCCGTTTATTTCTGCAACTGTGATGACTCTTGTGTTTTTTGCTCTTCTTCGTCCCGCGAAAGGCATAGTGAAAAAAGAGGAAGTGCAAAACGCCAGAGATATTTTTGTCGTGATGGACACTTCCATCAGTATGAATGCCGTTGATATAAGTCCGGACAGGATAACCGCGGCAAAGCAGAATGCTAAGGATTTCATAAAAAAAAGGGTTCATGACAAAATGGGTCTTGTCGTCTTCGGCGGGGCCGCTTATATTCACTGTCCGCTCACTTTTGACCACACCAGCGTCTTAAATCTTATTGATGAGATTGAAACCGGAATGACCGCCTCAAATGGCACGGCGATTGGCGACGGTATAGCGGTTGCCGTGAAGCATCTTTCAAAAAGCGCGGCAAAGTCAAAAATAATAATACTTCTGACAGATGGAGCGGACAATAGCAGCGTTTTGTCGCCCGAAATGTCGTCAGAACTTGCAAAAAATCTTGATATAAAAATATATTCCGTCGGCATAGGCGTTCCCGGCGAAGCGAAGATTCCCGTAAATGACCCTGTTTTTGGAAAGCGTCTGGTGAAAATCGCGGACGAACTGAATGAGCCGCTGCTTACAAAAATATCGGCAATGACTTCGGGAAAATACTTCAGGGCAACTTCTCTAAAGGAACTCGCTGGAATTTACGACATCATAGACAAACTTGAGGAAACGAAGGCGCTTTCTTCAACGTATCTTGAATACAGAGAATTTGAAAAGACACTGATGCATCTGGCGTTTCTGATTTTCTGCGCCGGAAATATATTCAGGTTTTCGCTCCTCAGGAGAATACCGTGAAAAGTAATAAAGTAAAAAAGTAAAATGGAAAAAAGAGAACACCCCCTCTCAATCTCCCCCTTTACAAGGGGGAGAAGTGAATATAGTGGAGACCCCCTCTCAATCTCCCCCTTTACAAGGGGGAGAAGCGAAGCCAAGGGGGAGAAGCGAAGCGAGGAAAATTAATGTGGGAAAATCCTAATATATTAATTGCGCTTTTGGCAGTGCCGTTTATAATTCTTCTGCTCGTTTTTGAGCATTTTAAGAGAAAAGCGACGTGTATGAAATATGCTTCAAAGCAAGCATTTTCATTATTATCTTCTGAAAACACTCGAATAAATATAATAAGGCGCGTTTCGCTTGTTTTTGCCTACATTTTTTTTGTGCTGGCTCTTGCGGGACCCAGATGGGGCTTAATCACCACAAAGGTTGAAGAAAGAGGTGTCTCAATTGTAATCGCTCTTGATGTTTCGGCGAGCATGTTTTGCGAAGACATAAAGCCGAACAGATTCAAGGCGAGCATGGAAAAAATCAAAATTTTGGCGAGCATTCTGAAAGCGGAAAAATTCGGTCTTGTGGGTTTTGCGGGGAAGGCATTTACCGTCTGTCCCGTCACCGGGGACATTTCTTCTTTCCAGGTCTTCCTTAATGAAATAGATGCGGACGTTATTCCTTACCCCGGCACGGATATCGCCGATGCTCTTAAAAAAGCGAAAGAGAGTTTTGCGAAAGATATGAATTCTAAGGTCATAATACTTTTCACCGACGGCGAAAATCTACAGGGTAATCCCGAGACAATTCTTCCAACGCTTAAAGGAATAAATGTCTTTGTTGTGGGTGTGGGCACGCCTGAGGGCGAGCCGATTCCCATCAGAGATGAGGCGGGCAATATTAAGGAGTATAAGAAGGGCGACGGCGGCCGCGGCGAGACCGTAATAAGCCGTCTTGACGAGACGATGCTCCTGAAGATTGCCAACTCCACTGGGGGAAAATATTTTCCATATACGAGCGCCAACAGCGATATAGAGAGAATGGCGGATGACATCAATTCAATGGAGAAAGATAAATTCGGTTCCGAATCCGCCGGGAATTCGCTTGAAAAAAGATATTATATTCCTTTGACCGCGGCATTCTTTTTTGTGTTTTTAGATTTTATCCTTCCTTTTGTATTCAGGAAGAAAACGATTTATGACTCTTTCGGGGCTTTGGCGATTTTAATTATTTTTTTCACCGCTCGTCCATCACAAGCGTCAAATTTATCAAAAGGCAACAGGGCTTTTAAGAACAAGGATTATTTCAAAGCCGAAAAGTGCTACAAAAAAGAACTTGAGAAAAAGTCTGAGCCCGAAATCTACTACAATCTCGGCAACACATACTATTGCGAGCAGAAAAACGATGAAGCCGAGAAGCAGTATAAGAAAGCGTCAACTTTCGGCGACATTGATTTTAAGGGGGACCTCTTTTACAATATGGGGAACAATTATTATAGAAAAGGCGATTTCGGGGCATCGGCGGAAAGCTATAGAAGAGCGCTTTCGGTAAATCCGTCGGATGAGGACGCTCTTCACAACCTTGAGCTTGCGCTTAAAAAAAAGCGGGATAAAAACAAAAGCGATAAAGGCGCAGGCAGTCAGAATAAAGACAAAAAGAAAAAGGGTTCAATGTCCAAAGAGGACATTGAGCGCCTTTTGAATGTCGTCGGCAATATGGAAAAAAATAAAAATAAAAAGAGGCAAGAGAAAATGCCGGATGTGAGAAAGGATTGGTAATAAAGTAAAAAAATAATATGCCGGTTCGTTATCTTGTCACTTTGTTATCTTGTTGCTTTGTCGCTTTTTGCAACGCTCAGGATTTGAGCATTTCGGCGTCGGTATCAAAAAAAAGCGTCACGTTAAATGAACAGGTGCAACTCACAATTTCAATAAGCGGTTCAACCGGTAAACTGCCCGGTCTTAATCTGCCGCCGCTTAATGATTTTGACGTTTATTCATCCGCCTCCTCGCAAAATGTTTCTATCGTTAACGGCAAAGTTTCATCATCTTACGATTACACTTTTATTCTCGTGCCGAAAAGACAGGGGAAACTTCTGATACCCGCTTTTGAAATTGATTTTAAGGGTGAGAAATATACGACAAATTCCATTGAGATTGAAGTCGGCGCGCCGGGGTCCTCGGCGAATGGGGTGACGTTACCTGCTCCGCAAGCAGCGCCTCAAGCGGAATCTTTCTGGATAAAACAGGAATTGAATAAGAGAGTTTGTTTTGTCGGAGAACCGGTTTACTACACTTTTTTCTTTTTTGCCGATAGGGGCCTTGCAAGCAATCCGAATCTGCAGTTGCCCGATTTCAGCGGTTTCCTGAAGGAAGACCTGCCTCCGCCCAAACGTTACACCACGTCCGTAAACGGAAAAAATTACTCCGTGACGGAAATAAAAGAAGCAATATTTCCGGTTAAAGCGGGGAATTATAATTTTGCTCCGGCGCATCTTGAAATTATTGAATCTAATTTTCCATTTTTCAACGATGATTTTTTTTCCGGATTTTTCGGAGGCAGCCGCCGGAAAATGCTCCAAAGCGATTCTCTGTCGCTTTCCATCAAACCTCTGCCTGATGTAGGAAAGCCATCAAACTACAAAGGAGACGTGGGCTCTTACAGCATCTCCGCCTCTGTTGATAAAACCCGTCTAAAAGCGGGGGATGCTCTGAAACTGATGGTAAAGATATCGGGTACGGGCAATATTTCGTCTATAACACAGCCTGATTTCCCTGAGTTTGTAAACTTCAAGCAGTACGAAGTAATTGCTTCGCAGAAAATGCAGAAAGAGAATTATCTGATAACGGGGTCCAAAGAATTTCAAACGGTACTTGTTCCGAGGCTCGCCGGAGAACTTGTTATTCCTCCGATAGAATATTCGTATTTTGACTCATCTGCCGGCAAATATAGACAGATTAAAACAAGGGAAATTAAAATCTCCGTCCTCCCGGGAGATGTAATTAATAATGCCCCGGAATATGCGACAACTCTCAAAGAAGTTAGCCGCGATATAAGGCACATAAGGGAAATTTCGCAATTCCGGTTGAAAGGCGACGGTTTTATTGCTCGTAATTTCAAAGAGCTCCTTGTCATTCCGTTCGGCGCTCTTTTAATTTTTCTCGGGGTTACGAGCGGAATTTACGAAAAGATTTTTCCAAAAGCCGTGATGGTGCGAAGGGCCGCTTTGGCGAAGGCGGTTGCCTCTCTAAAAAAAGCGCCGGGGAACCCGCGCGAGATGGGGGAGGAATTTGAAAGAATAATTCTTTGTTTTATAAAAGAGCGGCTCGGCATTGAGAGAGTGGCTTCGGTAAAGAAGGCACTTTCCGAGAAAAAAGTGAGTTTTGATACCGTTTCATCCGTAACGGAATTTATCAGGGAATGTCAGGCGCTCAGATTTTCTCCGGTCATTACCGGTTTTCAAAAAAAAGTTTATGAAAAAAAATTGGTTGAATTATTGAAGGGGCTTAAAAAGTGTATTTAAAAAAAATCATTTACATTCTGCTTTTCACCGTAAATGCTGTCGCTGCGGCGATGGATGCTTCCGACCGCGCGTCCGCTCTTTATGAAAACATGGATTGGAAAGGAGCTTTGTCGGAGTATGAAAAACTGATTGATGAAGGATACACAAACTGGCAGATTTATTTCAATGCCGGCAACTGCTTTTTTAGAATGGGAGATTTTCCGCGTGCGCGTTTGTATTATCTTCGGGCAGAAAGAAGAATGCCGCGCGAGAAAGACATCAAGTATAATTTATCAATCGTCGGCAAAAAGCTGAATCTACGCGAAGAAAACGCGGGTTTCCTGATTTTATTTATAAAGTATTTCAGTATGAGCGAGGTAAAAAACGCGGTTGTGGGCACATTCTGGATTTTAATGATTTTGACGGCGTTGTTCATAATAAAACGTCGTGAATTTTTTGTCTGGTCAGGCGCTTTCGTTTTTATTGTCTGGGTTTTTGAGGTTTCAGTTCTTTACGGCAAAGCCGGTTATGAAAAAAAAGGTAAGTGCGCGGTTGTCCTTGAAAAAGAGAATATGCTCAGCGGTCCAGGAACCTCTTACAAAGTGATAGCGGAAATTCCCGCGGGCTGCGATATCCAGATTTACGATAGGGAAGAGGGATGGGTATTCGCAAAAGTGTCCACATCCGGCGGCTGGATAAGAGAGGACGCTATTGAGAAAATATAAACTTATTGTTAGTATGTGAAAGAGGTAAATTCAGGAATATGTATGAAATTAATTTCAGCAGGTATTTCTATGAAGTATCGGCCGCCGAGACCTCTGGAAGAAATAGATAAAGACATCAATGTTGTTGAAAAAAAAATTCTTGATATGCTCGGAGAAGTCATAGAAATGGATGAAGTAAAAACTCCGAAATATTATAGACAGAAATTTTTACTGGCTTTATTGCAGGTGTTTTCCGGAAAATTAAAAAGAACGGAGTTTCAGAAATATCTATTTCTTTCGCAGCAGGAATACCGTAAAATATCTCCGGAATACTATTTTGTCCCGTATAAATTCGGGCCTTTTTCTTTTCAGGCATACGCTGATATACGGAGGATGGATGATTTGGGTATAATAATTAATCAGGATTTAATTCAGACAAAAACGGATTCAAATTATCTCGCATTATTGAAAAAGTCCGACCGGAATGCGATTACCGCTACATATAGCAAATACGGGGATATTAAGGGAAATAAACTGATAAAGTTTATCTATTCCAAATACCCTTACTATGCGATAAAAAGCGAGCTGAGTATTATGCAGCCAGGCGAAAATCCATATCTTTCCGGAATGGCCAAAGGCTCGGCCTGTTTTTCTTTGGGGTACGAGGGACTGACGATAGATCAATACCTGAATCGGATTATTCAGAATAATGTGAGAGTTGTTATTGATGTCAGAAAAAATCCTGTCAGTATGAAATACGGATTTTCCAAAAAAACTCTGACGAATGCTCTGGATAACTTAAAAATAGGGTATATTAATCTTCCCGAACTCGGGATTCACTCTGAATTTAGAAGGCATCTGAAAACTTATGACGACTACGAGGCGTTGTTTAACGAATATGAAAAAAATATTCTGCGGTATCAGAATGATGCGTTGGAAATTATTGCGGATGAATATAAAAAACATAAGCGTATTGCTCTGACCTGTTTTGAAAAAGATTACAGATACTGCCATCGGTCGCGTATATGCTCTTTACTAAAAAACAGATTTGATATAAAAACAGGGCATCTATGAAAAAAGAAAAAAAGAAAATACTTATTCTTGTAAAAACATATCCTGTTTTATCAAAAAAATATTCCGAGCTTGTTTGTACCGCGGGCATTACAGAAGAGGGTTCCTGGATTAGAATATACCCTGTTCCTTTTAGGTTTCTTGAATATGAAAAAAAGTATAGTAAATTCCAGTGGATTGAAGCTGAAGTTATAAAAAACATTTCCGACCCCCGTCCGGAAAGTTATAAGATAGCGGATATAAAGACAATAAAACTATTGGATACTATTGATACAAAAAACGGTTGGAGAAAAAGAAAGGACTTGTTATTTAAAAATTTGATAGTATTTGATAACACGAACGAACTGATAAAAAAGGCGAACAAGAATGAATTGTCTCTGGCTTTATTCAAGCCTGCAAAGATTCTTGATTTTATTGTTGAAAAAGCTGATTCTGAGTGGGATAAAGAGATTGCAGGGAAAATAAGAAATGATATCAAACAGCCGGATCTATTCAGCACCGAAGAAGAAAGGTTGGCAAAAGAAAATTTTCAGTTGGTAAAAAAGATACCGTATAAATTTTCTTACAAATTTCAGGACAGTTCAGGCAAAGAGAGCATCTTAATGATTGAGGACTGGGAGATAGGGCAGTTATACTGGAACTGCCTCAAGCGGGCGTCCGGCGACGAAAAGACAGCGGTTGAACAAGTGAAGAATAAATATCTCAATGAGTTTCAAAAAAAAGATATTTATCTTTTTCTTGGAACTGCACGACGGTTTCATGGCTGGGCAAGAAACCCGTTTTTAATTATTGGTGTTTTTTATCCGCCTAAAACCGAAAAATATAATCTGTTTAATTAAAAATGATGAAATCAAAATGCAAACCCTGTTTGAAATACAAACCCTCGGGCGTGGAATGGCTCGGAACAAGGATGTCGAAGACAGTTTATAGATTTTATTTTGTGATAGTTCCATTCAAAGTATGACCGGTCGGTAGGGGGAAAGGACGTCTTTGATGTTGTGAGGGAAGGAGGAAAAATGGTAAAAATTACATCGGTAAAAGGCAGGCAGATTTTTGATTCGCGCGGCAATCCCACGGTTGAGGTTGACGTTTGCTTGAGTGACGGCGCTTTCGGGCGTGCGGACACTCCTTCCGGCGCATCCACCGGCATTCACGAGGCGCTTGAATTGAGGGATAAGGAAGATAAATATAATGGCAAGGGAGTGCTGAAAGCCGTCGCGAATGTCGCAAAGATTGAGAAAAAAATAAAAGGAATGGATGGTTACAACCAGCGTAAAATAGACGAGGCGATGATTGCTCTGGACGGGACTCCTAAAAAAACGTCCCTTGGCGCAAATGCGATTCTTGCCGTTTCAATGGCGGTGTGCCGCTCGGCGGCTTCTTCAAAAAGGATACCGCTGTATAAATACATACGGTCGATATTTCAGGGAAAAGCGAGCGGCTGGATAATACCCGTTCCTTATATGAATATCATGAACGGCGGCGCTCACGCGGACAACAATGTGGATATTCAGGAGTTTATGATTGCACCTATCGGTGGGCGGAATTTTGTAAAACGGATGCGGATGGCAACGGAAATTTATCACAAACTTAAATCAATACTGAAGGGAGTGCATCTTTCAACTTCAGTCGGGGATGAAGGCGGTTTTGCTCCGAATCTGAAAGAAAATGAGGACGCTCTGCGGTTTATAACAAGGGCGATAGAAGAAAGCGGTTATAAACCGGGCAAGGACGTTGCAATTGCACTGGATCCGGCGTCAAGCGGTTTTTACAAAAACGGCAGGTATATCCTTTCGGGCGAGAAACCGAAGAAAGAGTTGGGATGCGCTTCTCTTATTGCACTCTACAGTCGCTGGATAAATAAGTATCACATAATCTCCATAGAAGACGGTTTTGCGGAAGACGACTGGAACGGCTGGGTGGAAAGCACAAAAGTTCTCGGCGGTGAAATTGAGATCATCGGCGACGATTTATTTGTGACGAACAAAGACCGTCTCAAAAAAGGCATTTCCGTCGGCGCGGCGAACGCGATTCTGATAAAGCTTAATCAGATAGGCTCTGTTACGGAAACACTGGATGTCATAAATTATGCGTATAAAAATAATTACAGGGCAATGGTGTCGCACCGTTCGGGCGAGACGGAGGATAGTTTTATAGCCGATTTCGCCGTCGGGACGAATTGCGGTCAGATTAAAAGCGGCGCCCCCGCCAGAGGCGAGCGGCTCGCAAAATACAACCAGCTTCTGAGAATAGAAGAAGAAATAAAGTCCTGACTGCCCTTAAAAAAAGCGGTTATTGCCGTCGGGGAGATAACTCGTGAGCGAGCCGAGCGAAGAGCAGAAAAGGAATTACTTTGTTTTAGCGCTTGTCATAGCGTATATCGTGATAGCGCTCGGCAATCATCACTTCCGTCGTCTTTTAGTTTATAAAAAGAACAAAAAAATCCTTGAGGCGCAGATTGCGGAATTGGATGAAAAGAACAGGGAACTGGAAAAGTGTCTTGAAGAGTTTGAAAAAAATCCGGAAAAAGTGTATTATAGAATAGCCCGCGAGGAATACGGTATGATAAAAAAAGGCGAGCTGAAATACCGTTTCATAGACAAGCCGAAAAAATAATTTTAGCAGTCGGGGGAGTGTCGGAACTGGCATACGAAGCGGACTTAAAATCCGCTGCCTGAAAAGGATTGAGGGTTCAATTCCCTCCTCCCCCAAAAAGGTAATCAAAGCAGTAAAGGCGTTTGATGGCAAGTTTGGGAGGAAAAGGGGTCAGGTCTTGAAAGTTGAAAAAGGCGTATTAAAAGCGGTAGTGAAAAATGTAGGACGTCCCGTTTTTCTATGAAAATACTTGTGTTGAATTCCAGGATTCATTCTCTGGAATATGAGTTGATGGAAATGCCGGAAGAGCGGATTTTATCAAGCGGAAAAATCACCAGAATCGGCGCCGAGACATCAATTATCGTGCATCAGACAGCATCTAAAGAGCAGGAAAAAATCGTCAGACCCGTTTTTGACCA
>Ga0210017_1002685_pt1 | contig 15137 bp, 16 predicted proteins | sample CryGeyCG2014_020_FD_183966 | JGI IMG/M metagenome (GOLD analysis project Ga0210017, IMG submission 183966) | Groundwater microbial communities from aquifer - Crystal Geyser CG08_land_8/20/14_0.20 (SPAdes) (version 2) | ecosystem: Environmental > Aquatic > Deep subsurface > Groundwater | place... | reverse complement strand
ATTACCGTTGGTCCAAATGGAGAAGATGACATCTATGTTACCAACGCCAAAACATAAAGGGTTTACTCTGTTAGAGGTGATGATTGCTCTCTTTGTTTTAGGTGGCAGCCTCTTTTTTGTAATGGAGATGTTCATTGCCGGCACTCAAGGAAGTAGTTTTCCTAAGAATAGCGCCATTATCGAAAATCTTGCACGAACTAAAATGGAGGAGATTAAGAATTTAAGTTTTTCTGAGGTTAGTCTTGGCGACCCGGAAAGTGATGAAAAGAGGGATAAATCCGCCGATGCCTTTTTGCCTCCTGAATTTGACCTTAGTGATGTTAATTATGGTCTAACAGAATCCGATGACTATATTGATGATGGCTCTTCTCCTTCCCTTCATTCTCTTCCTCCCCGGGTGGATAGAATCACCCAGATAAAGGGGACTGAAAATGACTGGTTGAAAAAGATTATCGTTACCTTATTCTATAAAGAAAAAGGGGGAAGGAGACACTTCCAATTGGTAAGTTATAAAGCAAATGTGGAAGAAAGGGAGTAAAAAAGGCGCCACCCTTTTGGAGACAATTCTTATTCTAACAGTATTGACCTTTGTTATCTTAGCGGTGACATCTTTTTCTATCGTGGGTATAAAGGCCTGGAGCGGTATTGACAAGGAGGCAAAATTAGCCCAAGCCGGCTCCCTTCTTTCGGAGAGGCTAATGCGGGAGTTAAGAGGAATAAATTCAATTGCATCCGCTGAAGCGGATGAACTTATCGTCCAGACTAAAGATGGCAAACTAAAATACCATCTTGCCGGGAAAGAGTTGATTAAGCAGGGAGGAGGAAAAAATATCTCTTTAGCCAAAAATCTTTCCTCTTTCCAATTCAGTTATTATGATGAGGAAAATGCTCTTTTAGGTTTTCCGGTAGAAGCAGATGATATTGCTTTTATCAAAATTACTCTCACTCTTGAAGATGAGAAGGAGAGTTTAAGTTTAACCTCCGGGGTTAACCCGAGGAGTATATGGATAAAAAAGGGGTTGCCTTAATTATTACGCTCATTACCCTATTTTGCTTTGTCATCCTGGGGATTGCCTTTCTGACCATATTGAATAGCGCCTATCGGGTCTCCTCAGTTCAGGAAAGAGGAATGAAGGCCTTCTGGTTAGCCGAGGCCGGAGCAGAGAAAACAGTTGTGCCTATCTTAAAGGATACAGGCTGGAGTGATAATTCCGATTCCTCCTTTTCTGAGGGCTTGGGCGAAGGGAATTTTGAAATTGGGATAGACTATATCGGGACCAATGCTCAGGTTAAAATAACCTCTAAGGGAATGGTAAGGGGTATTGAGCGAACAATTGAAATGAGGATAATCAATATTGTCGGGGAATCGGTCGCCTTCAAGAGCGCAATCTTTACCGCTAAAAACTTAACTTACAAAGGCAACCCTGTAGTTAATGGTGATATCGTGGCTAAGGGAACAATCTCCGGCAAGAAATCGATTAAGGGTGATAACACCCAGACAGAAAATAGCTCTGAACCTTTCCCGACTCTTGATGAAGATTATTTTAGAACCTTAGCAAAGGCAAATAAAGCAAATGGGAATTCTGGTGTCAATGGTAACTACTTTCAGGGGGGAAATCCTTCATTTGATTCCTTAAATGGAGTTATCTTTATCGACAGGAACTCTAATGGCTCACCGGCCGACATAAAACTAAAAGGTAATCTTTCCACCACCGATGGAAATCCGGCAACCCTGATTGTGATTGGTAGCCTTACCATTTTAGGAAATGTCAGCTTTAATGGGCTGATTTATGTTACAGGTCCTCCTACCTGTGAAACAGAAATTGGAGGAAGCGTTACCATTACTGGCGGAATAATCTCTAAGAATAATGTTGACCTTCATGGAGGGGCGGGATTGAACATAAATTATGATGAGAATTTAGTAATTACCGAGACAAATAGGTCCGGCTACTTAGTGACAAAGATTAGTTCCTGGAAGGAGATTTACCAATGATTATCCTCGGAGCAATTTTAGGCGTTCTGATAGTTATTATTGGTCTTCTCTATCTCTTCTCTCCCAGGTTCTTGGTGAAACTTAATGAATGGGGCAAGAGAATTCTTTTTTCCGATGAGTGGACGATTGGTCATCGATTACTGATGAGTATCTTCTTCTTGCTTGTTGGGCTTTTTGTTCTCTGGCTCACCTTTTTCAAGAGGTAAAATGTTTAAAAGGAAAAGAACCGTTTTAGGATTGGATATTGGAAGCCAGTCCATAAAATTGGTAGAACTCACATTAGAGAAAGAGGGAATTGCTCTGACCAATTATGGGATTATCTCCCTTCCACCGGCCGAGGAGGCAAAGAAAACAGCCCTGATAATTACCGGAATAAGGGAGATGCTCCGCTCAAAAGAGATTAGAACAAAGAAGGTTGTCTTCTCTTTAAAAGAGCGAGATGTAATAATGAGATTCTTAAGACTCCCCCTGATGCCGGAGAAGGAATTAAAGGAGGTCCTCAGACAGGAGGTTTTCCGCATCTCCCACCTACCCAGAGAGGAGATAAACTGGGACTATTTACTATTTCCCGGGGAAGAAGAAAAGGAGGAGCTCGGAGCAATTATCATTCTTTCAGAAAGAAAAGCGGTTGCCCAATTCACCTCCCTTATTCAGCAGATTCCTCTAAAGCCCCTCTCCATCAGCGTAACAGCATTGGCGCTCTGGGAGACAATCAGTAAATTGGAATATAAGGAGAAGGAAACGCTTCTTTCCCTCCATATTGATGAAGAGATTACTACAATTATGTTACTTACGGGAAGAAACCTCTCCTTTGTTCGGAAAATCTATGTTGCCACCGCTACCTTTCTTGAAGATGTCGCTAAAAAGTTAGATTTAAGCCGGGAAGAGATTGAGAATCTAAAAGGAGAGTTAAAGAGGGGGATGCTTTCCACCTCAGTAGAGGAGGTGATTAAGCCCTGGTTAGAGCGGTTAGCCAATGAGGTCGCTCGTTCCCTTGAATATTACCGGACTGAATTAAAGGTAACCGAAGCCATTAAACCAGACCGGCTATTTTTGAGTGGTCCAGGTAGCCAATGGAAGGGGGTAAAGGATTTCTTCGCCGAGAGGTTAGGAGTAAAGGCCGAGAGTTTTGACCTTTTCAGGATATTAAAGGTTGATCCCGTTCTCTTTGATATGCGTCAACTCCGGGAGGCTTCCCCCCTCTTAACTGTCGCTACCGGCCTTTCTCTCTCCCAACTGGCCCCCACAATGGCCCAGTTACAACCAAAATGGAGGGTAAAGAGAAGAATAAATCTACTTCCCAGAGAGATAAAGAAGATAATATTGCTCTTTCGGCTTTTATTCCGGGTAGTTGTCCCTGCTTTAGGACTCTTTCTTTTCTTCCTCCTTTCTTTTACGATGATGGTCAACCTTCATTATCGTGGAGAAGTGAAAGAGAAGAAAAGAGTTTTGGATAAATTAGAAGGAATCATTACTACCGCTAAAAATGAAGGGATAGGTGGAGAAAGTGCCTTTATTAGAAAAGCGCTCGGAGAACGGGTTGAATGGTCAGCGGTCTTGGGAGAATTAAGCCGCATTACCCCAGGCCAGGTCTGGCTAACCGGACTCAGTTATGGAAAGGAAGAGGGGAAGAAAACTGCTGAAAAGCAAGAAATTAAAGAGAAACCTTCAGAAAGATTAAAGATTGAAGGTTTTTCCCCTTCTAACTCTTCTATTGTGGAATTTGTTTCCAGATTGCAGAACTCCCCTCTCTTTTCCGATGTTCAGTTGGAGAACTTTCAGAAGGACTCTTTCCAGGAGAAGGAAGTGGTGAAGTTTATCTTAACCTCAGAACTGAGGAGAGGATTATGAAACGGATAAAAGGAATCTTATTTCCTCTCCTTTCCCTTATTCTTTTAGGGATTCTTTTTGGATATTATCTGTCCCAGAAAAAGGGAGTAGAACTATTAAGGGAAAAGGCAGATGAACTTGATCGCAAAATTGTTCAGGCCCAAACGATGTTGAAAGATATAGAATTTGTGAGAGAAACAACAATGGTTGGCGAAAGAGTGATTTTGCCTCCAGCAAAACAGGTCTCCCTATTCCTTCAGGACCTGACCCGGTTAAGTGAAGACTGCCTGGTTGACATTAGTTCCCTGACCGTGGAGTCTCTGATGAGGGAGGAATCCTCTTTACAATTATCCTTAAAAATTGAGCTTTCCTCTTCCTGCTTTAATTTAGGGAAATACCTAAAAAGGATGAAGACTTCCACCTCCTTATTTACGATTAATAGTCTAAACTTAAGGTCCGACAATTCGCCAGACTTAAGAGGAAGCTTAACAGCAACCGCCTATCTTCTTCCTTATCAGATAAGGTTTAGTGAAAGGCCAAAGTCTCGTCTGAAATGGGGACGAGACCCATTCCTCCCTCCGGAGAAGAGGAAGGAAACCATTCTGAAACCACCAGAATTGACCCTAACCGGGATCGTCTGGAGAAAGGAAAAGGCATCCGCCATCATTAATAATCAGATTTTGAGACCGGGAGATAGGATTGAAGGAATTGAGATCATAGCAATTAATAAAAAAGAGGTAATTCTGAAAGGACCGGAAGGAGAATATCTACTTAAACTGGAGAAAAGATGAAAAGGAGAATATTTTTGATTTTAGGTCTGTTGTCTGTGCTCTTGACTGCTCCTCTCTGGGGAATGGAAGAGAATCTTAGTTCCTCAGGGATGGGGAATGAAGAGAAACTCTTTTCTATGGATTTTAAGGATGCCGACCTCCAGGATGTCTTGCGCATCTTAAGTCAGGAGTCCGGGCTGAATATCGTCGCTGGCAAAGATGTTGGAGGAAAGATCACCATAAGTTTTATCAATGTTACGATTGGAGATGCCTTAAATTCGATTCTTCGCGCAAATGGATTTGGGTTAAAGAAGGAGGCAAATATCCTCCGCGTCATTCCCGCTAAGCCTGAAGTTCCTCCAACCATCACTAAAATCTTTGCCCTTACCTATATCAATGCCGAGAATCTAAAGGAGTCTCTCGGCAAACTTATTTCTGAATATGGCCAGATTCAGGTATTTAATCCTGGCGAAGCTAAAGGCCGTTCAGACATTCTCATCATTACCGATACCCCGGAGAAGATTGAATCTATTGCCGCTTTAGTAAAGGAACTTGATACTCCCCCCTCTCAGGTGAGGATTGAGGCTAAAGTTATTGAGGTGGTCTTAAGCAAGGGAATGGATTTAGGGATAGCCTGGAATATCCAGGCCAGCGCTAAGGGGGCTATCAAACCAACAGAATTTCCATTTAAGACTAAAGGTAGTGACTTTCCGACTCCCACGATAGACGATTTTACCTTTGGCACCTTAAATTTTGAAAGCTTTACCGCTACCCTTCAGGCATTAGAGACAAGTGGCAAAAGCAACCTCCTCTCCAGCCCTTCAATTACAACCCTCAATAATAAAGAAGCAAAGATTATGGTGGGAGATGTTATTCCTATTCCAAAGTATGAATTCAATAGAGACACCGGCACCTGGGAAATTACCGGTTATGACGAAAAGGATATCGGCATTACCCTTACCGTAACTCCTCGTGTCAATAAGGATAACTCCGTTATAATGGATGTTACTCCAGAGGTTAGTGAAATTACAGGTTGGAAAGGTCAGTTCAATGAACGACCGGTTACCTCTACCCGCCGCGCCACAACGCAGGTAAGGATAAAGGATAGAGAGACACTTGTCATCGGCGGTCTTTTAAAAAAGACTGAGACTAAAGGGAATACCGGAGTTCCCCTCTTAAGCAGGATCCCGGTTTTAGGTTACCTCTTTGGCAAGAAGAGCACCACCGAAGATAAAACAGACCTTCTCATCTTTATTACCCCACATATTCTTACCGAGAAAAGTATTAAAAAATGAGCGAGGAGGCGAACAAAAAATTGACGTAAATACTCAGTCAACCACGTCATTGCGAGAAGCGATAGCGACGAAGCAATCTCATCTTTTCAAAGAAACGAGAGATTGCCACGCTCCCCCGTATTTAATACGGGGTTTAGTGAATATTTACGTAGATTCTGAGTATAATTGATAAAATACGCAAAAAGATCATTGAGAAAGAATATGAATTTGCAATACCACACTTCTTTGAAGAGATGGCAACAGACGAACTTGAATTTACAGATGTCAAAAGAGCAATAGCAACAGGCAGGATTAGACGGAAATTTACACTGGATCCCAGAGGCATACGTTATGAAATTGTAGACCGAGCCGTTGATGGAAGAGAGATTGGTATCATTTGCAGGATCAAGAGCACAGGTAAATTACTTTTTATAACAGTATATGCCCTATAAATATTTTGGGAGGTGATAAGAATGTATAACTATGGAGAATGCGAAATCTGTAACACACCACTTCAGGAAAGGAATATTCAACAAGACTTCTGGATTAAGGGCAAGTTGGTAGTAATTGAAAATGTTCCAGCGGGGGTATGTCCTAAATGTGGTGAAAAAGTTGTCAATGCAGGGGTAGGAGAACATATCGCTGGACTCCTTAAGGATAGTGAACGAATAGACAAGGCACCTACTATATCCGTTCCCCTTATAAAGTACAAAGCAGAAACTGGGGTGGTTTGAGCCTTTTTGGACGCACGGCAGATAACAAAGTATTTGCGGCTTCGTTCCACTTCGCCTAACTTGCTACACAAGTTCGTAAATGCTCAGCCGTTATCTGCCATTGCAGGCAGAGAAAAGGAAAGGAAGGCAAATTTTAGTGAATTTAGTGGTTAATACAAAATGAAAGACTATAACTTAATTGTCATTGGTGCTGGACCGGCGGGCTATGTAGCGGCGATCAGGGCCTCCCAGTTAGGAGCGAAGGTAGGGGTAGTTGAAAAAGAGGCGGTAGGAGGAGTCTGCCTTAATAAAGGTTGCATTCCGACCAAGTGTTTAATTGGTGCTCTTGACCCACTAATTAAGGTAAAGAAATTTGAGTCCTGCGGAATAAAGATTACCGGTTCAAGCGTTGACCTTACCCAGCTGATGGCCTGGAAGGATAAAGTTGTAACCAGATTGGTCAATGGCGTTCTTTTTCTCTTCAAAAGTAATGGGATTGAGATACTCAAAGGTTTTGGAAGGATAAAGGCGCCTGATTGTGTTGAGGTAACCGGAGATGGCGCAAAGGAGGAGATTAAGACGGAGAAAGTCATCTTGGCCTCCGGCTCTTCCCCTTTAAGACCCAAAAATTTCCCTTTTGATGATGAGAGGTTTCTCACCAGTGATGAACTGCTTTCCTTAAATAGAGTGCCCAAAAACCTTGTAATTATCGGAGGGGGAGTAATTGGTTGTGAGTTCGCGGTTATTTTTAAGCGCTTGGGCGCGGAGGTTACAATCTATGAAATGATGGAGCATTTGCTTCCTTTAGAGGATGAGGAAGTTGGACATTTCCTTGAAGGATGTTTTAAAAAAGAAGGAATTAAAGTGCTTACAAAAACGAGAGTGGAAGAACCGAAGAATCTCACCGCAGAGAAAATTCTAATTGCTATCGGGAGAAGCTTAAATTTAGAGAATTTGGGACTGGACAATATGGGGATTAAGCAGGATGAGAAGAGAAATATTCTGGTCAATGAGAAGATGGAGACAAACATCCCTAATATCTATGCGGCTGGTGATATCACAGGTAAGGGACTTTTAGCCTATTTGGCCTCAAAGCAGGGTGTGGTGGCCGCAGAGAATAGCCAGGGTTTTCTCGCTACGATGGATTATCGGGTAGTCCCCAGCTGTATTTTTACTGACCCCGAAATTGGTACCGTTGGTTTGACCGAGAAGGAAGCAAGGGAGAAGTACCCGGTAAGTATTGGGAAATTCCCTCTGTCCGCCTCAGGGAAGGCTCATACGGCGAATGAGACCAGAGGTTTTGTCAAGATCATTGCTGAGAAAGAGTCTGATGAAATTTTGGGGGCTCAGATTGTGGGACCATCTGCAACGGACTTAATTACCGTTTTGACTCTGGCGATGAAATTGGGGGCAAGAGTAAAGGACCTCTCCGCCCTGCTTTATGGTCATCCTACATTTGCCGAGAGCATCCGCGAGGCCGCCGAGGATACAGAAAAAAGGTCCATTCATCTACCCAAGAAGATCTATCCCTCCCCCCTTGAGGGGGAGGACTAAGGTGAGGGGAGAAAAAAATGACGATTGAGGTACGATTGGAAAAATTAGGGGAAGGGATTGAGGAGGCTGAAGTTTCCTTCTGGCACCATAAGGAAGGTGAAGTGGTAGAAAAAGGAGAAGATTTGGTAGAGTTAACTACAGAGAAAGCCTCCTTTAATCTTCCGGCACCGGAAAAAGGAAACTTAAGTAAAATTTTCTTTCAAGTAGGAGAAAAGGTCAAAGTCGGCGAGACCATTGCTACGATTGAGACAGAATAAATTTATTGCATAGGAATTTCCCCCCTCCTCAATCCTCCCCCTCAAGGGGGGAGGAGATAGGTGGGGGTGTAATTTAAAGAAGGAGAGCGAAAATGGTGATCACTATTCAGAAGCCCATTGAGGAGATAATAGAGCATCTTAAAGAGCAAAAAATCTTTCTTGTTGGCTGCGCTCAGTGCGCAACAGTCTGTCATACTGGAGGAGAGCCGGAGGTAAAAGAGATGAAGAAGCGCTTGGAGGAAAAGGGAAAAGTTGTTGTTGATTGGATTGTTCTTGACCCTGGCTGCAATCTTCCCAAAGTGCGGACCGAATTGAGAAAGAAGCAAAAAACTTTGGATGAAAGTGAATCCATCCTTGTTCTTTCCTGTGGTTTGGGTAACCAGGTCCTTACCGAAATCACTAAAAAGATTGTTCATCCCGGATGCAATACTCTCTGTATCGGTGCTGAGGTAAAAACATCTTTAGGTCCTAAAGGTCTAATCCCCAATTTTGAGGAACAATGCAGCCTCTGCGGTGAATGTATCCTGGAGACTACGGGAGGAATCTGCCCTTTGACCAGATGCCCCAAAGGTTTGCTTAATGGTCCCTGTGGGGGAGCAAAAGATGGAAAATGTGAGGTGGATAAAGAAAAGGATTGTGCCTGGCAATTAATTTATGAACGCTTAAAGGAATTAGGTATGCTGGAGCTCTTAGAGAAATTTCAACCACCTAAGGACTGGTCTAAAAAAACAACCCCGCAAAAAATTATCGCTGGGGAGGGGAGTAAAAATGAGTAAACTTTCAGAAGCTCTTGAAGGTAAGAAGTTTGTGGTCACCAGCGAAATTGGTCCGCCCAAGGGAACCAACATCGAAAAATGCCTGGAAGATGCTGAATTGTTGAGGGATAAGGTTTCTGCGATAAATGTCACCGACATTCAAAGTGCAGTGATGAGAATTGGCTCTCTGGCGATTTGTCATTTGTTAGCCGAGAAGGGTTTGGAGCCGGTTTTTCAGATGGTGTGCCGGGATAGAAACAGGCTTGCACTCCAATCGGACCTTTTGAGTGCCTGGGTATTGGGAATCAAAAACGTTCTTTGTCTGACCGGAGATTATACATCTCTGGGCGATCATCCGGAAACCAAACCGGTCTTTGACCTTGATTCCGTTCAATTACTAAAGACCGTGGCGACTCTGAACCAAGGACATGATATCGCCGGGCATGAACTTGATGGTACTCCGAATTTCTTTGCCGGAGCGGTGGTGACGCCTGGTTGCGACCCGCTTGAGCCCCAGATTATTAAGATGAAAAAAAAGATAGATGCGGGAGCAAAGTTTTTCCAGACGCAGAGCGTTTTTGAACCAAAAAAGTTTGAATCCTTTATGAATGATGTGGAAAAATTTCATGTACCGGTGATGGCCGGGATCGTTGTCCTTAAATCTGCGGGGATGGCCAAATTTATGAATGAAAATGTTGCCGGGGTTTTCGTTCCTGAGGAAATTGTCAAAGAGATGGCTGAGACCAAAAAAGAAGACCGCAGGAAGAAAGCGGTGGAAATTGCTGCCCGGATTATTCGCGAAATTAAGCCTATCTGTCAGGGAGCCCACATTATGCCCTTAGGCTGGGATGCTCTTGTCCCCGAAATCATCAATCAGGCCGAACTTAGCTAAACCCCGCCTTACAAAAATGAGAGTCTTAACCACCTGTATCTATTGCGGATGTGGATGCGGGCTGTGGCTTGAGGCCGAGAATGGAAAAATTGTCGGTTCCTACCCCAGCCAAAATCATCCGGTATCAAAGGGAGGTCTTTGTATAAAAGGGTGGAATGCCTACGAATTTATCAATAGTCCCGATAGACTCACTGTACCTTTAATTAAATTGTATCGGAATTCCCTCTCCCCCTCTCCTCACTCCTCCCCCTTGAGGGGGGAGGAAGTAGGTGGGGGTGTAAGTTCAAGGGGTGGTAATTTTGAGGAGAGCGGCTGGAATGAAGCCCTGAGTTTAGTCTCCAAAAAACTTTTACAATTTAAGGAGCAATACGGTCCCGATTCCCTTGCCTTTTTGAGTTCCGCCAAAGCTACCAATGAAGAAAATTTCTTAATGATGAAATTGGCCCGTGCTGTTTTTAAGACCAACAATATCGACCATTGCGCCCGGCTTTGCCATGCCTCTACCGTTGTAGGCTTGGCAGCTACCTTTGGTTCCGGGGCGATGACAAATTCCATAAATGAATTTGAGAAGGCGGACCTATTTTTGGTAACCGGTTCAGATACGACCGAGCAGCATCCTTTAATTGGCTCCAGAATCATAAATGCTGTTCTTGACAAAGGTGCCAAACTGATCGTTGTCGACCCCCGGCGGATTGAACTAACTAAATATGCCACCATTTTTATGCAACAGAATAATGGAACTGATGTCGCCTGGATAAATGGAATGATGAATGTAATTATCAAAGAAAAATTGCATCATCAAAAATATGTTGAGGAGAGAACAGAAAATTTTGCCGGGTTAAAGGAATTAGTTAAAGACTATCCGCCTGAAAAAGTAGAGAAGATAACGAAGATACCAGCCAATCTGCTTATTCAAGCGGCTCGGCTCTATGCTCAAACCAAAAAAGCGATGATTGTCTATTCTATGGGCATTACTCAGCATACCACCGGTACAGATAATGTTAAATCGCTGGCTAATTTAGCGATGCTTACCGGCCATGTGGGACTTCCATCCACCGGCGTTAATCCCTTAAGAGGTCAAAATAATGTTCAGGGAGCCTGCGATGTAGGTGCGCTTCCCGATCTATTTTCCGGTTATCAAAAAATAACCGATAAAGCAGTAAGGGATAAATTTGAAAGAGCCTGGAAGGTAGAAAACCTGCCGGCAGACCCTGGCCTTACCGTCACCGAAATCTTTAAAAAAGTAAAAGAGGGTAAGATAAAAGGCCTTTACATTATGGGTGAGAATCCGCTACTTAGTGACCCCGATTCAAACCAGGTACGAAAAGCGCTTGAAAAAGTAAAATTTTTGGTCATCCAGGATATATTTATGAGTGAGACGGCAGAATATGCCGATGTGGTACTACCGGCGGCAAGCTTCGCTGAGAAGGATGGAACCTTCACCAATACCGAGCGCCGGATTGAGAGAATACGCAAAGCAATCGAGCCAAAAGGAAAGAGCAAACCGGATTGGCAGATTTTAGCTGAGATCGGCAAACGATGTGGCTATCGAGAAATGGATTACCGGCACCCTTCTCAGATTATGGATGAAATCGCAGCTCTTACCCCGATCTATGGAGGAATAAGTTATGAGCGGCTTGAGCCATTTGGTCTGCAATGGCCCTGTCCAACCAAAGAGCATCCCGGAACTCCTTATCTGCATAAGAATGAATTTACTAAAGGAAAGGGCTCCTTTATCCCTTCTCATTATGTAGCGCCGGATGAATCTCCAGATAGAGAATATAATTTTGCTCTTTCTACGGGAAGGGTCTACTGGCACTGGCATACCGGTACGATGAGCCGAAGAACTTCTCTGCTTGCCCGGGAGGTACCTTCCGCCTATGTGGAGATGCATCCCGCAGATGCCGAAAAACTCAAAATCAAAGAAGGAGAGAAAATAAGGGTTTCCTCCCGACGTGGCAGGATTGAGATTGCGGTGAAACTCACGAAAAAGGTAAAAGAAGGTTCCCTCTTCATTCCCTTTCATTTCCGGGAGGCCGCCGCCAATGTCCTTACCAACCCGGCAATAGACCCGGTTGCCAAGATTCCCGAATACAAGATCTGTGCCGTGAAAATAGAGAAGATATGAAAGACTTTCTCCTAAAAAAGGATAAGATAAAGAATTTACTTATTTCTGCCTCCGAAGAATGGGATACTTTTGTCCCTTGGAAGGATCTTGGAGAAGATCTTCAATTTGTAAAACTTCCTGGTGCAGGAAAAGAAGATTTTCTGAATAAATTGAGTTTAGAATATGGCTCACCTTTGATTCCACCCAAGACAATAGCATTTCCTCAACTGGAATTGCTTTTTGAATTTGAAGAAGGAAAAATTAAGGAAAAAGTGCCGCCTCCTACCAAAAAACTCCTATTTGGACTGAGAGCCTGCGATGTCAAGGCAATCTTATTTGTAGATGATTTTTTTAGAAGAAACTTTGAGGACATCTATTATCTGAATAGAACGATGGATAAATTGTTGGTTCTTGTTGGTTGTAAAACTCCCCCCCGGGATTGCTTCTGCACCTCAACAAAAACAGGACCATTTTTACCTGTCCCTCGCAGCCTCGGCGAAGTGAGAAAAGAAGGATTTGACCTGCAGTTAGTTGACATTGGGGATAGCTACTTAGTTGAGATAGGCTCAGAGAAAGGAAAGGAATTTATAGAGAGTTATAAAAGTTTTTTTGAGGTCGCCTCTAAAAAAGAGGTAGAGCTCTCAAAGGATGCGAAGAAAAGAGCCGAGGAAGCCATTACTCTTAAAGTAGATTTTGAGAAGGCGGTAAAGAATTTTTGTGAAGATAAGGTTTCCCGAAAAGTTTATGAGAAAATAGCCGAAAGGTGTATCTACTGCGGGGGGTGCCTCTATGTTTGTCCGACCTGCACCTGTTTTAATGTATTTGATGGCAAAAAAGGAAAGAGAGGAGAAAGGTCCCGCAACTGGGATGCCTGTGTATTCGAAGGATATACGCGTGAGGCCAGTGGGCATAATCCCCGGCCAGAAAAGTGGCAGAGAACCTCCCGGCGATATGAACATAAACTAAAATACGACTATCTAACTACCGGGATGAGTGGCTGTGTTGGTTGCGGAAGGTGCCTGGCAACCTGTCCGGTCAACATTGGCATCTCTCAGGTTATTGAAGAGGTAGCAAAAAATGAAAAACGAATATCTTCCCTATCCGGCAAGGATTAAATCCATCCAGCGAGAAAGTTTTGATACCCGGACATTTAAGGTTGTCTTCGTTGATGAAAAATTGGCAAAAAGTTTCAATTACAAACCAGGCCAATTTATGGAAATCTCTTTGTTGGGAATAGGGGAATCACCTATCTCAATTACCTCTTCTCCTTCCGGAAAAGGGTACTTGGAGTTTACCATCAGGACAATGGGAAAACTCACCCGGGCAATAAATCAACTTAATGCAGGAGCCATTCTTTATCTAAGAGGTCCTTATGGAAACTCCTTTCCCTTGGAGGAGGCGAGAACTAAAAATTTATATTTCATTGCCGGAGGTATTGGGCTGCCTCCCTTGAGAAGTGTCATTAATAGTGCCTTTGATCATCGAGTCAATTTCGGAAAGGTTAAAATCCTATATGGTGCCAAGAGCCCGGATGAACTTTGTTTCAAGGAGGAACTAAAAGTATGGCAAAATCTCACCAATACAGAACTTTTGCTCACGGTAGATGTACCGGATAAGGATTGGAAGGGCAATGTCGGAGTGGTGACCACCCTCTGGGATAAAACCGATATGGATGGAAACCGGGGAATTGCTTATGTATGTGGTCCTCCGATTATGATAAAATTTGTTGTGCAGAAATTGTTGAAATCGCAATTTAAGGAAAGAAATATTTATATCAGTTTAGAGCGATATATGAAATGTGGACTGGGAAAATGCGGACACTGTAATATCGGCGGCAAATTTGTCTGTACCGATGGCCCTGTCTTTACCTATCAGCAAATCAAGCAATTCCCTGATAAGGAAAGAGCAATATGATTTGATATATTCTGAATTATTTGGTAAATCTATACTATATTTCGTATTAATACTAAAAACAGTATTTTGGAGAAATAGTAAATACTCAGTGAACGCCATATCAAAGGTAGTCAGTTAGAAAGGATGACCCAATGATCAGGGGATTGAAATGCTATTTGACATTTTGATGTTATGATGCTATGATGTTATTTAGAAAGGAGGCAGGATGGTTAATTTAAATCGGACAACGGTATATCTGAATCCAAAAGTCCACCGTGCTTTAAAGGTAAAAGCAGCCACCACCGATTCTTCCATCTCCCAGTTAGTAAACAGAGCAGTCCTGGAGGCTTTAAGGGAGGATGTAATTGACTTAGAGGCTTTTCAAAAGCGAGCGAAAGAATCTGCTCGTCCTTTAGAGAAGGTTCTTGCAGAATTGAAACAGGATGGTCAACTATAAGGTATTGATTAAGAATTCTGCAGAAAAGGAATTACGTTTCCTGCCCGGGATGGATCTGAAGAGAGTTGTAAAACGACTCGCCCGTTTATCTATTAATCCCCGACCTGTTGGTTCGGAGAAACTTTCTGGTCAAAACCACTATCGTATTCGCCAGGGTAACTGGCGAATTATCTATTCAGTGAATGAGCAGAGAAAAGAGGTAGCTATTTTCCGTATTGGTCATCGCCGCGAGGTCTATCGTAATGATTAAGATAAAGAAATCTTAGAAAAGGAAGACCCAAATGATAAGGGGATTGGAGAAGGAAAGAGCAATATGAGGTATAGAAATATCTCCGGGGTTATTCTGGCGGGAGGGAAGAGCAGAAGGATGGGAGCTTTTAAACCGTTTTTAGAGATTAAGGGAAAACGGATGATTGATGTTATAATAGATAAGCTAAGACCATTTTTTGGGGAAATAATAATTGTGACCGACGATAAAGATAAATTTTTGTATGAAATTTCAAAGTTACTCCTCTCCTCTATCCGGGGGAATGAAAACTCCCTCAAGGGGGGAGGTAGGTGGGGGTGTAATTTATCAGAATATAAGAAAATTAAAGTAGTGGAAGATTTAGTGAAGGATTGTGGACCTTTAGGCGGCATCTA
>Ga0210017_1002683_pt1 | contig 15144 bp, 8 predicted proteins | sample CryGeyCG2014_020_FD_183966 | JGI IMG/M metagenome (GOLD analysis project Ga0210017, IMG submission 183966) | Groundwater microbial communities from aquifer - Crystal Geyser CG08_land_8/20/14_0.20 (SPAdes) (version 2) | ecosystem: Environmental > Aquatic > Deep subsurface > Groundwater | place... | reverse complement strand
GTAAAGGAGAAATACAATGTCCCAGTCGGAACTTGCTGAAAAAGCGGTAAAAGACGCGCTCGGGTGTAGCAAAGCGCTTTTGAAATTCATAACAGCAAATAATGTCGGGCTGACCGGTGGACATGAATGTGGGTATTATCTTCCGGTTAATGCTTGGGAGCTTTTTGCGGATCATCCGCCGAAGAAAGGCATAAATATCGACAAGAAAGTAAAAATAACCTGGCAGGACGGGAAATTCGTTACGGATTCTGTTGTAAAATGGTACGGAGCAAAGACAAGATTTGAATACCGGCTTACCAGATTCGGAAAAGGCTTTCCTTATCTGAAACCGGGAAATGTAGGTGATATGCTGGTTCTTGTCAGAACTGGCTCTGACACGTTTAACGCTTACGTTTTTAATTCGGAAGAAGCTATTGAATATATCCAGTCTGCCCTTGGTGTGGAAATAATTGATAACACGTGGGGAGTTTATCCTCCAAAATTAGCAGGGGAAGAAACCATAAATGACTGCATAATCCGTCATTTTAAAGTTTTTGTTGCCAGGGTCGATTCTTTCCCTTTGTCTGCCAAAATTTCCGGGGAGACCCTCAAAGCAGTCCTTGACTGTATGAAGAGTTTTAAAGGTTTTACTTCTGATAAACAGCTGGCTTTGCTTCTGGACCGGGAGTATGACCTTTTCAGAATGACAGAAAATTCTCTGTGTCATGGCGATATTTCCAGGAAATACAAAACAATTGATGAATTTCTGGGAACCGCCAACAGTATACTTAACCGCAGAAAAGCACGGGCCGGAAAATCACTTGAACATCATGTGGAATACATCCTGAAAACTGCCGGTGTTCCATTTGATGCACAAGCCAGGGTGGATGGAAAGCCGGATTTTCTGCTTCCTGGTAAAGAGGCTTATCAGAACAGTGCATGGCCGGAGAATAAGCTTTTTGCGCTATGTCTTAAAACCACCTGCAAAGACCGCTGGCGTCAGATACTTAATGAGGCTAAAAGGGTAAAAAAGAAGCACCTTCTGACTATACAGCAGGGGATTTCTGCCGGACAGCTTAAGGAAATGAAGGAAGCAGATGTTACACTTATTGTCCCTGAACATCTTCATAAATTATATCCACCAGTTACGGGTATGAAAATTCTTTCTCTTGAAAACTTTATTTCTGATATGCGGGGTGTATTCGGGGGGAAGTCTTGAATCTTATCTGTGCTTTTTCAGAGAGGCAATAATTCTGACCGCCGCTTGTTCAGGAGATTTTCGCAGGGCATGTTCCCAGAAACGAAAAACTTTCCATCCTGATTTTTTTAGTAACCGGTTCACTTCTTTGTCCCTTTTCGTATTGCTCTCTATTTTCTTTTTCCAGAATGATTTGCGGGTTTGCGGCATAATAAAACATTTCGGGCATTTATGCCAGAAGCAGCCATCCACAAAGATCGCTATTTTTCTGGAAGGAAAAACGATGTCCGGTTTGCCCGGTAGTTTATAATGCAGACGATATCCGCATATACCTGTCTGTGCCATAGCTTTACGGAGGCTGATCTCAGGCTTGGTATTCTTTGCCCGTATCATCGACATATTGTAACTCCGCTGTTTTTTTGTAAGCGCATCTGGCATAAGGTGTAATTTAGATTATACAATAAGGCTATTGCAAGGGGAAACAGTTTGGGAGTCGGGAATGCCTAATGACTTTACGGCGCGAGAAGGATTTAAATACGCGGGAATGACCGCGGCCGCGTGTTTTGCCGCCGTTATCATATACCTGTGGCTGAAACCGGTAATCTCTTCGTTCCTGGAGGAACGCGATAGAAGAAGCCTAATCGCGCCCCTGGTCAACGAGGCGAAATCCCTCAAAATAAATTATGAAAGCGTCCTGACTTACCCGTACCAGACCATCGGGAAACCGGTTGTCTGGTGCGTGCAGAACCGGGGAGAGGGGAAGGCGAACTGCCTGGGCGACCCGGACAAACGCCTGGCGCCCTCTCCCGACCGCGGAATGCCGCTTTTCTACGGCAGTAACCATGCGGCCTGCACGGATATGCTTTTGATCATAAAAGGCGTCCACTCCAATTTTTCCGAAACCCGCTCCACCGTGACTTTCATTCAGGTCGAATATGTCGCTCAGCTCGAACCCGGAAGATAACCGTTACAGTCCCCGGCACTGTAACGGCAGACTTCGAAAGGTACCTGGTACCTTTTGGGGTTAAAAGGTTAGTTTTTTCAGGATTTGGACGGTTTCAAGGGACATTTTTAGGCGGGCTTTGGGTTTGTAGTCCTCGTAGCGCTGCAGATGTGGAGATTTAACCGTTACAGTCCCCGGTAACGGCGGTACCCTTGCCTGCATCTTCCGTTTTTTATACTATAAAGCAATAACCTTATGTGGAGAACAGCTACCATAACCGTTTTATCCCTGCCGGCGGGCCTGCTCGGTTTCGTTATCGGCTGGGCCGCCAAAGATCTGCGGACGGGGATAATAGCCGGGGCGGCGGTTCTGGCCGTTTTCTTCGTGGCCGGGATAGCGAGCCTTTTCTTCATTAAAAGCTACACCTATATGGACGCCTTCCTGCCGGTGGTCTTCGCCATAATCTGGTCTTTGATACTTCTGCCTTTCACTTTGGGCCTCGGCGTTTTTTCGGCGGGGGCCTTTATCGGTTCAGCCGTTTTGCTGAGCGCCTGCATGATAATAGCCAGGAAAAGGGGAATAAACAAGATGTTTCTGCTTTTCCCGGCCATAGTTTTTATTTACGAAATGCTGCCGGTGACGATTCCCGGACCTTTCGACGATATTTTCGCTTTCAGCGGCTCGGTGGTCTCGCTTTTCCTGGTGGCCATCAAAGCCGGTCTGAAAGGAAAAATAAGGGAATTTATAGAGCAGAACCGGAATTTACCTAAATAACCCACCCTTCCCTATCGTGACATAATACCTGCTATCCGCCCCTGGGGCGGAATAACTCGTTCCAATCCCGTCCCTCTTCCTTATGGAATCATGGAAAGGGACAGTCCCCGACCTCAAAATTTATAGGAAATGGGACGCATCGGACAGGGACCTTTGCGCGCGCCTTTTGGTTTTTAAAAATCCCTCCACCTTGTTAACCTCGAGGGTTAATAAGGTGGAATAAGCGGCGATTTCCGTGTTGCGCGAGGCCTTTGATTTTTATACCATTAGGCATAGCGGCAAAGATATTCCGGAGAGGAACATGAAAAAAAATTTTAAAATAGGCGGAATTCTACTGATTGTCCTGGTGGCGGCGGCCGTAGCGCTCAATTATTACCTGGACGAGAAAGCCGGGAAGTGCGGGAAAGGTTCCGGCAAAGAGGCCATAGAAGCCTGCTCTTTCATGATAGAAAAATACCCGTCCGGAGGCATGAAACCGAGCTTCCTCTACTCCAGGGCGAAGCACTACGTAAAAGAGGAAAACGCCGCCGCGGCCATCGCGGACCTGGAAGCGATAGTCGCTATACATGAAAACGGCTCCTCTAAAATAGAAGGGGATTTCATGAAATTCGTTCACAACCAGCTTGCCTCGCTGCACGGATTTTCGGGTAATCTGGAAAAAGCCGTTAAATACGGCGAGGAAGCCGTAAAACTGGACCCCGGCAACCCTTCCCTTTATATCAATCTCGCCGATTACCATTTTAAAAAGAATCTTTTCCGGGAAGCCCTGCCCTATCTTCAAAAAGCCGAAAGCCTGGGAGCGGCCGATTCCCGTCTTTATTTAAAGTACTCCGCGGCATATCTGGGGCTTCGGGACCATTCCATGAGCTACACTTATCTTAAGAAGACCGAAGCGGTCATGGATTTGGAAACGAAAGACAAAAAAACTCCGCCCATAAGTCCGGGCAAGCTTTACCAGAGCCTGGCCCTGACCTGCATGGAGCTGGAGCGCTTCGGGGAAGCCGAACAATATCTGATCAGAATACAGGAAGCCGGCTACGAATGCCCCGCCTGTCCCACCCTGCTGGAGCAGGCGCAACAAATGATGCAACTCGAGGAAGTCGCCGGGAAGCCGAAGCCCAAAACCGGGAAAACCCGCAAAAAGCGGCCTTCCTACTGAGAGAAAGGAAATAATTCATGAAAAAAATAATGATAATTTTAGTTTCCGCCGCCGGGTTTCTTTTGCCGGCCGGCGGGGTACTGGCTTTTTTACTGAATAAAAAAGTCGCGCAATGCCACAAAGGCAGCGGGCCGGAGGCGGTAGAGGCCTGCACCCTGCTGATAAAATATTCGCCCACGCCCATGCTCAAGGCCTTCTTCCTCGGCGACCGCAGCGCCCATTACGAAAAGCTCGGCGACAAACAGGCTTCACTGGAAGACCTTAAAACCCTGGTTTCCTTCGACGAAAGCGGCGGTTTCAAACTGGGGGCCCCGCTTTTGATGAAAATTTACGGCAAGCTGGCTCTCGTGAACGGCGAGCTCGGCAAAGAGGCGGAAGCGGTAAAATACGCGGAAGAGGCGATAAAACTCGGCTCGTCCGATCCTTCCATCTACCTGAGCCTGGGGGCGCTGAACATAAGGGAATCGAGGTTCAACGAATCTCTCGCCTACCTGGAAAGGGCGGAAAGTCTGGGCGCCGACCCGGCGGACGTCAATTTTTATTTCGCCCTGGCCCGGATGGGTCTGCTGGATTTCGACGGGGCTTACGAGCGCATGAAAAAAGCGGAACCCGCGCTGAACGCCCAGGTCCTGGCCGGGAAAAGGCCCCAGACGGAAAGGGGGCGATTCGACAAGACGATGGGCTTTATCTGCGCCGAAAAGAAAAACTACGCGGAAGCCGAACAATATCTTTTAAAAGCCATCTCTTCCGGCTATCCCTGCCCCGAATGCGAGCCGGCTCTGGCCCAGTTGAGGCAGGCGGTAAAAGCCGAAGAAGAAGCCGCGGCCAAAAAAACCGGAAAGAAATCCAGACTTTACAGGTAAGGGGCTATGCCGGGAAAAACTCTTAAGGCGGAAAAAAATCACGCCGGGAAAACCTTCGAGGGACTCAAGCTCGCCGGGCTGGACTTGTCCGGCCGGGAATTTTCAGCCTGTAAATTCAGGGACTGCGACCTGTCCGGCTCCAAACTCGACAAATCCGCCTTTTCGGAATGCTCTTTCAAAACCTGCAATTTCTCAAACGCCAAAATAACGGGAGCGCGTTTCCGCGACGTCTCCTTCGAGGGCTGCAAGTTCATGGGGGTGGACTTCTCGGTAATAAAACAGCTGCTGCTGAGCTGGGAATTTTCTTCCTGCATGCTGGAATTCTGCGATTTCCGGGAACTTAACATGAAAAATTCGTCTTTCGGGAACTGCTCGCTGAAGGAAAGTTCTTTCCACGGCGCGAACCTGGAGAACGCTTCGTTCGCGGGAGCGGACCTCGCCGGCGCGGTTTTCCTGAACGCCGACCTGCGGGGCGCGGACTTTCACGGCGCGCGCAACTGCCTCATTGACCCGTCCAGGAACAAGATGCGCGGCTCCAGATTTTCCCTTACCGAGGCCCCCGGCCTGCTCTCCTCTTTCGGCGTAATCCTGGAATAGAACCGGACGCGCTATCTTTCACTCCTTTTTTCCCATTCGCGCCAGCACACGGTGTTTAACAAGGCCGGCTTCCAGGGCTATAACGCCGTCCTTTACCGCCCGGCCGTCCAGTTCCATCGAAACGATCCCTTTACGGCAATGTCCGGGATTCTCCACCTGAATTTCATAGACGGCGTCCTTAAAACGGTAGTCCAGATGAAAACCGTCCCACCAGGATGGGATAACGGGGTCGAGCCTCATAACGCCGCCGGAAATTTTCAGGCCGAGTATCTCTTCTACCCAGGCGCGGTACATCCAGCCGGCAGAACCGGTATACCAGGACCATCCGCCGTGCCCCGCCTTCCCCGGCATATTGTAAACGTCGGCCGCTATGACATAAGGTTCGGCGCCGTAACGCCATACCGTTTCCGGGTCGCGGGCCCGCTCCACGGGATTCAGCAGGCGCAGTATTTGCGCCGCCCGGTCGCCGTCTCCACTACGGGCCATGGCAATAGCCAGCCACACGGCGGCGTGAGTATATTGCCCGCCGTTCTCCCGCACACCGGGCGGATAACCCTTAAGATAGCCCGGCGAAGGTTCCGAGCGGTCATAAGGAGGATCGAAAAGCAGTACCAGCCTGTCTTCTTCGCGCACGAGCCGGCGCCAGGCGGATTCAAGGGCCCGCGCCGCCCGCTCTTCGTCTCCGCCGCCGCTCAGCCAGGCCCAGGATTGAGGCAGGGAATCTATCTGAGCTTCGGTATTTTTCGCCGAACCCAGGGGGGAACCGTCATCGAAGGTCGCGCGAAGGTACCACTCGCCGTCCCAGGCGAAGCCGTCGACGCGCCGTATCAGTTCCTTCCTGTCGCTTTTATAGCTTCGGCTGAGGCCGGTCTCCCCCAGCGTCCGGGCCATTTCAGCCATCCCTTTCAGGGTTTCAGCCAGAAACCAGGCCAGCCAGACGCTCTCTCCTTTACCCCCGACGCCCACAAGATTCATCCCGTCGTTCCAGTCTCCCGTCCCTATTAAAGGGAGGCCGTGCGCGCCGAAAACGGAGGCGCGGGCGACCGCCCGCCGGCAATGCTCAAAAAGAGAGGCCCGTTCGGAAGAAACGCCGGGCGACTGGTAACTCTCGGTCTGACCGTCCTTAAGCGCCGGGGCTTCGAGGAACGGAATGGTCTCGCCAAGGATAGCCGTATCGCCGGTAACTTCGACGTACCGCGCCGTGGCGAAAGGAAGCCAAAGCAGGTCGTCCGAGATCCTCGACCGGATGCCCTCTCCGCGGGGGGGATGCCACCAGTGCTGTACGTCGCCTTCCGGGAACTGCCGGGAAGCCGCGAGCAGAATATGTTCTCGCGCGAGGCGCGGATGGGAATAAAGAACGGCCATGATATCCTGCAGCTGGTCGCGGAAACCGAAAGCGCCTCCGGACTGGTAAAAAGCGGAACGCCCCCAGATGCGGCAGGAGAGATTCTGGTAGGGGAGCCAGCGGTTTATCATAAAATCCGCCGCCAGTTCCGGGGTGCGCGCGCGGATATTTCCAAGCCGGTCGTCCCACCATTCCCGCGTCTGCCACAAGGCCGTTTCAGCCGCCTGTTCGCCGCGGTAACGCGATATCAGCTCGCGCGCCTCTTTCAGGGAGTCGGCCTGGCCGAGGAGGCAGGAGAGTTCCGCGCTTTCTCCCGGAGCGAGTTCCAGTTGGGCGCGCAGGGCGGCGCAGGGGTCCAGTCCGGCTCCCGTCCTGCGCGAGAGAGCGAGTCTTTTCATGCCGGCGGGCGAGGCCATGGAACCGTTCCGTCCTATAAAAACCGAACGGTCGCCGGTGTGATCTTCGGTTGGAACGCTTAAAGCCGCGAAAGCTATTTTCCCGGGATAACAGGGATGGTAATAGTTGCGCGCGAGCATAGCCTGAACTTCGTCGTCCCATTCGGTGACGATATGGTCCTGGTAGGCTTCCCGCGATTCGCCCAGCGCCCATTCCGCGTAATAGGTGACCGACAGGCGCCGGGGACGCGGGGAATCGTTTTTCAGAAGGAGCCGCTGCAGTTTGACGGGTTCTCCTCCCTTGTCGTCCACGGGCACGAAAACGGTCAGCTCCTGGTCTATGCCGTGGCTGTTATGCTCGAAAACCGTATACCCCGCGCCGTGCCTGGCCCGGTAGGCCTGTCCCTCGCGTATCGGCGAAGCCGTAGGCGTCCAGAAAATCCCGGTTTCCTCGTCGCGCAGATACAGGGCCTCCGAAGGCGGGTCCGTTACCGCGTCGTTCGACCACGGCGTCAGGCGGTTGCGCTGGCTGTTCCCGCACCAGGAGAAACCGGCGCCGGTTTCGCTTACCAGCGTCCCGAAGGAGGGATTGGCGATGACATTGACCCAGGGCATGGGAGTGTTCATTCCCTCGCCGAGATACACCGCGTATTCGCGTCCGTCGGTCGTGAATCCGCCCAGGCTGTTGAAGTAAGGCAATTCCAGGAAAGGCAGAACGGCGGAGGGGTCGCGCGCATCCGGTTTCCGCTCTATCGTTTCCATGTCCGGGTAAAGGGCTTCGGGAAGCACTCCGAGCTGTTGAGGCAAAGGCCCCCGGGCCGCCACCAGGGTCACCGCGGCCGCGGCTTTTAAAAGGGCCAGGTCCTCCGGGGGGATAAGGTCGGAAGCGCGCAAATAGACGCCCCCGGGCCGGTCCATCCCCGTGTTCGAGGAAGAGGCCTGGATAAGACGTTCTATCTGTTCGCGCAGGGGCTGTTCATACCCGGTATGTTCCTCGTTAAGGATGACGAGGTCGGCCGTCAGGCCGTGCATGCGCCAGTAGGCGTGAGCCTGCAGCATTTGCCGGACCAAATTCAAATCGCCGCTCTCTTTGATAGCGATCAGAGCTATGGGAAGGTCGCCCGAAATGGAATAAGCCCACAAACCCGCCTGCCCCTTGCGGTTCTCCGCCAGGCGTTCCGCCGCGGGACGCATGAACTGGTTCGGGTAAAGAAGATGGCCGGCCAATTGCTGGAAACGGCGCGCGTCGTCCGGCTGTATGCGCAGGAGGCGCAATTCCAGCTGGGCTGAGGTCCAGGCGAAATCCATGGCCCGGTCTATGGCCCGGGGGTCGGCGTACTTCTCCATCAAAGCCGCCGCCTGTTTTCGCGTTTTAGCGGCGGCCAGGACCAGTGAAACTCGGACCCGTTCGCCGGGCTCCAGTTTTATATCCTTACGGAGACTGAGTATCGGGTCGAGAACGAAGCCCTGCGTATTCCCGGGCTCCTGGAAAGCGCCCATAGGCCGGTTTAAGGAATGGCCGCGGCCGATAAAGCGCCGCCGGTCGGATTCGAAACGGAAACTTCCGGTCCCGTCGTCCCGTTCCAGCGTGAAACGGTGAGCCGCGTAAACGGAGGGTTCTCCTTCGCCGCGCGGCCTGCGGCCGGCCAGGAGCGCCCCATGTTGCGGCAGGGCCTCGGTGGTTATGAAAAGCTTATTGAAAGCCGGGTGCTGACGGTCGGCGTTATGCGGAGCCAGCGCGAGTTCGACATAGCTGGTCAATTCCAGCCGCCTCTCCTCCTGGGAACGGTTGATAAGGGTTATTCTCCGTATCTCCGCGTCGTCCTCCGGAGAAACCACGACCTCGGTTTCGCTCTCTATCCCGTAATCCGACCGCCGGAACACGGCCCGGTCCAGGGCGAAATTAGTCGAATATTTTTCCGGCTCTCCGCCGGTCGGATGATAGGTATTGCACCAGAGCCTGTCCGAATCCGCCTCCCGGATATAACAGAAGATTCCCCAGGGATCGCAGGTCCGGTCCGAACGCCAGCGGGTGATATCGAAACCGTTCCAGCGGCTGTACCCGCCGCCGGCATTGGTCAGCATCAGGGCGTAGCGGCTGTTGGAAAGAAGCTGGGTCTTGGGAACGGCCGTATGAGGGGTGTCGAACTGCCTGACCGAAGGCGCGATCTCGCCGGGACCGGCCACGGAGGAAACCCTTTCCCTTTCGGAGATGTCGCTGAGCGGGGGGAGAACGGGAATACGTTCGTGGAGCAGGGGTTCGGCCGCGCGGACGCGGAGATCCGAATGGAAATAACCCTGCAGGGAATTATTATGGAGCAGGTTGGCCAAAGCCAGAAAGCCCATGCTCTGGTGATGCGCCATATAAGCCCGCACCAGGACTCCGCCCTCTCCTTCGCGGGTCGACTGCTGGCTGTAGTCCAGGGCTTCGTAATAACCGTAATCCCCGAGCATCCCCAGTTCGGAGAAATGTTTAAGGTTCAGCACCGCTTCCCGGGGGGCGATCATGGCGGCCATCAGAGTGGCGTAAGGGGCTACCACGAGTTTATCCGCCAGGCCGCGCTTGAGCCCGAGCTCGGGCACGCCGAAAGCCTGGTACTGGTAAGTCTTGTTGGCGTCCACGTTCGCGAAGGCGCATTCCGAGATCCCCCAGGGCGTACGTCTCTTCCTGCCGTAGGCGATCTGTATCTCCACCGCCTCGCGGGCGGATTTTTCCAGAAGGGAATTGTCGTAGGAGCGCTGAAAAAGCAGGGGCATCAGATATTCGAACATCGTCCCGGTCCAGCTGAGCAGGGCGCGGCGGCTGCCTACGGCGCCGTAAACGCGGCTCATGGCGAACCAGTGATCGGCGGGGATATCGCCGCGGGCTATGGCGGTGAAACTTCCCAGCCGCGCTTCGCTGGCCAGGAGGTCGTAGAAAGCGCGGTCCAGCCGTCTTTCCGAAACGTTGAATCCTATGGAGAACAAACGCCGTTCGGAGTTATAAAGGAGACCCATATCAATGGAAGCTGAAAGTTCGCGCGCGGCCTCCCTGAGCCCGTTTATCCGGGCCAGCATTTCTCCCGCCAGCCATTTCGACTTATCGAAAGAATCCAGAAGACGGCCGAGCCAGGCTCTGAGCTCCGTCCCGCTTTCCGGCGTTTTTTTTCTTAAATCCTGCAAAAAAATTATTACGGGGATATTTCCCGCGGCCAAATCCGCTAGCGAGGGAGCGGGCGCGAAAGCGCTCCGAAAACGGCCGGAAGAGGAGGGGGCCAGAGCGGAGATCTCAGCCTCCGTTTTTTCCGCCAGTATCTCCACCCAGTCGAAATAACGGGTCGCCAGGTCCCGCCAGGCCTTAAGCTGGCCGCGAAGCCGGCCGGGCCAGCCGTTTTCCGCGTCTCCCGGAAAACCCTCTTTCTCTAAAATCTCCGATAAAAGTTTTTCAGCCCGGCGCAGGGCGTCGAGCGCGCCGGGAAGGTCGGCGGGGGGGGATTCGAATACGCCCAGCAGTTCATCCAGCCCGCGGAAACGGGCGCGGGAAATTTTACCCGCTCCGGCCTCTTCCCTTAATATCTCCGCGGCGTCGCGCAAACCCGCAAAAACCCTCGCGTCCAAAAGGGGAACCCCGGTCATCGACTCCAATCCCCGGTCCAGCGTCCACAGCGAGGCCAGCAGGTTCCCGCTGTCCACCGTGGAAACATAGCGCGGTTTCAAAGGCTCGAGGGTTCCGATATCGTACCAGTTGAGCAGATGGCCTTCGTAGCGTTCGAGCCTGCTTATCGTCCGCATGGCGGAATCCAGCCTGTCGGCGGCCTCGTCGGGAGTCAGGTATCCGAAATCGTGGGAAGCCAGCGCGGTGGCCAGGTAAAGTCCTATATCGGTGGGGCTGGTGCGCATGGCCAGCTGCCGAGTTTCGTCGGCCTGGTAATTATCCGGCGGAAGCCAGGAGGTTTTTTCCGTAACGAAGTCGGAGAAATACCGCCAGGTCCGTCTGGCGGTATTCCTGAGAGCCTGTCTTTCGGCCGGGGAAAGGAGGAGCTGTTTCTGTTTTTCCGCGGGCCGCCGGATAAGCAGCCAGCCGGCGGCGGGAGATAAACCCCACAGTATCAGCCAGGGCGCGGCGGAAGAAACGGCTCCGTGCTGCGGAGTTTGCGCGGCTGAACCGGCGAGTATCGCGGCCAGCGCGACGAGGGAGATGGAGAACAGAAATACGGCCGACTCGTTCCGGCCGCCGGAACGTCCCGGCCGCGAAACGTTCCATTCCAGTAATTTTTTTCCCGAGACATGTCTGCGATAGAGTCCCAGCGCCGCGGCGTGAGTCCAGGTCCAGGCTTTAAAAGGCAGGAAAGACGCCTTTATAAGCATTCTCAGTATTTCATAAAGCTCTCCCGACCCGGCGGGCCGGTAACTGCGTTCGATTATCACCCATTTGAAGGGTTTGGTAAGGGGGTGGAAAAACATCTGAACGAGTATCAATCCCGAAGACAGCCAGCCGGCCTGTTCGGAAACGAGCCAGGAAACGGTCAATAAGGCGACCGTGGCGGCCGGCAGAAGACTGCGCCGCAGATTGTCCAGTATTTTCCAGCGGTTGAAGACGGAAAGAGGATTTCCGGTTTTGCCGCCGCCCGGACCGGGAACGCGCGGCAATATCCAATCCGCTATTTGCCAGTCGCCCCGGATCCAGCGGCGCTGACGGGCGGTATAGGAGATATAATCCTGGGGGAACTCGTCGAAAATCTCGATATCGCTGGCCAGCCCCGTGCGGACATAGGAGCCCTCTATCAAATCGTGGCTCAGGAGGGTTTCCGCGGGGAAGCGTCCGTCAAGGATACGGTGGAAGGCGCGCGGGTCATATATCCCTTTCCCGTAATAAGAGCCTTCCCCGCTCAGGTCCTGATAAACGTCGGAAACCGCCGCGGTATAGGGGTCCACCCCGGTCGGGTCCGAAAAAAGCCGGCTGAAGGGAGAACCGTTGGCGCTGGGGAGCGAAGCGCTCACCCTCGGCTGTATGACGGTGTAGCCGGACTTGACCCGGCCTTCAGCGTCGAATTGCGCCGCGTTCAGCGGATGGGCCAGCGTCTCTATCATTCGCCGCGCGGAATCGTGCGGAAGCTGCGTGTCGCTGTCCAGTGTGATGACGAACCTGACCCCGGAAAGACGGCTTTCGTCCCCCGCGTAAACCAGCCGGCCCGCGGCTTCCGGACGCGCTCCCGCCAGGAAAGCGTTTAGCTCCTCCAGTTTGCCCCTTTTGCGCTCGCGGCCGATATACTTTTCCTCGGTTTCGCTCCATTCCCTCCGCCTGTGGAACAGAAAAAAACGTTGCCCGCCGTGCCTTTCGTTAAGTTCGCCTATACGACGTATGGCGGCCTCAAGGAGAGGCTCGTCCTCTTCGCAAACGGCGCCGGCCGCGTCTTTGTAATCGGAATAAAGCGCGAAAAACAGGTTGCTCTCCTTATTGGCGAGATACCGTATCTCCAGTTTTTCGGCTTCGGCTTTTATCGTTCCGGCATCGTTCAGCATCATAGGCACTACGACCAGGGTCCGGTATTCGTCCGGAATACCGGAGAGCCGGAAATCCATTTTCGGCAGGGCGCGGGGGGGAAGCAGGGAAATGACAAGATAATTCACCGCCTCCTGCGCAAGCTGACTGGAGGGAATGAGCAGGAAAAAGCCGAGAAGAGCCCAGCTTCCGGGGGTTCCGGAGCCGAGCGCTGAAAAGAAAACCGAGAAAACGGCGGCGAGAAAAAAAGAAAGGCCCGAGAAATAGACGGTCTGATAATTGTCGTATACCCGGTTGAACGCCCGGTAACGCGCCGTTTCCCTGCAGCCTATGCGGCGGGCCAGTTCTTTCCTTTTTTCGCCGATAAGATAAATCCCCAGATGCTCCGGGCTTTCACCCGCGCCGGACCGGCCGCCCCGCGCGGCCAATTCCAGGACGAAGCGGGAGATGCGTTCCTCCGACCAGCCGGAACCGCGATGCAGTTCTTCCACCGCGCGGCGATAAGAGTCGCGCGTGGCGAAATCCATCCGGGCATAGACCCCGGCCGGATCGTTCCTCAGGTTTTGTTCCACGCCGCTGAGTTTTTCGAAGCATTCTTTCCAGTCCAGCAGGGAAAGATACCGCAGGCTGTTAAAGGCGTTCCCGGCGGAGATCTGTTCCCCGGTCTGACGGTTCTTTTCGCGCAGGCCGACTTCCTTTATGGGTTTGTGAAAGTGGCGTTCCAGCCAGGTCCGTACCGGAGCCATAGCCTGGGCTTCGTCATGCAGATAATTTATCAGCTGGGAGGCGAAATGGGGGCTCGGAGCCGGGTGAAGCTCGGCGAGCTCCCCCAGCAGGGAGAAAAACTGGGAGGGTTCGCGCCTGTTAGCCGTGATAAGTCTGTTCGCCCAGAAATCCGCGAGTTCTCCTTCCCGCAGTTCCTCCAGGGCCCGGCCGGTAAGCCGCAGGATGTTTTCGATAAGGGTTACCCGCAGCATCTGCGGGACGGCCCATAATTCGCATATGGAGAGATGCGCCGTCGTCTGATAAGACTGGAAACAGGCCAGAATATTTTCCTCGTCCAGGCGGGAATCCGTACTGCGCGCCAGTTCCCGCGCCAGGCAATAAATCCGCGGAAGCCCGCCGCAGGATTCGCCCGCCAGAGCCGGGAGCTGCCGGTAAAAACGCCAGGGCAGGTTCAGGCGTATGTCCCGGACATTGCTTTCGAAGATATAGTCGTTGTCGAGCAGCCATTCGCTGGTCAGCGGCATGGATTGCTGCATGCGGTTGGCTTCGGAAAGATCCAGGCAGGCCTGGCGGAACGCCTCCAGTCCGAGGTCCAGCCGCTCCAGCAGTTCCGCGTTCCGCAGAGGCTCGCGGGAAAGCCGGTGTTCCGAGGCCAGGCGGCGGGAATGGTCCCGTAATTGCGCCGGGCTGAGCGGGGCGCGCCCCTGTCCGCGTATCTCTTCCTCCCGGTTCTCGCGGCGGGGATGCAGAACGAAGATCGTCGGCGGGTTATCTCCGCCCTCCATCAGCTGGTTGAAGGGAAGATGCAGGGTTTCATCGGGTTCCTGGAGTATAATTACCGTTTCCCCCGAAACCAGCCACCGGGAGTGGTCGGCCATTAATTTGCGGTCTACGCCGAACTCGGAGCGGCGCGTCCATACGGCGTTGAATAAAATTCCGAAAAGCGCCCCGGACAGGAGGGGGATCAGAATTCCGTTATAACCGCTCAGTATGACTTCCGCGCCGGAAAAGCCGACCGGGACCGCTTCGGCCAGCGCGCCGAAAAAAGCCATCGAAACGAGCATCGCGAAAAAACGGCGCCAGACAAAAGGGTCGTATACGCGCATCTTTCCCGCCTGGGTTTTTCTAAGCCATGCGACGCGGCGGCAGCCGTTGCGCTTCAGTTTCCCGAACGCTTTGCGGGCTTCGTCATGGTCGGAAAAATAACTTATAAGTATATGCGTTTTATTCATGGTTTCACGCGTTTTCCGGTCTTTTACGGGACTGAAATGCGGCGGCAAAAAACCGCCTTCACCGAGGATATTATATGTAATACGCCGCGCAAATACAACAAATGCGGGTTCGGCCCGGGCATTGCGGCCTTCCCGACTCCCCGAACCAGGTTCGGGGGAAAACGGTTTCACGGACAAACGGCCAAAATTACTATAATAATTCATGCCTGTCCGGTTAAAGTTGGGCGGATAAAAAACATTTAACCATGTAGTTTAAGGCCGCCGGCGAGTGACATGAGGTTTTCGGGCGGGTATTGAGGGTATCCCGCTCCGCGGGACAAGGTTTCATTGTCTGAAACCCCAAAAACATTGTTTTTTGGGGTTGAGTGGACTTCGCTAACAGAGGGTTTCGTCCCCTAAAGGGGACAGTCCCGTCCATTTGGGTTATGCGGAGTGGGACGCTTCGGACACT